>Ga0210016_1000637_pt1 | contig 31286 bp, 28 predicted proteins | sample CryGeyCG2014_300_FD_185454 | JGI IMG/M metagenome (GOLD analysis project Ga0210016, IMG submission 185454) | Groundwater microbial communities from aquifer - Crystal Geyser CG02_land_8/20/14_3.00 (SPAdes) (version 2) | ecosystem: Environmental > Aquatic > Deep subsurface > Groundwater | place...
CCCGGCCCCCACCATAAAGTATCACGCCCGGCTTCAATTTCTATATTCCAATATGACAATTTTACATAACCGGTCTCTATGTAAAAATCCTTTGTGTCTTTGGCAAACTTAATAGCAGGCTCAAGCGCTATCGCTAAGAAATTATCATATTCTACCCATCCGGCAATCCTCATCTTATAATTAAGCCCGTCTTTTAAATGCAGGCCGCGCTGATTTTCATATAACATATCGCCTGTTTTTTTAACGTTAGCGTAAATACTCTGCGTATAAATCGGGTCCGCCAGTTTAAAGCGCAGGTTTTTAGCAGGCGCGTCATTTTCTGCTGCGCTTGTAACGCCCAATTCTAATAATTCCGGACGAAACTCTTTAATCAATTTATCCAGCATATCCTCTAACCGGCTTATTCTGTTTTCATTAAATGGAGAAAATTCTACCTTTTTATCCTGTATGCGGTAAATCGCTGTTTCTATCATCCTGGCAGCATCCATCCTGGTTATAGGTTTGGTAGTCAAACCGCAACTGTCTGCAAGCCCGTTAATAGCCAATGTATCCAATGCGTCATAAGCCCAATGATGCACAGGGATATTAACAGATGACTCGGCAAACGCAGGACATACGCTGATACCAAGCACAAACACCGTCATTGCGAGGGCACGAAGTGCCCGAAGCAATCTCCTCGCAAGCAAGGAGTTTGCTTCGTCGCCCCTTCGGGGCTCCTCGCAATGACGCGTTATATTCGCTGTTTTTTGAACCATTTTATAGTCCTTATCAATCCTTCCTCTAATTCAACTTTTGGCTGCCATTTAAACAACTTTTTGGCTTTAGTTATATCCGGCTGTCGTACTTTAGGATCATCTACTGGCAAAGGTTTAAAAACTATTTTACTCTTAGAACCTGTAAGCCTTATTATTTCTTTAGCAAGCTGAAGTATTGTATATTCCCCAGGGTTGCCAATATTAACCGGGTCATTCACTGAAGAATTCATTAGCCTGCAAATACCCTCAACCATATCAGAGATATAACAAAAACTGCGGGTTTGGCTTCCCTTACCAAAAACAGTGATTGGTTTATTATTCAAAGCTTGACTTATAAATTCGGGTATAGCACGGCCATCATGTTCACGCATTTTTGGACCATAAGTATTATGACAAAATACTCCATTTCCCGCGACAAAGTTTTCAGTGCCTGGGACAGAAAAATCATATACATACAGTGAAGGCTTGCACTTTTTTATTCTTTTAATCCATGCCCAAACAAGATCTCCATTTCTTTTAGCAACAAGCGTCTGTTTTACTCCTTTATCCCACTCCAAAATATTAAAATTAGATAATTCACATACTGTTAGTCTATAGAATGGGAATTTTCTTTTGCCATATTTTTTCTTAAACGTTGTTGTATATTTACCTACAGAAGCAACTATTCCAAAACGCAATAAGGCCATATTAAGTTGCAATGCTAATTTTTTACTTGTTGTATCAAAACACAATTCCCGATTTAGCTTTTTACCGCTATGCGTACCATCGCCATCTTTAAAACCTTCTAATACATATTTAAGTCTTGCCAGTGGCAACTGTAATATCCACGAGGGTATCTGCGTTTCCCTGGAGGAACTTCTTATTATATTTAATATTTTATCAAAAACAAAATATAATACTTTTGAATGGCTAAAAATAGCGGGAGACCTTTTATTTTTTTCGGCCATTTTATAAATTACATGAACTCCAAATACATCTTCTAAAATCATCTTGGCTCTTTTTAATAAATAATCATCAGAAGAAAAAGTAATAAAATAACTTTTCCCAAGTTTGTAATGGGCACACCCTTCGGCAATATAAAAACCTAAAAGCCAAAGTATATCATTTGTAATTTTTATTTTATTTTGTATGAATATATGAGTACCCATCGAAAAAATACGAACTCTTGTATCATTGGGGACGTTGATGCCTAATTTATAAATAACGTACAAAGGCAAAAAGGAACCGCGTCTATACTTATTGAAAGCACAAAAAAGATTATTGTTATATCTTTTAGCATTATAACGTTTACTTTTACGAAGCAATTCGAGAACACTATTTTGTCTTTTATTAATTAATGATTTCAATTTTTTAGAATGTACAGCGTAATCCCACAATTCATTCTCAGGACATTTCTTTATTATCTCTTGGCAAATATCTATATATTTAATATCTTTATTTATAATCGGTAGTTTAGCAGGAATGGCAATATAATCACCTTTCTTTAAATTTCTGACAGGTACTGCAATGGGTTTTCTATTTTTATCCTGCTTAAAAACGCTGTGATCCCCGGTGACTTTTACTTTTCTACCATATGCCAAAACAAGTTCATATGCATCGCCTTCATATTGATGCTTTATAATATTATCAACTTCTTTTAGTGTTATTTTGAGAGTTTTAGGATCAAAAGATGGAACTAAAATTTTTGCGCTGCTATTAGTTTTGTTAAATCTGTCCACAAATTTCCCTATCTCTTCTAAATAAAGTTTTTTCCCATTAAATACAATTACAGTTTGATCACTAAGTATACTATTAAAAATCCTTATTATCCTGGTATCAATCTTATGCGTACGATGATACGCCATGGTCATGGCCTCTGAAAAACGCTTCGCCTCATCATAAACCCCGCGCGGGCCTATACAATTAACATTGCCCCAATAACTCTCCGGCTGAGGATGAATCAAGGGATCTCCGTATATTTCACTGGTTGAAGCTATAAAAAACCTGGCTTTTTTTGCCTTGGCTACACCTAAAGCATTATGCGTACCTAGAGAACCTACTTTTAACGTTTGTATGGGGTAAATTAAATAATCTATAGGGCTGGCAGGCGAGGCAAAATGCAATATATAATCAAGGCTGCCTTTTATTTCTATATAAGTACTTACATTATGTTTTACAAATTCAAAATTTTTATTTTGCATAAGATGCTTTATGTTCTCTTTTTTGCCGGTTATAAAATTGTCCATACATATAACCTTATGGCCGTCTTTTAAGAAACGTTCGCACAAATGCGATCCAATAAACCCAGCTCCACCTGTAATAAGTATACGCATTATTAAGTAATCCTTGTTAATGTGTTAACTGCGGTTATCAGGACATCAGGATATCAGGAAGTAGGTTATCAGGATACCATGATATCAGGTCAAATGTTTTTCCTGATAACCTGATCCCCTGATATCCTGCACACTGATCTCCTGATAACCTGATATCCGTTTTTAACATACTGCCGTTTTTCTGAAGTAATCCACAGTTTTCTGAAGCCCCTCTTCAAAACCAATTTTCGGGTCAAACCCAAGAATACGCTTCGCTTTGGATATATCCGCTAATGTATCTTTAACATCACCCGGCCTTATTGGCCCTAATTTCGGTTTTATTGATTTTTTTAAAATCTTATTAACATAAGTTACTATATCCAGAACTGAATAGGCCTTGCCGCATGCCACATTAAAAACTTCAGCTACCGCGCCTTTAGCTGTAACAGCCTTCAAGTTGGCCTGCACCACATTCTCAACATAAGTAAAATCCCTTGTTTGTTTGCCGTCTCCATGAATTGGCGGCTGTTCATCTTTTAAAATGCATGTTATAAATTTCGGTATAACAACCGCGTATTCGTTTTCCAGGCTTTGGCGCGGGCCAAACACATTAAAATAACGCAAACTCACTGCCTCTATGCCAAACATTAAGCTGAAAATCCTGCAGTAATACTCTCCTGCTAACTTGCTAAGCGCGTATGGAGAAATTAAAAGCGGTTGAGCATCTTCTTTCTGCGGAAGCTTATCGGTTTCTCCGTATATAGAACTTGATGAGGCAAACACAACGCGTTTGACTTTTGCCTCTTTTGCTACCTGTAAAATATTTAATATGCCGGTTATATTCACATCATTATAAGCCTGGGGATCCAACATTGATTTCGGCACTGACCTTAGCGCGGCCTGGTGAAGCACATAATCAACCCCTGAAACCGCTTTGGCTACGGCCTTCTTATCCCTTATATCACCCTCTATCAGCTCTATTTTACTCATTATTTCAGACAGATTCTCGCGCCTGCCTGATGAAAAATCATCAAGCACTACAACTTTATTACCATCACGCACCAATGCGCCGGCTATATGTGAACCTATAAACCCCGCTCCCCCTGTCACCAAAAATTTAGACATATATTTTTACCTCGTTAGCATGTTAACTGCGATTATCAGGGTACCAGGTTATCAGGTAGTGGATATCAGGGGATCAGGTTATCAGGAAAAACATTTGACCTGATATCCTGGTATCCTGATATCCTGCCCCCTGATGTCCTGATAACCTGATATCCGTTTTTAACATATTTCTTTCAGATAATCTTTTAATGCTTCTCTCCCATGCCTCATCGGCTTACCAGCAGCCTCAACATACTTATCGCAACAAAGCGCTGACATTGCCGGCCTTTTGGCCTCTCTGTATGATTCATCGGTTTTTATCGGCATAACGCGCTTATTTATGCCGGATATTCTTAATATCTCCTGCGCAAATTCATACCAGCTGCAAACACCGCTGTTGGCAACATGATATATACCTTCTTTTTTCAAACTAACTAATTTAATAACAGCCTTTGCCAAATCATCTACATAAGTAGGGCATGCGCGCTGATCATCTACAACCTTTAAATCTTCTTTTAAAGCGGCAAGCTTTAAAATCGTATCTACAAAATTTCTGCCATTTTTACCGAAAAGCCCGCTTGAACGAATAATCAAAAACCTACCACAGGAATTTTTTACGTATTCTTCACCCTGCAATTTTGACTTACCGTAAACATTTATAGGATTCGAAAGATCTATTTCTGTATAAGGTTTATCTTTTTCACCGTCAAACACGTAATCGGTGCTTATGTAAACCATTAAAGCGCCGATATCTTTACAAGCCTCTGCCAAATTTTTTGTACCGATAGCATTTATCTTATGCGCTTTTTTAGGGTCAAGTTCGCAGCCGTCAACATCTGTATACGCGGCTGTATGTACTATCACTTCCGGCTTTGTTTTCTTTATAAAATCCCAAAGAACTTGCTTTTCTGCAATATCAATCTCTATAAAACCCGGCTTTATATCAATACCGTAAATCTCATTTTTATCTTTAAGCTGCCGGCAGAATACGCTGCCCAGCATTCCGCCTGCGCCTGTTACCAGAAATCTACTCATGTATTTATTTTGCTTACTCCATCGTTAACTACGGTTATCAGGACATCAGGATATCAGGAAGTAGGTTATCAGGATACCAGGATATCAGGCATAAATCCCTCACCTGACACCATGTCTCTCATCTCTCAACGCCCTTTTTCTCCCGAACATACCTCATATACCCATTAATGCCACGAATAATTTCTTCGTAGCATTTAACCCACATCTGAGATTCTTTAGGCCCAAGGTATTTTTTCCCGCTTAATTTCCTTATATGATTTTGAGTTTCACCTGCTTCTTTACGAGCAATATTGAAACCTTTTATTTTATCATTATAATAGTAAGTAGTATATCCTTCAGCAATATTATCACAAACAGAAGATGATGATCTTTCAATCTGATCTTGAATTCTGAATTTTTCTTCTCTCGGCAGTGTTATACAAAATTTATGGATTTCTTGCATTAATTGATGCGCCTTTTGCCAAACCCACAACTTTTCAAACCCTGCTACAGGTTTCTCTTCTTGCTTTGCTTTATCGCTTCCCTAATAACCTGATCCCCTGATATCCTGCACCCTGATCTCCTGATAACCTGATATCCGTTTTTAACGTGTTTATAATTTAAAGATTTTATCGTCCTTTATCCCTTTATACACATTGCGCGTGTCAAATATTAATTTAGAATTTTTCAAAATAAATTTATAATCCACGCGTGTATGGCCAGTGGCTATAATCACACAGTCAAACTTCGCCAATGCGGCTTTAGTAAAGTTTATTGACTTTAAATTTGTGTGGTTAAATTTCAGATATGGTATCAATGGATCATAATAAAAAACCTTGCTGCAGTTTTCCTGCAGGATATCAATCATATCTATTGCAGGCGATTTACGTAAATCTTTAACATCCTTTTTATAAGTAGCGCCTATCACTAAAATATTAGCTTTTCTTAAATCTATATTATTTTTATTCAGAATATCGCTAACCCTATTAACAATATATGCCGGCATGGCGCTAGTTATATTTGACGCCAATTTTATAAAACGCGATTTGAAACCAAAATGTTTGGCCTTCCAATAAAGATATAACGGATCTTTGGGTATACAATGCCCGCCAACGCCGGGCCCGGGATAAAACGGCATAAAACCAAACGGTTTTGTCGAGGCCGCGTCAACTACTTCCCATATATCTATACCCATTTTGTGAGCCATCATAGCGAGTTCATCTATCATACCTATATTAACTATGCGAAATGTGTTTTCCAATAGCTTAACTGTCTCTGCTACTCTTGGCGAAGAAACAGCTACAACCTTGGGAACCACATTTCTGTAAACCTGTTGGCCCAACAATGTAGCCTGCTTTGTTACTCCGCCTATTACTTTGGGTATTTTTTTAAACGGATACTTCTCGTTTGAAGGGTCAATGCGTTCCGGGGAAAAACAAAGATAAAAATCATTTCCGTGCTTAAAGCCTCCTGCTTCAAGCAGGGGCAGAATAACCTCTTCTGTTGTGCCCGGATATGTTGTGCTTTCCAAAACAACTAATGCGCCGGGTTTTATATTCTTTGATATGGACCTTACGGCATCTTTTATATAAGAAATATCCGGCTCATATTTGCGCTTTAGCGGTGTCGGCACACATATAAGAATCACATCTATCTTTTTTAAAACTCCGAAATCACCGGTAGCGCGAAACCTTCCGGTTTCTATAACACTCCTTAACTCGGGCGTTGATATATCCGTAATATACGATTCTTTTTTAATTATATGGCTTAATCTGTCTTTATCAAGCTCTATGCCCGTAACATCAAAGCCTGTCTTGGCAAATTCTACAGCCAAGGGCAACCCGACATACCCAAGTCCGACTACGGCTATCTTTGCCTGTTTCTTTTGTATCTTTTCTTTTAAATTATTTGGCACTTTTTACTCCATATTGTTTTTGATAATATTTTTGAAAATCCTTATCTTTAAGCCTTTTCCACCACTCCGCATTTTTCTTATACCAATCAACTGTTTTATTTAATGCCTGCTCAAATGTATATTCAGGCGCCCATCCCAGGCCTTTTAATTTTTCACAGTCAAGCGCATATCTTCTGTCATGGCCAGCCCTGTCTTTTACAAATTCTATAGAATCATCTTTCTTGTCAAGGACGCTTAATATTTTCATTGTAAGCTCTTTATTATTAAATAAAGCGCCGCCGCCTATATTATAAATCTCTCCTGGCTTGCCTTTATGTAATGCAACATCTATGGCGCTGCAATTATCTAATACATACAGCCAATCCCTGACATTAAGCCCGTCTCCGTATAATGGGACCTTTTTCGACTCTATGAGATTCGTTATAAAAAGAGGTATGACTTTTTCAGGATACTGGTACGGCCCGAAATTATTACTGCTTCTTGTGATTATAACAGGCAGCTTATGAGTTATATAATAAGAACGCGCCAATAAATCAGCGGATGCCTTGCTTGCCGAATACGGGCTGTTAGGCTCTAAGGAATCAGCTTCTTTTGAATAACCTTTGGGTATAGAGCCGTAACACTCATCAGTACTTATATGAATAAATAATTTTATATTATTGTTTTTTGCCGCTTCAAGCAGCGTATACGCGCCGACAACATTTGTCTTAATAAAATCATCCGCGTCAAGTATTGATCTGTCAACATGAGTGTTTGCCGCGAAATTTATAATAATATCCGAATCTTTTGATAATTTTTCAACGAGAGTTTTATCACAAATATCGCCTTTTATAAAAGAATAGTTTTTATTCTTTTCAACATCTTTTAAGTTTTCCAAGTTTCCGGCATAAGTAAGTTTATCAAGGTTAGTAATCTTATAATCAGGATATTTTTTCAGCATATACCTGATAAAATTAGATCCAATAAACCCACATCCGCCGGTAATTAATATACGCATATTAAGTAATCCTTGTTAATGTGTTAACTACGGTTATCAGGACATCAGGATATCAGGAAGTAGGTTATCAGGATACCAGAATATCAGGTCAAATGTTTTTCCTGATACCCTGATCCGCTGATATCCTGCCCCCTGATATCCTGATAATCTGATATCCGTTTTATCCATTTTGTTTCTCTGCCACCAGATTATTCACCTTTAGCAATGAATCAAACGTGCCTGCATCGCTCCACCAACCGTCCAACATATCATATTCTATCTGGCCTTTTTTAATATACGCATTATTCACATCCGTAATCTCAAGCTCTCCCCTGCCTGAAGGCTTTAAGGTCTTTATAATATCAAATACTGTTTCGTCGTACATATAAATACCTATCACAGCCAATTTTGACTTGGGGTTTTTTGGTTTCTCCTGAATGCCTGTAAGTTTGCCGTCTTTTATCTCTACCACACCAAAACGCTCAGGGTCATGGACTTCTTTTAACAAAAGCCTAGCGCCATGTTTTTGTTTTCGAAATTTCTCAACAGGCGTCTTTATATCTTTCTCTATCAAATTATCGCCTAAAACAACAATAATTTTTGAATTATCAGCAAAATGCTCTGCTAATCCCAGGGCATCCGCTATGCCACCCTCACCTTCTTGATATGTATAATTTATATGTTTAAGCCCAAACTCTTTGCCGTTGCCAAGCAGCCGCAAAAAATCACCCGCGTGATTTCCTCCGGTTACTATCAATATATCTTCCACACCCGCGTCAACAAGCGTCTGGATAGGATAATATATCATCGGTTTATCATAAATAGGCAGCAAATGCTTATTTGTTATTTTTGTAAGTGGCTCAAGCCGCTTCCCCAGCCCACCTGCTAAAATAACCCCCTTTAACTTATCCATTTTTATCCTCCAAACTTGCCTCTCCACTTAAAAGGTATATCATTATTAAAAGGATCCGTCCTGAATTCATCGGGTTTTTTATAGTCATAGAGATCTGTACAGAAATTTATTATAGCTGCCTCATTTTTACTGATACATTCAAACCCATGCGATATTCCAGATGGAATACTCAATAGAACTGGTTTATCAAAACTCATTATTACTTCCTGCGCCTTGCCAAAAGTAGCCGATTTAGGGCGCGCGTCATAAAGGCCTACGCGCATCCTGCCAAAAATGCAAAAAAAATTATCTGTCTGTTTTTTATGGTAATGCCACGCCTTCACCGCCTTAGGTTTTGCTGTTGTAACATATGCCTGCCCGAACTTCTTAAAAAAATCATCATCTTTTCTTAAAATCTCGGCAAGCCTTCCGCGCCTGTCTCTTATAAATTTTAGTTTTTTAATCTTTATGCCGTCTATCATCTACGCCCTATCCCTGTATACTTAAACCCAAGTTTTTTCAAAACTGCCGGATCGTACATATTTCTTGCGTCCATAACTATCGGCAGGCGCAACAATTTCTTCAATTTACCAAAATCAAGCTCTGTAAATTCAGGCCACTCTGTAAGCACTAAAAGACAATCACTCCCCTTTGCCGCATCATAAGCATCCTTGCATAATACCACGCTGCTGTCTAGCGCCTCTTTAGCCTTTTTCATTGCCTTCGGGTCATAAACCTTTATCTTTGCGCCCTCTTTAAGGAGCATATCTATTATATCCAGAGAAACAGCCAATCTTATATCATCCGTATTAGGCTTAAACGCAAGCCCCAGGACAGCCACTGTTTTACCGTGAAAATTCCATAAGCTGCTTCGTATCTTTTCAATTACAATCTTTTTTTGCTCCTCGTTTATATTATATGCTTCTTTTAAAAACTTAAAATCATATCCTAGTTTTTCAGAAATATGAATAAAAGCAAGCATATCTTTTGGAAAACAAAATCCTCCCCATCCGGCTCCGGCGTTTAAGAATGACTTGCCTATCCTCTTATCCATGCCCATGCCTTCAGCAACCTTGGTAACATCAGCGCCTGTCTTATCGCAAATATTGGCTATCGCGTTTATAAAAGAAATCTTTGCCGCAAGAAACGAATTTGACGCGTGCTTGATAAGTTCCGCGCTTTTTATATCAGTAACTATTACCGGCGCCTTGAAAGGCTCAAATAGCGCAAGCAGGGTTTCTTTGGCGCTTTTTGACTCAACGCCCAAAACAATCCTGTCAGGATGCATAAAATCATTTATCGCAGAACCTTCTCTTAAAAACTCGGGATTTGACGCCACATCAAAATTCGCCTTCTTTTTGGAATTAATACTCAACGTGTATTTTACCCATTCGCCTGTTTCAACAGGAACCGTTGATTTTTCCACTATAATCTTATATGAAGAATCCAAGACAGAAGCAACCTGCCTGGTAACGGCCTCAATGCTTGACAGGTCAGGTTCGCCGCTTGGCTTGGGAGGCGTTCCAACTGCAATAAAAATTACGGTTGACTTTTTGGCAGCTGTTTTTATATCAGTCGTAAACTTGAGCCGGCCGGCCTTATAATTTCGCAAAACCATCTCTTCTAATCCAGGCTCAAAAATAGGCATTATGCCTTTTTTTAAACTGGCTATCTTTGCCTTGTCGTTATCCACGCAAAAAACATCGTTTCCCAGATCAGCAAAACATGCGCCTGTTACAAGGCCAACGTATCCTGAACCTACTACAGTTATCTTCATCCTTCTTCTTGCTCCTTATTAATTCCCTGCTATCTCCGGCTTCGGGCTCTCGTATGTGCTGCCCAATTGAATCGGCAAATTAGGAAACGCCTTAAGCTTAAATATCACCCATATAGCGCTTCCGCCGACACCTTTGTTAAAATTCAAATCCATTGTCCAGCAATGCAGGTCATACGATATACCATATTCCTGCTCCTTGAAATCCTTGTCATAAAACTGGTATCTTTCATAATTATGTATACCAAGTTTTTTTGTCAGAGGATAATAAGTATCAAACGTCATCTCGCTGCTTTCTTTTTTCTCGTAACGATGGCCTATGCCTAATTTAGCGCCGTCTTCGCGCCGCGCCACAAGATCCAGGTTGGCTATATCAACTTTTTGTGAATGAGGATTAAAACTTACGTCAGATTCCACCAGAAGCTTGCTTGAAGGCCTAAGCTCCAGATCCGCCAATATATTTGAAAACTCGCCGCCAGGCGTTCTGTTGAAATTATAATCCGTGCTTAATACAAATCTTGCCAGGTCATAAACATCATAGCGGCTCGCCAGTTCGCTTTTATCTGTTTTTTCACTTTCAATCTTTGTCTGAAAATCATTCTCCAAGGCAAACGTCAAAACGTTACTTCCGGAGATAGAATCTATGTCGTCAAAAGCGGTGAGCCGGTTATCAGAAATATTAGGTTTATGATTATACCCATATCTGACTAAAGGCGTTAAAACATGCCTTAAACCGTGCATCTGCCTGCCTGCAATCTTTGTTTCTAGATTATACGTTTTATAGAATCTCGTGCTGGCATCTATGCCGCTATAAAAAATACCCCTGGCAAGGTCTTCATCCCCGTTTTTATCTTTAGAATACCATGTCTGCCTTGTAGCTATGTAAGGCCTCAATGATACCGGCCTGACAGGCATAAAAACAGTTGACAATTCATCATAACCATCAAGCCGTACGGCGTCATCATCAATATCACTGTTGGCATTCTTTTTAACAAGGCTTGCCGCGCTATATGCGCCCTTGTAATAAACAGGCAGATTATCAAATACCCTCTGATTTTTAATGTCAAGATTGACTTCCGGCTGATATTCGGTTTCAGTGAAAAATTGATTAACCCTGTGCTGAGAAAGAACGCCTACGCTATATCCAGGCTCAGATCTGAGCCCGTAAATATACGTTTTGGGCTGGATTTCATTAACATATTCCTGCCTGTAGAAATAATCCTTAGTAAAATTTACGTCAGTCTGCTTGTTGTATTCGCCGACCATCTGGGTTTTTTCATCTATCTGCCATATATGCCTTAGCATTGCCCTGTATCTCTGCGTCTGGCGCTGCGTGCCCTCGGGCTTTGACTTGTCATCTTCGTTCATATAATAAAAATCAAACAAACCCTTGCCCAGATCCAGCTTGTCTCCGAACAGATTAACATTATAATTATGCGTAACACCGCTTGCTACACCTTTTTCGCTTCTGAAATCAAGATGAAGATTGCCGCTCTGGCCTTCGGTAATCCTGTACCTGTATCCGGTAAGATTATAATAACCCCATTCTTTGCTATGGCCGGGCACCAACGTAATCATGGGTTTTTTACCTTTTACATCCTGTGTATAAGAAGGCAGATACAGTATGGGTACGCTTCCTGCGCAAATAACAACATTCTTTGCCTCAATCCTGTCGCCCAGATACAGCTTTACCTGTTTTGTGCGTATCTTGTAATGCGGTGGGAATTTGTCGCATGTTGATATATAGCCTGTGCCTAAAACATATTCTTTATCGCCTGTTTTATTTATCTCTTCGCACCTGCCATACCACGGAGGCGCGGACATAACGCCATTTATGAGCTTACCTTTTTTGTTCTGAAAATTATAAAGCACATTATCGGCCCTGAATGTGTTTGTGCCCTGGCGCATTATTACGTTTCCCGAAGCAAAGGCCTCTTTTGTCTGGAGGTTTACTTCGACCTTATCCGCATCTATCTTTACGTTTCCGTACTTAAGCGAAACATTGCCCTCGCCTGTCAGGCTCTTATTTCCGTCTGCGTATTCTATCTTGTCTCCGTTACAGATAATAGGCTCTTCTTTTGCGATGGTTTCGCAAAATGCTTCTGAGCAAAACAAAACAAAAAATACAGCTATTGTTATTGGCTTTATCAATTTCATCTTACAAGTTCCGCAGCTCCTATAACCCCTGCATCATTTCCCAGTTTTGCCCTTACAATACGGACTTTTTCAGCCGGCACGCTCAACGCATGTTTTCTGATATATTCACGGAGCGGTTTTAGAATAAACTCTCCTGCGCCTGAAACCCCGCCGCCTATAATTATAACCTCCGGGTCAAAAACATTTACCACCATAACAAGGCCACGGCCCAAATATTCCGCTGTTTCTTTCCATATATTTTTCGCGCGCATATTTCCCTGCTTTGCTAATTTTGTAAGCTCTTGCGGTGTTACGCCGAATTTTTTAATAATGTGATTATTTCCAACATAGGCCTCAACACATCCACGCCCACCGCAATTACACTTAGGGCCTGATGCATCTAAAACAATATGCCCAACCTCGCCTGCTGACTGTGTATTGCCGCGGTAAACCTCGCCATTTATTACTATCCCGCCTCCAACGCCTGTGCCAAGCGTAACGCAAAACAGGCTCTTAACGCGCCTGCCGGCGCCATACCTGGCCTCTGCCAGCGCCATAAGGTTAACATCATTATCCACAAATATTTTTCCAATGCCTGTCCTGGCCTTTAATTCTTTTTTCAGGTTAACATCTTTCCAGCCGGCGATATTGGTCAGATAATGCACGATTCCGTTTTTTGAATCAACAAGCCCCGGCACGCCTATGCCTACGCCGGCTATACCCCTGGCCTTAAAACAATTTATATTGTCAGCGATGGTTTTTATCAAAATATCTTTATTTTTACAGGACTTTGTCAGAAATTGCCTTTTTTCTAAAATGCGGCCGCCTGAGCCAACTAAGGCAATCTTTGTATTTGTCCCGCCCATATCTATCCCTATGCTATATTTTTTCATTTCCCAACTCCTAACTCTTCCAGGTACATACTTTATTTCTTCCGTCCGCCTTTGCCTTATACATCGCCTGGTCAGCGCAGTCAATAATCTGGTTTAAATCACTTGCGTCATCCGGAAAAATCGAAGCGCCTATAGAAACAGTAACTTTTATATTTTCATCATAGGCCTTAAATATATGCGACTCAACCCCGGCCCTTAACCTCTCTGCCACGTGCACCGCGCCCGCTGTTGATGTATCAGGCAGCACAATGCAAAACTCTTCTCCGCCGTAACGGCCCGCAAAATCCACTTCGCGGATATTATCTTTTATTATAGCCGATATCTGCTTTAAAACCTCGTCTCCGACAAGATGGCCATATTTATCATTGCAGGATTTAAAAAAATCTATATCCACCATAAGGCAGGCCAGGTTAAGTTTATGTTTTATGGATCTTCTTAATTCATCCTGGCATCTTTCAAGTAAATGCCTTCTTACAAACATACCTGTAAGCCCGTCGAGTATCGCAAGCTGCTGCACCATTTCGTATAATTTAACCTTTTGAAGCTCAAGCGCAAACTGGCCTACTATTATAAGAAACTTTTCTATCTGCTCAGGAGGCATGCCTTCTATACTTAATATGCCCATCGGCGTATCCTTAGAAAAAAGCCATACGCCTGCAAGATCTGAATCCCTTACTGGCTCCGGATACCTCTTAATAAGAGCTATATCCGAAACTTCCGGCTCAACAGAAGCATACTGAAGACTCTCGGCATTATTATTTAGAAAATCATCCGATGATACCGTTATATGCGCCAGTTTATTGTCGTTGAAAAATAAATCTTTTTTAGACGACTCTATGTTATACACAGCCTTGATGACAAATTCTCCGTTCTGCTGGTTTTTGTCAACCAATATAAGCCTTGCGCGCCTGAATTTAAATATCCTGTTAATAATTTTATCAAGCACCATAAATATGCCTGAAAATTCCATTTTGCCTGACATTGCCTTTGTTATCTCGTATAACCTGGCCATATCAAGCACATCCCTTTCAAGCTGGGCATTGGATTTTTTAAGATTTTCGTCTTCCTTAAGCGTGCCGGCATAATCATTCTCAGCCTGACTCAATGACTGTTTACACTCTTTCTTTGCCCTCTCAAACATATTATTAAATTTCATAACTATTACCGGGGCTATATTAAAACTGGCTACACATATAAACATCGCCGGCATATCCAAGCCAAGCTTCACAAGCCCAATATAAAACGCGCTTAATGTCACACTCACCAGATATGCCCATATAACGCCATAAAAATAGCCTGTTAGCACAATAGGCACCAATGAAAACGGGATTACAAACGCAAACGTCTCGCCTGAATTAACCATGGAAAACGAAACTGCCATTATAACTATTATAGATAAATACAAAAATATCTTCATTATTTCACAGCCACGCAATTGCGGCCGGCCTTTTTTGCTTTATACAACGCATTATCCGCTGCCTTTATCAAATCCTGGCATATTTTTGCGTCATCCTGACACGTGGCAATACCTACGGAAATTGTAACCTTCGTCTCTTCCCTTCGTAAAAGAAATGTTTCAGCCTCTACGGCTTTTCTTATGCCTTCGGCAAAATCCACTGCTTCACTCTTTGTTTTGTTGGCAAGTATAAGGGCAAATTCTTCCCCGCCATAACGGGCAACCATGTCGCCGGAATCATGCACAAACTGCGTTAGGATCGCCGCTACCTTCTTAAGCACCATATCTCCTGCAGGATGCCCATATTTATCATTATATGCCTTAAAAAAATCTATATCTAAAAGCAGGACGCTGGCATTATAACTGCCTCTAAGGCATCTTGCTACCTCTTCTGCAAGCCTATCCTTAAAAAACTTATGCACATATACGCCTGTAAGACTGTCTCTTATCGCCAACTCCATAGTCCTTGTGTATAGAAATGAATTATCCAAAGATACGCTTGCAAGGCCGGCTATAATATCAAGAAGCCTCAAATCATCCGCCAAAAATGCATTGGGCCTTAAACTATTTAAACGTATAGACCCGGCTACCTTTTCATCTATAATTAACGGTGTTGATATAAGCGACTTAAAATTATTTATGGTTTCAGAGCCCCTGTCCATATCGAACCTGAAATCCTTGCGCACATCTTCTATAAAAAGCGCCTGTCTCTGCTTGAATGTCCAATGGTCAAATATATCGCCGGTTTTATTCTTTATCCTGTCATCGGCCTTTTTATATTTTGCCCCGGCCAAGGCAAGCGCCTGTTTTTCTGTGTCAACTGTATAAAAATAACAACTGTCGGCCTTGCCGATTATCTCAAAAGCCGCCTCTGAAGTGGCATTGGCTATGTCAACCGCCTCAAACTTAAGGCTTAAAACATTCATAAGCTCCCTGAGCTTAAAAAACCTGTTTATTTTTTTCTTAAGCGCCTCTCTCACGCCCCTGTGTGAAAACAGGCCTTCTCTTAAGATGTTCAGGTTCTTCTGTATCTCTTCGGTGGATACGGCTGCAACCCTCTTTTGCGCGTAGACCTCAGACCTCAAATAATAACCGGCTAGCGCCATGGCTACAAAAAGAAAGATCTGCGCGGCAATACTGTAATCGCTTGCTGCCCATGCCATAATAAAACATATAACCGCTGAGAAAGAAAAAATCGCAATGCCCCAGAACGGATTTATAAAAACCCATGCCGCAAAAATAGCCAACCCCAGAAAAACCAACAAGGCCTTTGCCGTCTCAACAGCCATAAAAGATCCTCTTTATGATGCTATCGCTTCCTCCGTATGCATATCAAAAAAGTGCACCCGGCTTGTATCAAAAACAAGGTCCATATCAGAATTGACCTGCGGCTTATCGTGGCCGCCCATCTTTGCGACAAAAGTATTTTTGCCTGAATTCAAATAAACATATACCTCAGAACCCATAGGTTCAACCACCTCTACGGTAGCCGTAACGATATTCTCAGGCGGAGCGTCTGAAACAAACAGTTTATCGTATATATCCTGCGGCCTTATGCCTAATGTAACGCGTTTACCTTCGTATGAAGCTACATCGTCAAGCATCTCGTCCATAACTTTAATCTTAAACGCTCCTTCGTCAAAATAAAACTTGCTGTCTTTTTTTATGATACGGCCCTCCATAAAATTCATCGGAGGCGAACCGATAAAGCCCGCCACAAACTTATTAACCGGTTTCTCATATAAGGTCAATGGATCCGCAATCTGATGCACTAAACCGTCTTTCATGACAACAATCCTGTCACCCATTGTCATTGCCTCAACCTGGTCATGTGTAACATAAATCATCGTTGACTGCAGGCGTTTGTGCAGCTTATTTATTTCTATCCTCATCTGAACCCTGAGCTTGGCGTCAAGATTGCTCAAAGGCTCGTCAAACAAGAACACCTGGGGTTTTCTCACTATGGCCCTTCCCACTGCAACCCTCTGCTTCTGGCCGCCTGAAAGTTCGCGAGGCTTGCGCTCCAGCAATTTTTCAATGCTTAGTATGGCGGCGCCGTCTTTCACGCGCTTATCGATTTCCGACAGCGGGTATTTACGTAACCTAAGCCCGAAAGCCATATTTTCATAAACAGTCATATGCGGATATAAAGCGTAATTCTGAAACACCATGGCTATATCGCGGTCCTTGGGAAGCACGTCATTTACAAGCTTGTTGCCGATATAAACCTCGCCTTCGGTTAATTCTTCCAAGCCCGCTATTATGCGTAATGTTGTGGATTTTCCGCAGCCTGAGGGCCCGACTAAAACAAAAAACTCCTTGTCCTTCACAACCAGGTTCACTTTTGAAACCGCAAGTATATCCTTATTATAAATTTTTGAAACTTCCTTAAGCGTAACCTGAGCCATTGATTTTCCTGCTCCTTCCTAGTTGAAAATCATCCCGAGCCACCAGCTATCACGTTTAGTGGCGAGGGATCACTTTTTGTTATTTAAATAATCCAACAATTTACTGAGCGTTTCTTTCAGCTGTTTCCTGTTAATAACAATATCTATCATTCCATGATCCATCATAAACTCAGACCTCTGAAAACCCTCGGGCAGTTTTTTATGTATTGTCTGCTCTATTATCCTGGGGCCTGTAAAACCTATCAATGCCTTTGGCTCGGCGATTATTACATCTCCCAGTGACGCGAAACTCGCCATTACCCCCGCCATGGTAGGATTTGTAAGTACGGATATAAATAAGAGCTTTGCTTCACTATGCTTGGCAAGCGCCGCAGATGTCTTTGCCATCTGCATAAGGCTTAATATACCTTCATACATGCGCGCGCCGCCCCCTGAACCTGACACTATAATCACCGGCAGCTTCTCTTTTGTGGCAAGCTCTATGGCCCTGGTTAACTTCTCCCCGACAACAGAGCCCATTGAACCCATTATAAACCTTGAATCAGTGACGCCGAAAACAACAGGCACTGAATCAAGCTTGCCTTTACCTGTAACAACGGCCTCTTTTAATGAAGTGGCTATGCTGTCACTGCGTATTTTATCCATATATGACTTTGTTCCGGTAAATTTTAAAATATCAACAGAATGCATATCGGTATCCATCTCGGTAAACGTTTCCTCATCAAACAGCAATTTTATCCTCTCGTGGGCGCCCATGGTAAAGTGATACCCGCACTTCGGGCAAACTTTAAAATTCTCTTCCAGCGCCTTATTGTAAGTAAGCTGCGAGCACTCAGGGCATTTTGTCCAAAGGTCAGCCGGCATATCCTTCTTTTTCGCCACTTTTACTATGGTGTATTTTGGTTTTCCGAATATAGCCATTGAAATTTCCCTTATTTTTCGATTTGAAATTTCATCCCGAGTCACCAGCTATCACGTTTAGTGACGAGGGATTTCCTTTATTTATTTAATTCCAAGTAATTCTTTTACCTTATCCACCGCGCTCGCCGCGTCAGACGCGTAAGCGTCGGCGCCTATCTGGTCGGCATATTCCTGGGTTACAGGCGCGCCGCCTATAATAACCTTTACATCTGAAGAAGCGCCCGAGGCCTTTAACGCATCTATTGTCTTTTTCATTGAAGGCATTGATGTGGTTAAAAGCGATGACAAGGCTATCACATTAACGCCTTTTTCCTTCACAGCGCTGACGAATCTCTCAGGCTGCACATCAATACCGTAATCAAAAACCTCGATACCAGCGCCTTTAAACATCATAGACACAAGATTTTTGCCTATATCATGCAGGTCGCCCTTTACCGTGCCTATCACAATCTTTGCTATTGGTTTTATGCCTGCGCCTGCTAATAAAGGCTCAAGCACCTTCATGCCTGACTGCATAGCCTTTGCCGACAATAAAACCTCGGGCACAAATATGTCGTTTGCCTTAAATTTTTTGCCGACTATATCCATGCCGGCTATAAGCCCATTGTCCAGTATCTCTTTTACCGGCGCCTTGTCATTGACGGCTTTACGGGTAAGTTCTTCTACTGCGGCTACATCGCCCTCAAACAGTTTGCCTTTCAGCTGCGTAAAATCATACATCAATAAAATCTCCCAGATTTTTCAGGGACCTCATAACAAGGCCGGTCAATAGTTTCGGGTAAAAATAGGTTGACTTGTGCGGCATCTTCTCGCCTCTTATACTGGCGTCTTTTATTTCTTCCGCGCGCGTGGGATTTAAAAAAAAGGCTGCCTTGTATTGTTTTTTATTCACCAGCTCAACCGCTTCAGCCGCGTCTCTTGTGTAATAAATATCTTTTGCGCCTTGCAATATCAAATCATGCAATAATTCCACATCCAGTTTTTCGCTATTTCTCAACTTCAACGCTGAAAATTTACCATCGGCATACATTCCAAAAATATGCGCCTTGCCGAAATTCTTATCAAGCGCCTCAAGCATCTTTTTCTTATTTAGAACTGGCGTAATATCAAAAATATTTTCCGGAATACGCGGCAATTTCTTAACCACCCTGTGCGTGGGCAAGATTGTAAGGTTCTTATCTTCTATGCTCGCAAAATACATCATTACATAATTGGCTGAAGGCGTGTTGTTTTTATCGCGGAAATTCGCAGCTGCCTCATACCTGTGGTGGCCGTCTGCGATAAACGCCTGCTTATTTTTCATAAACTGCTGCAATTTTTTTAATTCTTTTTCGCCTGACATTTTCCAAATTCGGTGCCTCACCTTGTCAAACTTTACGTCTATAAATGGCCTGGCTTTTGACGCTTCGCGCAACAACCTGTTGATCTTAAGCCCCTGGTCCTCTACGAGCGTATATATACAGCTTAAATTAACCCCAACTATATCCAAAACCTTTTCCCTGTCCTCTTTCGGCGCCGTAAATGTATGTTCGTGCGGCCTTACATGCGAATGCCGCGATTTGCCTATCTTGGCAACGGCTATAAAACCAAATGTGTTTCTTTTTTTGCCGTTATGCAGGAATGTTTTTGCGTATATATAAATAGCCGGTTTATCATCGCGCTCTAAAATTCCATTTCTCATCCAACTATCAAAAAAACCGGCTGCCCTTGTATAAACATTATTTTTACTGTTATCGCGCTTGGATGCCTTATTAAGTTCCAGGCGTATAACATTATATGGGCTTTTTCTGTAATAGGCTACCTGTTCGGCCGGTGAAATTATGTCATACGGCGGGCTAAAAACATCTGCCGGGTTTTTTATCTTTTTCTTATTGTATAAAATACCGCGAAACGGATGAATTATCATTTTTTTGGGCAACCTTTACAGTTATCCGAAGAATCTTTTTTTTCGCAGGATTTTCTTTTGTAATCCGTCTCGTAAAAACCGCTGCCCTTAAAAATAATACCGCTGCCCTTGCCGATTAAACGCCTTAGGCTGCCCGAACACTTAGGGCATTTATCAAGCAGTTTATCGCTCATTTTTTGCTGCGCCTCAAATTCATGGCCGCATTTTTTACATTCGTAATCATACGTAGGCATCTATTTAAACATCTCCTTTACTTTATCCATAAACGACTTCCCCAGCGGATTTATATCTTCGCCGCTTAGCTTGGCGAATTCCACAAGAATTTTTTTCTGCTGGGAATCAAGATTAATTGGCGTCTCCACTATCACGCGCACATGCTCATCGCCTCTTGCGCGGTTATACAAATCTATAATGCCTTTACCTTTTAATCTAAAGATCTTGCCGCTTTGAGTGCCCGCAGGCACCGTCATTCTTACCTTGTTTTCAAGGGTTGGCACTTCTATTTCCGCGCCAAGCGCCGCCTGTACAAAACTTATCGGTATCTCGCATAATATATCATTATCATACCTGGTGAATATGGCATGGGGTTTTACATAGATTACAATATATAAATCGCCGCGCGGCCCGCCTTTTAAACCCGCCTCGCCCTCGCCGCTTAAACGTAAACGCGAACCGTCCTGCACGCCTGCGGGAATCTTAATGCTCATCTTTCTTTCCGCAGTAATCCTGCCTGAACCCTGACACTTAGGACATGGCGTTTTTATAATCTTGCCTTCACCGTTGCACTTACGGCAAACGGATGAAACTATAAACCCAAACGCGTGCTGCTGCGTTATTTTGCCTGAACCGTTGCATGCGCTGCATGATTGTTTTTTAGTGCCTGGTTTTGCGCCATCACCTTTGCATTCAGAACAAACTTCATGCCTTGGTATTGCTATGGATTTTTCAGCGCCGAATGCCGCATCCTCAAATGTTATCTGTATATCATACTGAAGGTCAGAACCTCTTCTTGGCCTTTTTGAAGAACCCCTGCCTGAACCCCCCTGGCCGAAAATTCCGGAATTCTCAAATATATCGCCGAATATACTGCCGCCAAAACCCATATCCTCAAAAATACTCGAAAAATCAGCGCCCCTGAAAATATCTTCAGAGCTGTAACGCGAATCAATGCCCGCGTGGCCATACTGGTCATACTGAGACCTCTTATGATCGTCAGATAAGACAGCATACGCCTCTGATATTTCCTTAAATCTTTCCTCGGCATCTTTCTTTTTATCAACACTCACCCTGTCAGGATGATGCTTAAGGGCAAGGCTTCTATAGGCGCGCTTTATCTCATCCTTTGATGCCTGCTTGGCAACGCCTAATATTTCATAGTAACCGCGTTTTGTGGACATTATTTTTTATCTTCACCCTCTACACGGTAATCCGCGTCAACTATATCCTCAGGCTTAGAACCCGGCCCTTGATGCTTAGAGTCATCATTCTGCTGCGGCCCCTGATTCTCTGGACCTGGAGGCGCCTGCTGTTTATTCGCGCTTGCCTTATAAATCTCCTCGGCAAGTTTATACGAGGCCTTTGTCAAATCATCTGTTGACTTTTTTACGCGTTCTGTATTTTTCTGTTTTATGGCATCTCTTAGATCGTTTAATTTTTCCTCTATTGACTGCCGCTCGCCGGCTGAAACTTTATCGCCAAAATCCTTAAGCGACTTTTCAGTGCTGTAAACAAGCGCATCCGCCTGATTTAACACCTCAACCTCTTCTTTGCGCTTTGCGTCATCGGCTGAAAATTTCTCAGCCTCTTTAACCATTTTATCAATCTCTTCCTTGTCAAGTTTCTTAGGCGCTGTAATACGTATGGACTGCTCCTTGCCTGTTCCCAGATCCTTTGCTGAAACATGCACGATACCGTCTCTGTCAATATCAAAGGTTACTTCTATCTGCGGCACCCCGCGCGGCGCCGAAGGTATGCCGATAAGGTCAAACCTGCCAAGCTCAACGTTATCATTTGCCATCTGCCGCTCGCCCTGTAATACGCGCACAGTCACTGCGGTCTGATTATCGGCTGCGGTTGAAAATATCTGGCTCTTTTTAGCGGGAATAGTTGTATTTCTTTCTATTAATTTTGTAAATACGCCGCCTAATGTTTCAATACCCAAAGAAAGAGGCGTGACATCAAGAAGTAAAACCTCTTTTGCATCGCCTTTTATTATGGCTGCCTGTATAGCGGCTCCCAAGGCAACGCATTCCATAGGGTCTACTCCGCGCTCTATCTTTTTACCTACGCAATTTTCCAGGAATCTCTGCACTACTGGCATCCTTGTAGGCCCGCCCACCATTATAATCTTGTCAACATCAGACGCGCTAAAACCCGCGTCGCTCAATGCCTGCTCTACCGGATGCTTACATTTTTTAATTATCGGATCAACAAGATCCTCTAATTTTGCCCTGCTTAAAGACATAGTTAAATGTTTCGGGCCCGCTGAATCAGCCGTGATAAACGGTAAATTCAAATCTGTATTAAGGGTGCTTGATAATTCCACCTTTGCCCGCTCAGCCGCCTCTCTTACTCTTTGCATGGCAACCCTGTCATTGCGCAAATCAATGCCTGTATCTTTTTTAAAACTATCGGCAATATAATCAACAAGCACGTTGTCCATGTCTGCGCCGCCTAACTGCATATCTCCACTTGTTGATTTAACTTCAAAACCGCTTGCGCCGTGATCCTTGTCATACCACATATCCATAATGGTAACGTCAAGCGTGCCGCCGCCTAAATCAAAAACCATAACCTTAAGCTCTTTGCCTACTTTATCAAGGCCGTATGCAAGGCATGCTGCGGTTGGTTCATTGATTATGCGTAGCACCTTAAGCCCGGCTATCTCACCTGCGTCTTTTGTTGCCTGGCGCTGATTATCGTTAAAATACGCCGGGCATGTTATAACAACCTCTTCAACCGTGTCGCCGATATATGCCTCTGCGTCCTGTTTGATTTTTTGCAGTATAAAAGCTGATATCTGCTGAGGGGTGTAATCCTTATTGAAAACCTTAAATTTGTAATCAGTGCCCATTTTTCTTTTCGTGGCAAAAACAGTGCCCTCCGGATTTATGGCTGCCTGCCTTCTTGCCGGCTCGCCGACAAGCCTTTGGTTATCCTTGGTAAAAGCCACATAAGAAGGAAACGCCTTGCCGCTTGATACACCCGCGCCTTCTGCCGAAGGAATAATTGAAGGCCTTCCCGCCTCCATATGCGCAGCCGCTGAATTTGAAGTCCCCAGATCAATACCTATTACTTTAGACATGTTAAATTACCTCCAAAATTTCCAGCAGAATATTTTCGGTTGAAATTTTGCCCCGAGCCGCCTGCTGTAATATTATGCGGCGAGGGGCTTCCTTGACACCTTCACCATCGCCGGCCTTATGACCCTGCCGTTTAAGCTGTATCCTTTTCGTAAAACTTCAACCACTGTATTTTCATCGCAATCGTCTAAGACAGCAGTCTCAACTGCCTCATGCCTGTCATGATCAAAAGCTACGCCTGTCTGGCTAATAACTGTCAGGCCCTGATTTTTTAAAATATCCTGCAGGTGTTTTGTTATCATGTTAACGCCTTCAAACAATAGCTTGGCATCATGTTTTTTCTCAGCCGATTCCTTGGCAAGTTCAAATTCGTCAAGGATATTTATAAACTCATTTATAAGGCCCATGCTGGCAAATTTTACAAAATTCTCTTTTTCCTTCAACGACCTTTTTCTCATGTTCTCAACATCGGCCTGCAGCCTGATAAATTTATCAAAATGCTGATCCGCCAGGTCCGCTTTTTCTTTAAGCGCTTTATATTCATCAGAAGAAAGTACAAATTCCTCAGGCAGCAATTGCTCGGGATTATTATTTTTATCTTTTTTATCAGGCATCAATATTCCTCATTTAAAAAATCGTCTATTTCCCTGGCAATATAATCAACCATTGGCACTGCGCGCTTATAACACATCCTGGTCGGCCCGATTAAACCTATCGCGCCGGTTATTTCATCGCAAGTACCGTAACCTGATATAACAATACTGCAATCTGACATATCGCGGCACTTGTTTTCCCTGCCTACAAAAACCTTGACTTGCCTTGAGTTTACACTTTCCTCTACAAAATCCAACACCTCTTTTTTTTCCTCAAAGGCCTTAAGCAGCCTAATAGGGCCTGAGATATTTCTAAACTCCGGCTGAAGGAAAAGATGGTACCAGCCAAAAGAAACAAGCCTTGCCTTCGGAAGCAACACCATTGATACTTCATTGCTTATGTCGGATAAAAGCCTTGACATCTCTTCGAGCAGGCCTTCCGGCTCATTAATACTTGACTCGCAGACAGAGATTATCCTGTTTTTGTCATCCTCAACAAGGGCCTCTGGCTTCATTATGTTGTCCAGATAATAACGGTAGCCTGTCTCGGTAGGTAACCTGCCTGCAGAGGTATGTGGATGGGTTATCAACCCTTCGGTTTCAAGATCTTTCATTATATTTCTTATTGTGGCTGGGCTTAAATCAAGTTTAGAAAAATTACGCAGAGTAACAGAACCTACAGGAATACCCAATTCTGTATACACTGTAACTATATACTCAAGAACCTTGTCTTTTCTTGTCTTTAAATCAGTTTTAGTCATTTATCGGGGTTTGGTTAGCTGAAACTAAAATACTTTAATAATGTTATGATAGTATTATATTATATATATATTATATAGTCAAGATAAAATACTAATAATTGTATGCTATTTTGGGATTATAATAAGGATTAGGCAATCTCTTTGATATCTCATCTGCTAATGTCTTAAGCCCTTTTTTACGCAAAGCGCTTATTGGGATTCCTTCGCAGGATATCCTTGAAAATAACTGTACCGCGTTTTCTGAAGCAAGATTATCTATTTTGTTTAAAGCAAGTATAATAGGCTTCTTATCCGAACCAAGCTGTTTTAAAACATCGAGCACATCCACCTGATGCTGCGCGGCCTGAGGATGGCTTATATCCGCGACATGCACCAGCATATCGGCGCCGGATATCTCTTCAAGCGTTGCCTTAAACGCCTCCACAAGATGATGCGGCAGATTATGAATCAATCCGACGGTATCAACAAGAAGTATCTTTCTGGAATCAGGCAGCGTCATGCGCCTTATTACCGGGTCAAGCGTCGCAAATAATTTGTCAATAACCATTACGCCCGAATTTGTCATGGCATTAAATAATGTCGACTTTCCGGCATTGGTATATCCTACAAGCGCAACCAAAGGCAGGTTGTGTTTCTTGCGCAAGGCCCTTAAAGATTCTCTTTGTCCTGTAAACGACTCAAGCTCTTTTTTAAGCCTTGCGATCTTTATCTTTATACGCCTTCTATCTGTCTCTAATTTCTGCTCTCCGGGGCCGCGCGTACCTATGCCGCCTCCAAGCCTTGAAAGTAAAAGGCCTTTACCTGAAAGCCGGGGCAAGAGATAACTTAGCTGGGCAAGTTCAACCTGAACCTTGCCTTCTTTTGATTTTGCCCTTTGCGCGAATATATCAAGTATGAGCTGGGTACGGTCTATAATCTTCAAAGATGTCAGCTCTTCCAGATTTCTTTGCTGAGTGGGAGCTAATTCGCTGTCAAAAACAACCACATCTGCGCCTGCCTGATACGACAAAAGCGAGATTTCTTCGGCCTTGCCGGAACCTACAAAATAATCGGCTGTTACGCGCTGCCTGCTACAGGAAATTTCACCCATAGCCTTTAATCCGCAGGAGCTAACAAGCTCACGCAGTTCATCCGGATCGCCTCTAAGTATCACTAAAAATGCTTTTTTCATAAAAATTTTGCCAGGTTTAACCAATAAGAATGGGGTCAGGTTTCGAACCTGGCCCCATTCTTGTATTATAATCTTTTTTTAAAACAACGCCGAAAGCCCTACGCTTGCCGCCTTCTGATCTATGAACCTGCCTTCAACATTAAACGACAGGCTGTCCATTATCATGACATCTGCCCCGAAAAACAGGCCCCAGTTATCTTCCTGTTCCTTTGCGCCGGAATTTATCACGTTGGCATTCTGCGTCACACTCACTCTTGCGTTGGTGGCAGACCACGCGACGCCTACATAAGGCACAATTGAAAAATCCTTATAATCACCTGGTTTAAATTCCCTGCTTATTCCTATTGCTGCCTGCTTTTCGTATATCTGAAATTTTTTATTTGTTACGCCGCCTGTCACGCCGTTTACAGACAGGCTGTCTACCTTATCAGGTTTCGTGGACCTGAAAGAAGCTGCTGAAAAAACCTTAAGCCCCATGCCTTCAAATTCCCAAAGATACGCTTTCACACCTACAGCCCATGCAGGCGCATAATTCATATCAAGTTTTACTGTGCCGTTTGCATTATCTTTCCATTCCATCTCCAGATCAGAATAACCCAATTTCACATACGGCTGTATCTTATTAAAAAGCGTGACCGAAATCCTGCCCATATAATACTGGCCGCTTAAATCAGGCGCCTGAGTCGTAATAGCGCTATCGCACTTAAATTTCTTCTCAATTAACATTTCAGTATCAAAGCCTACATTTAATGTTACAAAATCAGCCATCTGAGAACTGTAGACACCTTTACCCGGAGGATAATTTATATCTGCGACATTACCTATTGTCTCGGCAAAAGAAACCGCGCTGATAAACAAACAAAAAAATACCACCCCTGAAAAAACCAATAATCTTTTCATTTGCTACCTCCGATTTTTTCCGCTATCCCGTCTTGAAAAATCGTCCCGAGCCGCCCGCTACCTCGTTTAGCGGCGAGGGACACTATTGCCATATATACTTGTTATTATATTATATCAATGCTAATACGCTGTCAAGGATTTTTTTGATATTTTGACTGTCTATCGCCACCGGCTTTATAGCCTTATCTCTTTTAAACCATGAGATTTGCCGCTTGGCATATCTTCTTGTATCTCTCTTAAGCAGCTCCTTTGTATCATGTAAAGAATATACGCCATTAATCAGGCCTTTTACCTGTTTTATGCCAAGCGCGCATGAAGCTGTCTTTGACAATTTAACCTTCAATAGCCTTTTAACTTCATCAACCAGCCCGCTTTCAAACATCTCTTCCACCCTGTCATTTATTTTTTTATACTGCGCCTGCCTGTTTTTATAAAAAAGGCATACGATACGGCATTTATATTTCGCCCGAACGCCGCCTGATGTAGCAGTGTTTTTTAAATCTGAAATTGTGCTGCCTGTTGTCTTGTAAACCTCAAAGGCCCTTACCACTCTTCTGATATCATTAGGATGAATCTTACGGCTGGCAGCAGGGTCTATTTTTTTTAATCTTTCGTGCAGCCTGCGGCTGCCGTACTTTTTCGCATAGGCGTAAAGCTTCTTTCTTAAAACCAAATCCTCGACGGGTGATGAAAATAATCCGTCCAACACTGCCTGCGCGTAAAGCCCCGTTCCTCCGGTAAAAACCGGAACCCGGCCATTTCTATGAATAACGTCTATTTTTTTTAAAGCAAGTTTTCTGTATTCGGCGACGCTGAATGGCTCTGACGGTTTCCTGATGCAGAAAAGATGATGCCTGATGGCCGCCTTCTCTTTTTTAGACGGCTGGGCAGTCAAAATATCCATACCTTTATAAATCTGCATGGAATCACAGCAGATTATTTCACCTTTAATCTTTTTCGCTAATTTTACAGATACAGCGGTCTTTCCTGCGCCCGTCGGCCCGACGAGAAAAATAACTTTTGCCTTCTTCATGGGCATAATTTTGTTTTGTATCCTTTTTTCTCTAAGAGCGCCTTACAAACCAGCGCGTCTGATTTTGCCTTAAATTTACCGACCCTGACGCGGTAAACAACAGGAAAGGCTTCCTTCTCGCTGATATAGGCGTCAAGTCCTTTTCCTTTAAGCTTATTAATCAGGTTTTCCGCGTTCGCATATTTCGAAAATCCGCCAACCTGCACGCTGTAAACGAATTCTGAATTATCCAGCTCATCCATAAGTTTGGCTTCAAAACTCAACGGATAATCCTGCTGCAGCTTCTGCACATACACCCTTGCCTGCTCCATCTGCCCTAATTTTCTGTAGCATTTGGCTATCTTATAAAATGCCAACGCGCAAAAAGGGCTGCCGGCGTATTTTTCCTGTATTTTTCTGTATTCGCCGATAGCATCATCATAGCGCTCCTCGGCAAAAAATGCATCCGCCAGCCCGAGCTGGGCCACGTCATGCAAAGCTTTATCCGAATCGTTCTGAAGTATATTTTCAAAAATATCATACGCCTGTTGTATTTTATTTTCTTTAAGCAGGATCCTTGCCTTTAAATAATTGCCGCGGCCGGAAGCATCGCAGTTTGCCAATGCCAAATCATGCTCTCCTTTTAAAAACGCTATCTCAGCCTGGTCCATATCGGCGAAAGCATACTGAGGAAGCCCAAATCCAAAAATACAAACTACAAACAAAATACAAATCGCCTGTGATTTAATCATTTTTAATAAAACCTGATTACGCCTTTCTTTTTCTTCCTTGGCAACGCTGTCTTTTAATTTACTCGACGCTGTTTTGGGACGCGGCGAATATTTAAATATATACGCGGCGTCAAACCTTATCTTTTTCATAAGGCTGCATGTCTTGCTGAAATCCTTCTTTGTCTCATGCGGAAAACCCACTATCGCATCTGTAGTCAGCCGGCATCCCGGAATAATTTCTCGCAGCCTGTTTACAAGAGAAATATATTTTTTAACAGTATAACCCCTGTTCATCGCCTTTAATATCTTATCAGAACCCGACTGAAGCGGCAGGTGCAAATGTTTAACAACTTTATCCAGGTCGCGCATCGCACAAAACAAATCCTCTGTCGCGTCTTTTGGATGCGACGTCATAAACCGTATGCGCTCTATGCCGTCTATGCGATTAATCTTCTCAAGCAGGCGAATAAACCCCAGACCGCCCCGGGAGCGGTCTTTACGGTCTTTGTATGAATTGACGTTTTGGCCCAAGAGCATGATATCTTTTACGCCTTGAGCCGCCAGTTTTTTTATTTCATTTATTATATCTTTTTCTTTTCTTGAAATTTCCCTTCCTCTTACATAAGGCACTATACAATATGAACAGAAATTATCGCATCCATGGGATATTACAACATATGCAGAATCTTTGTTTTCGCGGTAACCGGATAAAACCTCTTTGCGGGGTTTATTGATATTTTCTACGCTTAAAATATTCTTTTTTGTTTTTAAAAATTTGCCGATTAGACTGGGAAGCTTTTCTTCGTCGGATGGGCCGCATACAATATCCACAACATTAGAAACCTCAAACAGTTTCTGCTTAAAATGCTGCGCCATGCATCCAATTACACCCACGACTAGATCAGGCCTTTTTTCTTTAAGCTTTCGCAGGATGCCTATATTGCCAAGCACCCTGTCCTCGGCATGCTTGCGCACAGAACAGGTATTAAAAAGTATGATATCCGCCTCGTCCTGGGATTTGGCAAGCCTGTAGCCTTTATCAAGAAACAACCCTGCCACAATCTCCGAATCGCGAATGTTCATTTGGCAGCCGAAAGTGCGGATGAATACTTTTTTCGCCATAACTTTATTTACCATATACCGTTATATCAATTTCTAATGCTGCTTTTCAGTTATCCACAGAACCGAACGTTTGCGGGACAGAAAATTATGTTCGTTAGTCGCTTTAAATAAAATGGCCGCTGTCCCTGATTAGATTGATTAGATTAAGATTTGATTAAGATGGTTTAATCTTTTCTTTAATAAGCTCTATAAATTTGACTGCTTCTTGATACATTTCGTTAGCTTCTTGCTGCGACGCAAGGCCGGCAATGTCGTAACTTAATTTACTTCGTTTTTTCGCTGCGGCTTCGAATAGCAGAATCGCCTTATGCTGTTCTTTGACCAAGATTTCCTTTAAGCACTGCCAGACGGTATAATGGTGCCCTGTTTTTATCGGCTTATACCCATTCTTATAAAGCAGAGCGAGAGCGGTTTCGAACGCTGCTTGATATGAAAGAATGTATTTCTGGTCGCTTGAAAGGCCTGGCAAAGACGCGTCTTTTAAGCATCTGCCAACCACGCCGAAGATGGCGGATATTTCTTCCTTGCTCGTTTCATGCTTTACAATTTTACCTATCTTTAACCAATTCTCTAAGGCCATGCTCGTCTCCTTTCAAAAATATCTTAGGCTCTTTTAAAACTGACAGGATAAAATGATTTTTCGTCCTGTATTTGTCCTGCAATTCCGCTCGCGGGTATATGGTCGGATTTATTTCGCGCTGGAATTTGTTTTCAATGCCCGATATTACTGCCTGCAAATCCTTCATCGATATGCTGCTAACTACAAAGAGATCTATATCGCTCTCCGCATCTTCACTATTTTTTGCATATGATCCGTATATAAAAGCCACCTCTATTTTACCGGTATTTCTAAAAGCGTTTTTAAGAACATCTCCAAGCCCGATCGTTTTTAAAATCATGGATTTAAATTCGGGGAATAGAACATGCTTTAGATTCATAGAATAATATCGCTGTTTTCCCGATATGCGGCTTATCAAAATCCTCAGTTTTTCCAGATTTATAAGTTCTGTACGAATAGCCTCAAAGTTTGACTTTAACTCCCGCTCTATCTCTCTAGCATAGTATTCACGCTTGGGATTGATAATAAAAAGGGTGAGAATCTTCGCTCGTGTTTTTGAACCCATCAATTTTTGTAGCATAATCGATACCTCTTTTATTGACTGCTATAATAAGTCATTTGACTGCTTTAGTCAAGATAATTATTGAAATTACGACATCCAGGCCATTCAACTTACGTTCGGTTCCCTCTTTGC
>Ga0210016_1000639_pt1 | contig 31269 bp, 24 predicted proteins | sample CryGeyCG2014_300_FD_185454 | JGI IMG/M metagenome (GOLD analysis project Ga0210016, IMG submission 185454) | Groundwater microbial communities from aquifer - Crystal Geyser CG02_land_8/20/14_3.00 (SPAdes) (version 2) | ecosystem: Environmental > Aquatic > Deep subsurface > Groundwater | place...
TTTTGGGCAAACACTGTAAGGACAAGGGAAGGGATTAACAAGAAAATTATTAGGAAGGCGTAGGTTGCACCTTTTTTGATTACAATATTGATGTCCATGAGGCGGTGCTTAACGATAGCGTAGGCTAATATTAAAGTATAAATGGAAACAAAGTAATTCCCTAAAGGAGGTGTCTTAATAAGGCTAAAAACTAATAAGAAATTGGTTGCCCCTCCAAAAAAAGCGATAAGAGTAGCAACTAATAGGTATTTAATCTGGTTTCTTTTGAGGCCAGAAGAAGTATGATAAACTTTGATCATCGAATAATGGCTATAAGATACACACAAAAAAAAGAAGGCAAGAAAAAATGGGTAAACTAAACCTGGTTCTGAAGCATAGTTGAAAGAACCCTTAGGTACTACCCCTTTTACGAATAGTGGCGTAAAATCCAGAACCCAGAATATAAGAGTAATTAGGTACGCTACAACTAATAATCTTCTTTTAGCAACATGGAGGTTTAAAAGTGAAAGAACAAAATGAAAGAACAAAATGAAGGAAGAAAACTGGTATAGAGATTGCGCCAATGTACAGGAAACGATTCCAAAACAATCCTATTTGGATATTCTGAGCAACAATCTCTCTTGATACGCCGAAGGACCATACAAAAATGCTTAAACTCATAAGAGCAAAGCTTAAATTTATAATACTTTTTCTACCTCTGTAATAAACAAAGGCCCCTAAAGTTAAACTCAAAATAGCAGTTATCATGCAAGATAATGAAAGATAATCCATAGGGTTTTACCTTTAACTAATCAGTTGACTTGTTTAAGAACTAAAACAGAATTTTTACCTCCAAAACTTAAAGAATTCGATATTAACACACGGACGTTACCTTCTCGAGCTTTATTTGGGATATAATCGAGATCACATTCTGGATCTGGATCTTCATAATTTATGGTGGGAGGAAGTATTTGGTTTTTTAAAACTAGGGCACACGCTATTATTTCAATTGCCGCTGCTGCTCCAAAAGGGTGACCAATCATTGGTTCAATAGAACTTACACTTAATTTGTACGCATGGTCACCAAAAACCTTTTTAATAGCAAGAGTCTCAATTTGATCACTTAAGGGTGTTCCACAGCCATGAGCATTAATATAATCTATATCTTCTGGTCTCAGATCAGCTTCTTTCAAAGCTAATTTAATAGCTTTGCTTGCATGTTCTCCAGTCGGCATTGGTTGAGTTATATGATAGCCATCATAGGTTGTTCCGTATCCTAAAACCTCAGCATAGATTGTTCTTTCTCTGGCTAATGCATGCTCAAGTTCTTCCAAGATTACTATTCCTGCCCCTTCTCCAAGTACAATCCCGTCTCTTTTTTTGTCAAATGGGCAAGGAACCTTTATTGGCGTATCATTTTTTGTTGACATAACACCAGTTAAACAAAGGGAACCAAAAGTCAGTGGTGCAAGAGGAGTTTCAGCCGCGCCGGTTATAATAAGGTCAGCTTTACCCATTGAGATGGCTTCAAAAGCATAACCGATAGCGTCAACACCGGTTGCACATCCACTAGAGATGGTTGCACCAAATCCATGTACACCCAATTCGATAGCTATAAGGTTAGAGATTGATCCTGGGAAAAGTCTTGTGCCGAGGAGTGGAGAAACCCTTCTTAACCCTTTTTCCATAAAAATAGTATGTTGAGTTTCTGCATCAGGCATACCCCCAACTGATGAACCAACAATCACCCCAATCCTATCAGGGTCCTCCTCTTCAATCTTTAATCTTGCATCCTCTACCGCCATTGACACAGCAGCTACCCCAAATTGGGAGAATCTATCAATTCTCTTGGCTGTTTTAGGACTCATATAATCAGTCGGATCAAATCCATTAACCTCTCCAGCTATCTGAGATGGATAAGTTGAGGCATCAAATCTGGTTATTCTACCGATCCCCGATCTTCCATTAACCAATGCATCCCAGAACGCCTCCTTTCCAATCCCATTAGAAGCAATCACACCTAAGCCTGTAATAACCACTCTTCTTTTCAATTATTCCTCCCAGACATAAAAAATCTTATTAATCAGATAACCATCCTCAATAAGGGTCTTAGCAGCTTCAATCTTTTCCCCACTTTTGTTAATCTGAGCTATAATCAATTCTATTATATACGGCTCCATACCTCCTTGCCTGTTTTCAAAACTGATGCCATAAAAGGTGTAAGGATAGAGGCCATCTCTTTAAATTTGTTGTCTCTGTAAATCTTTAGAGATATATCTACACCATATTTGATCAGGAAATACGTGACCACATCATATATCCCATCTACCGTCTTTCTGTCCTTTTCCTGGAGAATTATGAGGAAATCATAGTCTGACTCTGGCTGTGAGATACTCTTTGCTCTTCAACCAAAGAAAAAAATCTTGATTATTTCATCGTGGAAACGTGATGTAATTTTATCCACAAATTTATACTCTATACTATCTTTCTCTTGATATTGACACTTCTTGCATTGGTCTACCTTATCTCGGCTATATCAGTCTTTGAGAATCCAATATATCTTTTAGATCTTCCGGAAGAGGTGCAGAGAACTCCATATACTCCCCAGTTTTGGGGTGGTTAAACCCCAAGAGACTAGCATGTAAGGCCTGTCTATTCAGGCTTTTCAGCCTACTTCTAAGCCTATCATTTTTTATTGTCAACAGCTTTTTATTGCTGCAATAGACTGGATCCCCTATTATAGGATGTTGGATATCCGCTAAGTGAACCCTTATCTGGTGAGTTCTTCCCGTCTCTAAGTTTATCTCTAATAAAGCAATCTCATCGAACTGCTCGATCACTCTCCAGTGGGTCACCGCCTTCTTTCCTCTTCTGGCTTTAGTTGACATCTTCTTTCTATCTACAGGATGTCTGCCAATGAGGGAAGCAATGGTACCTTTTTCATTCTTAAATGTACCATAAGCAATGCCAGTGTATTTTCTTGTTATAGAATGTTTCTCAAACTGGCTTGCCAATGATTGATGGGCAAAATCACTCTTGGCTGCTACCAGGACACCTGAAGTATTTTTGTCAAGACGATGCACTATACCAGGCCGGATTACCCCTCCTATCCCTGAGAGATCATGACTGTAATACAGAAGCGCATTGACTAAAGTGTGAGAATAGTTGCCGGAAGCAGGATGGACAACCAAACCAGCAGGTTTATTTACCAGGATGATAAAACTATCTTCATAGAGAATATCCAGGGGGATATTCTCCGGGCTAGGATCCGCCGGTACAGGCTCCGGGATGGCTACCTCTACTAAATCACCCTTTGTTACCTTGAAGCTGGCTTTAGTGTATATGTCATTTACTTTGATGAGTTTGGTATCTATTAATCTCTTTATCTGAGAGCGAGAAACTGGTAGGTTTTGTTCTGAAAGAAAGATGTCCACCCTTTTTATCCCATCACTATCAGGAACAATAAATTCAAATTTTTGAACCATGTAATTAGTGAAAGTTTACTTGTAACTACTCAGGCACAAAGTGGCAAAGGCACTAAAAATACGGTTTACGGTTAACAGTTTACAGTTAATAATTAACCGATAACTGGTAACTGATAACTGGTAACTGAACTATTCTTTGTGCCTTTGGTGCTCTGTGCCTTTGTGCCTACCTGAGTAGTTACGTTCACTCTAATAGCTCCGTGTTCCAATAAGAGATATCTACCATGTTCAGGAACATTCGCCACTCCTGGCGCCTTATGTCCTGGAGGGGGACCTTGAAAAAAGGAGGCCACCGAGGCTTAGCAGGTGGTTTAAGGAGTTTCATGCCAGTCTCGTGGAGTCCCTTGCTGCCCTTCTTCTTATTACAGGAAAAGCAGCAACAGACTATATTTTCCCAACAACTGGCTCCTCCGTAAGCTCTTGGAATAATATGATCGAGACTCAACTCGTTCTTTGTGAAGACAACACCACAATACTGACACGTGTTTCTGTCTCTTGCATATATGTTGGCTCTGGTAAACCTTACCTGGGTCTTTGGTATCCGATCATAGGTTACTAATAGTATAACCCTGGGAATCTTTATTGCTCTATCGACCAGGCCGATAGTTTCATCGTGTTGTTCAATACTTAAATCACTCCAGCTTTCATAATCAAATGTTTCGTACTGAGAATTGACGGCCTTGGCGATCCCCTGGTATAATAATGAAAAAGCCCTTTTCGCCGTTGTAATATTGATGGGTAAAAAGGATCTATTCAGAACTAAAACGTGTGAATCGATCATTTTGGATGCACAATTAAAATGTTTGGTTCTTCTCCCAACCGGTCGGGAGAAAGTGGTACAGGATTCGAGGATTCCAGTGGTCAAGTGAATATTATTAACCCTTAAACACTCGATTCCTTTACTCCTTGAACCCTTATCTTACAGACTTTTGCCAAACCTTTAATTCTTTGTAATTTTTAAGCATTTCACTCGAATCCTTGAACCCTTGAATCCTTTTCATCGACCAACTCTTTGGGAGATGAACCATAGTTTTATACTACCAAATAAACTTTTTGTTTGCAACTGATTTTTGGATTAACACTATGCCTCACGATATTCACCAAAAACACCCCTGAAAACATCCGCAATTTCACCCAGGGTGGCATAGTTTCTCACTGCATCCAGTATGATTGGCATTAAATTTTCTTCCCCCTTTGCGGCATCTTTTAGGTCTTTGAGTGTTTTATTAACTATTGTGTTGTCCCTGCTGCTCTTTACTTTCTCTAATTTCTCCTGCTGTATCCTCCCCACCTCTGGATTAACCTTTAAGAGATTGGTTGGCGCTTTGTCTTCTATTACGAATTGATTTAATCCAACAATTATATTCTCTTTCTTTTCTACATCCATCTGATAATGATAGGCGCTATCGCTTATCTCTTTTTGCATATATCCCGCTTCTATTGCCTTTATTGCCCCACCAAGGGAATCTATCTTCTCAATATACTCTAAGGCTTTCTTTTCAATAGTTTCTGTTAATGATTCAACGGCATAAGAACCTGCCAGACAATCTACCATATCAGCTATACCGCTCTCATAGGCAATAATCTGCTGGGTTCGAAGGGCAGTTCGAACTGCGTCTTCAGATGGTAATGCCAGCGCCTCGTCGAAGGAATTGGTATGAAGAGATTGGGTTCCTCCTAAAACAGCGGCTAATGCCTGAAATGCAACCCTGACTATGTTATTGATTGGCTGCTGAGCAGTAAGGGTACAACCTGCCGTCTGGGTGTGAAATCTCAAAGTGCATGATTTATCTTTCTTAGCCTTAAACCTTTCCTTCATTATCTTTGCCCACAGCTTTCTCGCAGCCCTGAACTTAGCTACTTCTTCAATGATATTGTTATGGGAATTAAAGAAGAAGGACAGTCGAGAGGCAAAATCATCCACATTGAGGCCAGCCTGGATAGCCGCCTCTACATAAGTTATACCATTTGCTAACGTAAAAGCGACTTCTTGAACTGCTGAAGACCCGGCTTCCCGGATATGGTAACCACTGATACTGATGGTGTTCCAACGCGGCACAGTATTTTTACAAAATGCAAATATGTCTGTAATTATCCTCATCGACTCTTTTGGTGGATATATATACGTCCCTCTGGCTACGTACTCTTTCAGAATATCATTTTGAATTGTACCGTTTAGTTTGTCTAAAGCCACCCCCTGTCTTTCAGCTACGCCTATATACATGGCCAGCAGAATAGCAGCCGTAGAATTGATAGTCATGGAGGTGCTCACCTTATCCAGGGGAATCCCCTCAAACAGGGTCTCCATATCTGCCAAAGAGTCAATCGCAACACCACATTTGCCCACCTCACCTAAACTCAACTGGTGATCCGAGTCATAACCTATCTGGGTAGGTAAGTCAAAGGCAACACTCAGGCCGGTTTGGCCTTGCTCCAGTAGGTACTTATAACGTTTATTTGTATCCTCTGCAGTGCCAAACCCTGCATACTGCCTCATGGTCCAGAATCTTCCACGGTACATGGTAGGCTGAACCCCTCTTGTGAATGGATATCCGCCTGGGAACCCTATATCATTAACATAATCTATGTCCTCCACGTCAAGCGGGGTAAAGATTCTTTTAAATTCAATACCAGAGGTACTCTCAAATTTCCCCTTCCTTTCCGGGGATTTACTGGCAGCCTTCTCTACTTCAGCATTCCATATTCTAAGTTCTTCTCTTAAATCTGAATGTCCAGAATCCATTTTATGTCCTCCAATCCTTCATTTTTTTTATCGGGGTCTGCAGAGCAGCTTTATGCTATCTTTCCATATCTATCCCTAAGCTTTTGATCTTCCTGTGCAGGTGGGTTCTTTCAATACCTATAGCATGCGCTGTTTCGGATACATTATCACCAAAGTTCTTTAGCTTTTCTTTAATAAATAGTCTTTCAAATTCATCCCTTGCGACCTTCAAGGAATTATACTGAAAAAGCAAATTCTTTCCTTCTGTTTTTAGCTCCCCTGTTATCGAAGCCGGGATATCTTCTGCCATGATTACCATCCCAGGGGTCATAATAACCAATCTCTCAATAACATTTTTTAATTCTCGAACATTACCAGGCCAGCCATATCCTATCAGTATATCTAAAGCATCCTTTGAAATCTCTTTTGGCTCTTTCCCATTCTCTGTACAAAACTCTTTGAAAAATTGCGAGACCAACAGGGGTATATCTTCCCTTCTTTCTCTAAGAGCAGGAACCTCGAGGGGTATAACATTCAACCTATAATAGAGATCTTCCCTAAAGGTTCCAGTATCCATCTCTTTTTTTAGATCCTTATTGGTAGCAGCGATTACCCTAACATCTATGCTGATGCTCTTGGTTCCGCCCACCCGTTCAAACTTTTGTTCCTGGAGAATTCTCAGTATCTTTGCCTGAGTTTTCAAACTCATATCAGCTATTTCATCCAGAAAGATAGTGCCTCCATTGGCCAGGTCGAATTTACCCTTCTTTTGGAAAGACGCCCCTGTGAACGCACCTTTTTCATGGCCAAACAATTCGCTTTCAATCAATTCTTCCGGAATAGCAGCGCAGTTTACCTCAACAAATGGATTGTCGGCCCTGAGGCTCTTCCTATGGATTGAACGGGCTACCAGCTCCTTTCCTGTTCCGTTCTCTCCTGATATTAAAATCCACCCATTGGTTGGAGCGGCTACTGCAATCTGCTGTTTTAGTTTTGTAATCGCTTCACTGTTGCCTATTATTTCATACCCCTTGTGAATCTTCTCACGCAGTATCTCATTTTCCTTTTCCAATCGCTGGAAATTGAGGGCGTGGTTTATTGTTAAGACGACTTTCTCCAGTGACAGAGGTTTCTCAATAAAGTCATATGCCCCGAGTTTTGTCGCATTGACTGCCGTCTCTATAGTGCCATGTCCTGAAATCATAATAACCACCAGCTTCGGAGACATTGCTTTTATCCTCTTTAAAACCTCAATACCATCAAGCCCGGGCATCCAGATATCGAGAAGCGCTAAATCAGGCCTCTCTTTATCAACCTTCTGAATAGCCTCAATCCCATTGCTAGCCAAAGACACATTGAAACCCTCATCTTTTAATATGCCGCTTAAAGATTTTCTTATACTTTCTTCATCATCAACTATCAAGATACTCTTTTTCATGGTAAGTTTATCCATATCCTTTTTCAAACCCTAACCGGCAGCTCAATTATAAATCTTGATCCCTTAGGGTAGTTTTCTTTTACCCTTATATAACCGTTATGGTCAGAAACTATCGTATTGACTATAGATAAGCCTAATCCCGTCCCTGACCTCTTTGTAGAAAAATAGGGTTCAAATAGTCTCGATCTTTCTTTTTGGGGGATTCCACAACCGGTATCAGCAATTTCTACTCTGGCAACCTGAAGGATTTCATCATAAAAGGTCTCTATAAAAACTGTTCCTTTTTTTTCAATAGAACCGACGGCATTATCCAGGAGATTGATTATTACCCTTCTGATCTGTTCCCTGTCTATATCGAAGATTGGGACATGCTTACCCTCTTTGAACTCAAATTTTATATTACTATGGCCTTCCTGATACAGGACCAGGGCATCTTTAATTATCTTATTTATATCATTTGGATAGAGATTGGTTGCGGGCATGCGGGCAAAATTCGAAAACTCATTTACCAGGCCTTTTAAATCTTCTACCTGGTCAATTATAGTCTTTGTGCATTCATCAAAAACCTTACCATTGTCAGAAAATTTATTTAAATACCTTTTCCTTAATCTTTGGGCAGAGAGTTTTATAGGGGTAAGGGGGTTTTTAATCTCATGGGCTATGCGCCGGGCCACCTCTCGCCACGCTTCTGCTCGTTGTGCTTTTTGTAGTTGGGTCAAATCATCAAAGACCACCACCAACCCCATATAGTTTTTATCCTCGTCTCTCAGCACAGCAACACTTATCAGTAAAGTCAGGGTTTCATCTGGCAAAGATAACCTTATCTGCCTTTTGATAGTTCCGCCGGTAGAGCAAGTTACCTCTTCCAAAAGTTTTTTGACCCCGTTCAGATACTCGGAAGCAAATACCTCATTATATGATTTGTTTATTGCCTGTTCAGGTGTTATCCCAAAAATCTTTTCTGCTGATTTGTTTATAGTACTAACCCTGCCTTCCTTGTCAATAGAAATAACACCAGCCCCCACATTCTTTAATAGTATCTCCATGTATCTTCTGCGTTGATCAAGTTCTATGTTGGTGTTTTCCAATCCAATATTTGCTTCTTCAAGCATAGATTTACTGGCCTTTAGATCAAAAGTCATCTTATTAAACGAGTTCATTAAGCTTCCAATCTCATCATCGGTGCCAGCCTCTATATGTAAATCCAGGTTCCCATTTGCAACCTCATGTATCCCATTTGCTAATTTCTGGACCGGTACTGTAATCTCTTTGGCCAGGTAAAAACCAAACCATGTAGCTGAAAATATTATAAGCAGAGTAACTATTGAGAGGGTTATAAAGTAACTTGTCTTGATAGGATTTTTTAACATTTTAAGCTGTTTATATTCTGCAAAAGTTGAAGATATTTCTGCCATTTTAGTAACCAGGCTCAGAGGTACAAAATAATTTACTATTACCACTCCGACAGGCTTTTCACCTTTCCCTGCAGGATAGATAGGGACTACCCCCTTGATCAGTTCCCCCTTACCTGCTGATTGAATCTTGGTAATACTACTCTCTCCTTTTAATCCTTCCTGTACCAGTTTTGAGTCTTCTGTAGGGAACTTTTCAATGGGTATTTCATTATTAACTACCTTTGCCAATCCTTCTTTTCTGGGTGAAAATACCTCTATTGCCCCCAGATTGTATTGATCCAGTTTAGATTTGACAAACCCCTTAAGAGACCCTTGTTTTCCTTGGTCTAAAAGTCTATTTTCGGTTATCCCCTGACTTATATGTTTTGCATAATATACCGCGTTATTTCCAGAATTTTGATAATATGCCTGGGCAACTATAAGAGACTCTTGAAGGGAGTTTTCTACTTGAATACTAAACCAGTTTTCAATGCTGTTGGTTATGAATCCAGCTGCCACAAAAAACAAGAGAACAGTAGGGACTATCGACAGACTAACGAAGGCCACAACAAATTTGGTGCGCAGTTTCGAACCGAGTATGTTTTTCTTTCTTTCGAAAACCAGTTTTACAATGTTCCTTACAACCAGAAAAGCTATAAGGAGCAGCAAAATCACATTTATATTTATTAACCCAAAGACCAATATATTATTGGCGATGGGGAGTTGATTGCCTGTCTTTGATGAGTAGATTCCCAGAAATGTAAGGAAGATGACCAGGATGGTCGTGAACAGGATTATATAACGTTCGCGTTTTCGCCTCTTCAATTCCTGAATGTTAATCTTTGAAGAATCTCTATTCAGCATTTGCTCACCCCATTTTCTCCCCTTCGGTCTAACGTCTGAATCACAGTTTGACGCCATCGTAACTAGTCAAAATCTAGATGGGTTGGGAGAAAGTGGTCCAGGATTCGAGGGTTCAAGGATTCAAGTGTTTGTTTTCTAATGATTTTATCAACGCTTTAATTTTTTGTAATTTTTAAGCATTTCCCTTGAATCCTTGAATCCTTGAATCCTCGACCCCTCGAATCCTTATCATCGATTAACTAATTTGGAGATAATCCATAAATAAATAACTCGGTATACCAGTCGGTCTCAAAGTCCCACAGAGAAACAAAGAATAACACATAATCGAGAAAAAATGGAAGTCTTATAGGATCCAGTTTTGCCTTTATCCTCACATAATATTTATTGTTCTTTTTTAAAGAACTCATAGGTATAACAGTAATCCCATCCACCTCTGCCATTGCCTTTTTGGCTTCTAAAAAATCTTTTAAAATTACCTCTTTTTTATCTTTTGAATTGAGAGTAACCGTGAATTCATTCCTCAGGTTATTATAAACAACAGTGTGTCTGACAGTAACCGTTGCAAGGGTTTTATCAAACCAGAAACTACGAGGGTGATATAAATTAATAAAAAACGTAAAGGTAGTTGAGATACCATTGAGGATTGCCTCTTCCATTTTTTTGGTAAAACAGCCCTCCACAGAGAAGTAGACCAGTAGGTCCTTCGGTGTATTAGTTACAACTACATCCTTAATTATTGCTTTTTTACAAAGGGCATTTGCTGGGAGGGAAAGAACGACTAGCAGTATAATGCTTACAAAAGCTAGGGCGTAACGTGAGCATTTCATCAAGATATCTCATTGGTATTATTAAGGCTTTTTGAACAAAACAAGTCTTCTTATTGGCCTCTTTTATAGCCCATAATCAGTTAAAACGCAAGTTTAAATTTGGTGCTCCAAACACCTTGCGGAGTAGTTATAATTGTACTGGAGGTATTCAGGCATATAGAATTTGAGCCGTCTTTTTTTGCTTCTGCGGGAAGCCTCGACCGGCGGCAATTTAAGGACACGATCCAGGGGTTAATGGAGCACAAGGTATTTATGCACCTGTCTTTTTCAGCCCAAAATGTATTTAGCCAGTCCTGGAATAGTTCACGGAATTCCATGTCTTGGGAATAATCCCCTATAATTTCTTTATGTATTGGAAACGATTGAACCCTTACCTTAATTTCGCTGACTTTACCGCAGAGAAATGCCCAGAAGCTGTTAGTCCCCTGGGGATACACAATGGTTACGTCTAAAATACGATGCAGTTGCTCCCCCATAGCAGCAAGAACAAAAGCAATGCCCCCGGCTCTGGGTTTTAACAGGTTGGCATACGGCGATTGTTGTTTACTGTATTTCTCCGACGTGAAACGCGTCCCTTCCAGAAAGTTCATAATAGACACAGGGGTCGTCTTAAACTTTTCGCAGGCTTTCCGGGTTATCTCCATATCCTTGCCCCTGAGATGTGGACGCTTTCGAAGCTGGGTTTCGGAATAACGTCTCATGATTGGAAAATCCAATGCCCAGCAGGTAAGTCCTACAATCGGTACCCAGAGCATTTGTTTCTTCATAAAGAATTTCAGAAACGGGATCTTACGGTGAAAGATATTCTGCAAAACGAGGATGTCAACCCATGACTGATGATTGGCTACCACCAGATACCATTCATTTGGGTTCAGGTCTTCAATTCCACTGATATCCCAGCTAACTTTGTGCATAAGCCGGAGATTGAGCTTATTTAAATAAACCCAGTTGGTAACCACGCCGTTTATTATTCTGTTACAGAGCTTACGCCAGGCATTGATAGGCACGATCAGCTTTAAAAGCGCTACCGGAATCAGTTGAACCGGGACTAAGATCGTATTGATAAAGTACATAAAGATCGATAAAACCCCACGAACTAAACCTGGCAAGAGACTCAGCATTATTTTTTTCTCTCCTTTAACATTGACAAACTGGCAAAAAGCCTCGCTATGCCGACGCATCGGCACTATAATGGAAAGTAACTGGAAGAAATTTCCAAAGCAATTCAAGGTCGATGCTGTCAAGCTGGTTACCGAGCAGGGCTATAAAGTATCAGAAGCCGCTCGAAACCTTGGCATCCACCATAGTTCTCTAAGACGTTGGAAACAGCAGTTTGAAACCAACGGGCCCATGCTTTTCCAGGCAAAGGACATATGAACCCTGAAAAAGAGGAGCTATACCAGCTCCGTAAAGAGGTCAAGCAGCTGCGAATGGAGCGAGAAATCTTAAAAAAATTTAAATACCTCCAAGTAAGAGCCAGTCAGGGACTGCCCAGATGTTCTTTCTTATTTCAACGACTTCCCTGCCTGAATAAACGATAAGCCCTACCGGTGCATGTTTCCTGTAATCAATCATAAAAGATTCCACATTTCTAGCATCAACGTTAGCGATTTGAGACGAATATTTAACCTCAATGGGTAACAGCATTTCTTCACCTGCTATCAGGAAATCTATTTCCTTCCCGCCTGCGGTCCGATAAAAATATACGTCAGGCTCTACGAGTTGCAGGTGTTTCCATTTAAGAAGCTCCGATAAAACCCAGGTTTCATACGAAGCACCTGAGTTTATTGCCATCTCTCCCAGTATTACCCTGTTCAGACCAGGATCAGGAAAGTATATTTTCGGGCTTTTAACGAAACGCTTGCCTATATTTTCGTAATATGGAGGCACTAAATAGCATTGGAAAGACATTACCAGCAGATTTATGTATCTTTTTACTGTATTTACTGCCACGGATAAATCCCGGGCAACTTCGCTGATCGAAAAGAGTTGTCCCGTACGGGCACATAGAAGCTTCTGGGCTAAAGCAAAGGTATCTATATTTGCCACCTGACCAACATCCGAAATGTCCCTCTCCAGGTATGTTTTTCGATAGTCCTTCAGCCAGTTAATTTTATCCGAGGCATCCTTCATCTGCCATACGGGAGGATAACCTCCCCATACTTGATGTTCTCTGGTTATAGCCATCACGCTACGAATTTTTTCGGGGGGGGAAATGTTTGACACTTCAACCTCTTCTTTTTCTAACTTACCCTGTTTCCAGATTCTTGTGAGCAGTGGAATCGGGGAACTTTCAGAGACCTCAGAAAGTGAAAATGGAAACAGACTCAATAAAGCAACTCTTCCTGCAAGGGTTTCCTTGACATCCTTAAGTAAAAGCAGTTGTGATGATCCTGTCAGAATGAAAACCTTTTTTTGAGAAGCCAGGTTTCTTTTCTGCCTGTCTATGACATATTTTAATGAATCAAACAATGCCGGTATCTTCTGAACTTCATCGAGTATTACTAAAGGGGTGTCAAGCGATTCCAGGATAGCTATCGCCGAGTTTTGAAACCTAAGCCTCTCATCTGGGTCATCAAAGGATATATAGGTATATGGTTGATTTATGCATTGAGGAAGGATGCCTTCGCAAAGAGTGGTTTTACCCGTTTGCCTGGCTCCGGTAAGCACGACTGTCCGCTCTTGCTTTATTTTAGACAAAAAAACATCGGTAATATTTCGTTTTATAAATTCCATACCGAGATACTACCATTCGCATTGCAAAATTGCAAGGTAAATTTGCAATGCAATTGAAATGGTCAATTTTTTGTACTGGAACACTCAACTCCTTAACTCTCTACCTCTTTCAATACCCACTAAAGCTCTCGTATTATGAATGTAAGGATAAATGGGAAAGGGATTTTCTCTATTGTAAGGACAGGAGTTCAGTGAGCTTTTTGGCTATATCCCTCTCCCTCATAAGACTTTCTCCGATGAGAAAGGCATGTGCCCCGCACTCCCTTAATCTTGAAATATCTTCGGCTGTGTTGATGCCGCTTTCACTCACCACAATCTTATCCTGCGGGATTTCTTTGATGAGACGTTCTGTTGCGGATATATCGGTTTTGAAGGTTTTCAGATCCCTGTTGTTTATGCCTATAATTTCAGCCTCTGTTTGAAGAACTATCTTCAATTCTTCAAGGTTGTGGACTTCCACAACAGCCTGCATCCCCAGCCCTCTTCCGGTCTTTAAAAGCTCCTTCAGTTTACTATCGTCCAGTATCGCTGCAATCAATAAGAAGGCATCGGCACCGAGTACGCGGGCCTCATAGACCTGATACTCATCAAAGATGAAGTCCTTGCATAGAAGAGGAATAGCAGTCACCTCTCTTATTTTTTTGAGGTAATCAAGGCTTCCATGGAAAAATTTCTCTTCTGTAAGTATGGATATAGCTGATGCCCCATTGGCTTCATAGGTCTTTGCAATCTCCACCGGATCGAAATCTTCCCTGATTATCCCTTTAGATGGTGATGCCTTCTTTACCTCGGCAACAATCCTTATTGGAGTGGATGGGGAGGTTAGAGCAGACTTGATGTCTCTTGTGGGGGGTAAGTCACCAACTAGTCCTCGAAGTTCATCTATAGAACACCTTTTCTTGCCCCCTATCAGGACCTTCTTTTTATGGCTGATAATCTCATCTAAAAAATTACCGTTCACTATTTGAGACCTTTGTACAACCTGCCGAGAGCTTTGAAGAAGTCCCCTGAGAGCATTTCGGGAATCGGAAGTCGGGAATCGGAAGTGGTTTTTATATTATTTATTCTATTTACGACTCACGACTTACGACTTACGATCTTAGATGGGTCAAAAAAGTGTATGCTGAAACGAAAAGGGGTACCTTTTCAAAGCTTTCTATTTATTACTCATTTCTACAAGTCCTTCCAGCTTCTTCATGGCAGCACCGCTATCTATGGACTCTTCTGCAACCCTGATACCTTTGGCAAGGGTTTCTGCCTTTCCACCGGCTAAAATAGCGGCCGCCGCATTGAGGAGAACTATATCCCTTTTAGGTCCTTTTTCACCTTTGAGAACTCTCAGAGTGATACTGGCGTTTTCTTCAGGGTTTCCTCCCAGAAGGTCTTCAGCCCGGCATCGTTCAATATTGAAATCCTCTGGTTTTATCCAATAAGTATCTACCTTTCCGTTCTTTAGCTCAGAGATTTTTGTTTTGGAAGTCAGACTGATTTCGTCCAGCCCATCCTCACCATGGACAACAAAGGCGTGTTGGCTCTCCAGATTACCCAGAACAGCAGCCAGTTTTTCTGTTAGTTCTTTAGAATATATACCTATCACCTGGGCAGAAGCCCCTGCAGGGTTGGTCAATGGCCCCAATATGTTGAAGACAGTTCTTATGCCAATCTCCCGCCTGGGTCCGATAGCATACTTCATGGCTCCGTGAAGCAGAGGGGCAAAGAGGAAGCCGATACCGTTTTCATTAAGGCATCTTTCCACTGTACTTACACCTGCTTCGATGTTTACCCCCAGAGCCTTTAAGACATCTGCACTTCCACAGTTGCTTGAAACTGATCTGTTCCCGTGTTTTGCCACGGTTATTCCAGCCCCTGCTGCCACAAAGGCTGAAGTAGTGGATATATTAAAGGTATTGGCACCATCACCACCGGTACCACATGTATCTATAACTGTAGAAGAGTTTGTGTTTATCTTAATAGCCTTTTCGCGCATAACCCTGGCTGCACCGGTAATCTCCTCTATAGTCTCCCCCTTCATTCGCAGGGCAGTAATGAACGAGGCTATCTGGGCAGGGGTTGCCTCTCCACCCATTATCTGGTTCATTACTCCTATCATCTCTGCTTCAGACAGGTTGTTTCTTTCAATTACCTTTCCTATTGCCTCTGTAATCATGATACTTGTCTCCTTGTAATTACTCAGGTAGATAGGCTGTAGACTGAAGACTATTAGGACACTTCAGCCTTCAGCCTCTCTACCTGTTAATAAACTAAATTTTGTCGAAGCGTTTGGGGTTGATATTCAATAGAAGCAGTTCTTATGAACCGATACTCTTCAAAAAATTTTTCAGGAGACTCTTCCCCACCCTGGTTAGTATAGACTCTGGATGGAATTGAATCCCCTCTATATGGTATTCATTATGCCTGACTCCCATGATCTCACCATCTTCACTCTCTGCACTTACCTTGAGACAGGCAGGAAGAGTGGCTTTCTCGATGACCAATGAGTGGTATCTCGTAGCCTCGAAGGGATTTGGCAGTCCTTTATAGACTCCTTCATTGTCATGATGTATAAGGGAGGTCTTACCATGCATTATGTTTTTGGCTTGAATGATCCTTCCGCCGAATGCCTCCCCAATCGACTGATGCCCTAAGCAGACGCCCAGTATTGGTATCTTGCCGGCAAAGTGTCTAATTGCAGCTAGCGAGATACCGGCATCCCCGGGTCTGCCAGGCCCAGGTGAAATTGTGAGTCCCCGGGGTTTCAGATTGTCAATATCTTCTAAACTTATCTTATCGTTTCTAAATACCCTGACTTCCTCACCCAGTTCTGCAAGGTACTGAACCAGGTTATAAGTAAAAGAATCGTAATTATCAATCATCAAAAGCATCTTTTATCCCAATCCATCTTTAGCCATCTCAAGGGCTTTCATCATAGCCTTAGCCTTATTTACCGTTTCAGACCACTCTTTATCCGGTTCTGAGTCAGCAACAATACCGGCACCTACCTGAATATATATAGTGCGATCCTTTATTGTCACTGTCCTAATTGTAATACAAAAATCCATATTGCCAGAAAAGCTAAAGTACCCTACAGCACCGGCATAAGGGCCTCTCCTGGCAGGTTCTAAATCCTCGATTATCTCCATCGCCCTCACTTTAGGAGCCCCTGAAACCGTTCCTGCGGGGAAACATGCCTTAAGAACGTCAAAGTTGTCCTTATCGTCATCAAGAACCCCCTGGACATTGGAGACTATATGCATCACATGGGAGTATTTTTCTATTACCATAAGTTCGTTGACATTGACTGTAGCTGTTTTTGCCACTCTACCCACATCATTTCGCCCAAGGTCCACCAGCATTATATGTTCTGCAATCTCCTTAGGATCTTGAAGCAAATCCTTCTCGAATTCCTGGTCTTCTTCAGGGCTTTTGCCTCTGGGGCGTGTTCCAGCAATAGGTCTAAGAGCGATACGATTGTCTTCAACCCTAACCATAACCTCCGGGGATGATCCTACTACCGTCAAGTCATCGAACTTCAAATAGAACATATATGGTGAGGGATTTATAATCCTTAAACTCCGATAAATGTTCATGGGATCTATATCAGCCTGTGTTTGGAATCGCTGCGAAAGGACAACCTGTATAATATCCCCTGCTACGATATGCTCTTTTGCCTTTGCTACTGTGTTTTCAAACTCCTCTTTTGAAAGATTCGATGTAATATTTAGACTTGGTTGATTAGTAATCGGCATCGATTTTCTCATCAGGGGCTCTTTTAATCTTGAGACTATGGAATCTATTTTTCTTGTAGCCTCTCTGTATAAGCTCTCCAGGGAACTCCCCTTGTTTAAGTAAACATTAGACACAACTTTTATGTTTTGTTTCAGGTTGTCAAATATCAGGATGGTGTCTGTAATCACAAAAAAGCTGTCGTATATGTTAAGATCGTCGGTGGTATTGTCAGGTAATTCTTCAAAGAATCTCACCATGTCATAACTCAAATAGCCCACCGCTCCGCCAAAAAACCTTGGGAGTCCATCCATTTTTACAGGTTTATACTCCCTCATTAAATCCCTTAATTTATCGAGGGGGGATTTGACGTTTTTCCACTCTTCTGTCTTTTGACCTCTGATAATTTCTACCGTGTTCCCTTTGCTTCTGAAGATTATAGAGGGATTGAAGCCAAGGAAGCTGTATCTTGCCCATTTTTCACCCCCCTCCACGCTTTCCAGCAGGAATGAATGCTTGCCGCTGTTTATCTTCTGAAATGCAGAGACCGGGGTTTCCATATCTGCCAGGATATCGCTGTATACGGGGATAAGGTTACCTTCTTTTGCTTTCCTGGAAAACTCTTCAAAAGATGGGAAGTACATTTATATTTCCGTTCCTTTCAGGCAAAGGGGGAGAGCCCGTAAAGGGCTTTTCCCCTTTCTTATCATCAACAGCAGGCTTAAGCCTGCTGTTGATTAAATCTTCGGTAACTTCTCCAATGCCTCTTTTATCTTTTGCTCGGGGTACTCATAGTCTTCTAATTGACCTGCCAGATAGGCATCGTAAGCCGCCAGATCAAAGTGTCCATGGCCACTGAAAGCAATAACAATGCACTTTTCTTCCTTTGTTTCCTTGCATCTCATTGCTTCGTCAATGGCGCCCTTTATAGCATGAGCTGTTTCCGGGGCAGGAATAATTCCTTCGGTCTGGGCAAACTGCATCGCTGCCTCAAAGACAGGATTTTGATGATATGCCCTTGCTTCAATAACCCCTTGATTTACCAAAAGACAGAGAAGAGGAGCGTCACCATGATACCTCAATCCTCCGGCATGGATGCCTGGCGGAACAAAGGTATGTCCTAATGTGTACATCATTAATAGCGGTGTCATCTGGGCAGTGTCACCAAAATCATAGCGGTAAGGTCCCTTGGTCAATGTAGGACATGAGGTAGGTTCCACCGCGATTATCCTCATGTCTTTACCAGCCAGCTTATCCTTGACAAAGGGGAAGCAGAACCCTGCAAAGTTGCTCCCCCCGCCAACACAACCGATCAGAACATCCGGGGATTCTCCTGCTAATTTCAATTGTTCCTTTACCTCTAAACCGATAATGGTTTGATGTAATAAGACATGGTTTAGCACACTCCCCAGAGCGTATTTGGTGTCTTCGTGGGTAGCCGCATCCTCTATCGCTTCTGAGATGGCTATACCGAGACTCCCTAACGTATTTGGATCTTTCTCTAAAATACTCCTTCCTGCATTGGTTAAGTTGGTCGGAGATGGATGCACCGTTGCCCCCCATGCATGCATCAAAGACCTCCGGTAAGGTTTTTGTTCATAGCTCACCTTTACCATGTAGACGGTGCATTCTATATCAAAGAGTTTACAGGCAAAAGCCAGGGCACTTCCCCACTGCCCTGCCCCTGTCTCCGTGGCAATCCTTCTTACCCCTTCTTTTTTGTTGTAGTACGCCTGAGCAACAGCAGTGTTTGGTTTATGACTTCCCGCAGGGCTAACGCTCTCGTTCTTATAGTATATCCTGGCAGGGGTTGCCAATGCCTTTTCTAATCTTTTTGCCCTATGCAAAGGGGTTGGCCTCCACAGTCGGTAAATATCCATGATTTCATCCGGTATCTCTATCCAGCGCTCCTGACTTACCTCTTGTTCTATAAGCCCCATGGGAAATATTGGCGCCAGGTCTTCAGGGCCAACTGGTTGGCCTGTTCCTGGATTTAATGGGGGCATAAGCGGCTTGGGCAAATCTGCCTGTACGTTATACCACTTCTGAGGCAACTCTTTTTCACTCAACAAGATCTTAGTTTCTTTCATCATCTTCTCCTTTTATACAAAAGAATTTGCTCCTGGAATATCCTTCCAGTATCCCTAAAATCATTTCTGGAAATGCTATGTTATTTACCTCCTTTCTAAATAAATAGCTATTGAGGTAATTGCAAAAGTATTGCTATCTGTCATTCCCGCGAAAGCGGGAATCCAGAAGTCATTGTTTTTAAAGAAAACTGGATTCCCCGATCAAGTCGGAGAATGACGAATTTGGGACTTTTGCAATTACCTCTATTGGCTAAATTAATCTTTTGTTGAAAGATCTCCTTATAAAAAAAGCCATGAGCAAAAAGGAATAGCCCATGGCTTTTAAAATAAAAAAGCCGTGGACTAAAGGATTTGTCCACGGCACTTATTGCTGCATTTGACTGTTAATATTAATAACAGAAAGATGGGGGCAGACAAATCCCTAGTATGTAATTGTCCCACCACCAATTGCTATTTCCATTATGGGAGATTTCTTTGCCGTTCATGGTCTCAAAGCCTTTTTAATAAAGTGTGTAACTCATTAACATAAGAGATTCCGGTTGTCAAGCATTTTCTCAGATCAGAAAATTTTTCATTTGACAATTATCATTATTTTTATATAATAAAATATTTATCATCCTCAATAAAATCATTTCCTTTACCAAGGTAATATTAAACGTTTTATAAAAAACAGAGCATACGATGTGAAAAACAGAAATCAATCAGTAGAACAAGCCAATTAGCAGGATAGCCCTGTATTAAATACGGGCTCGCTTGTAAGAATATTCATAGACACCATCTACCATATTTCCAGCTATCTTCTGGTTACTACTCTATTAAATTTATCCCCGATCCAGTGAGGGATTTACTACCTACAATAGACAATTATTATCTACACATTTAAGGATTGTGTTTTCAAAACAATACATTTTTTAGATGGCAGGAAATATAAAATCCATGCACCAAATACTTTGACAATACAGCCATTAATGAAGGGGGGGAAGATGAATGCCTGGTGTTAAAGTTAGAGAAGATGAAACCTTTGAAAATGCCTTGAAACGATTTAAAAAGCTGTGTGATAGAACGGGAATACTATCGGAGGCAAGGAAAAGGGAGTATTATGAGAAACCCAGTGTGAAGAAAAAAAGAAAGGCTTTGGCAGCTAGAAAAAGGGCATTAAAAAGAAAAAGGGAAACTGGAGTGTAACCTATGCCATTAAATGACAGACTAATAGACGAGATGAAAGTGGCCGCCAAGGCAAAGGACAAATTAAAGATTCCTATCCGACCTATTTGTTAATTCACGTCACCCCCTGTTCTTAATTTTCATGTATCTTGATTATATTCCAGATAGACATCTAAAGGGGTTTTAAAAATCGCCTAACAATAATAAGTACCCCTAAATGAACTTGAGCAAGTAAATGGGAATAGACTGAAGCATACTGAAAGCAAAGAAGATGTGTTATTTACTCCTCTAACTACTGGCATGACAGGTAAGATCAATTTGGTAGGGATGAGAGTAATGATGCTATACCCTTGGTTGATAAGGTTATAGATAATACAATCCTAAGTGGCATGACAAGGGTGGATATCGTTCATGGAGTTGGTACTGGAAGATTAAGAGATGCTATTAGGGACCACCTGAATGCCCACAGCTTTGTAGTAAATTTTAACTCAGCCGATTTGTCCCAGGGAGGGACTGGCGTTACAGTTGTGGAAATTAAGGTTTGACTAAGAAAATGGAGAAGCAGCACTTTGGCAGATTATATCCCTGATGATAAGCTTGAAGAGATAAAAGATAGGGTGAGTATCGTAGAGGTAATATCAGACTATGTCTCCCTCAAAAAGGCAGGAAAGAACTATAAAGGATTGTGCCCCTTTCATTCTGAGAAGACCCCCTCCTTTATGGTGAATGAGGAAAAGCAGATTTTTCATTGTTTTGGATGCAATACTGGCGGTAATGTATTCAACTTTCTGATGAAGATGGATCGTCTCTCATTTCCTGAGGCTGCAAGGGGACTCGCCAGGAGGTATGGAATTGATCTCCCCAAAATAAAAATATCTGAGGCAGATAAGGAAGAAAACCTAAAAAGAGAGTGGTTATTTGAGTTAAATGAACTGGCAGCAAGCTACTACCACAATCTTCTGATAAATGAAAAGGAGGGTAAAGAAGCTAGAGAATATCTCAGGCAGAGAGGAATTGGGAATGATGTGATAATAGATCACAGAGTGGGCTATGCCCAGAATAGCTGGGATGGATTGTTAAAGTTTCTATTGAAAAAAGGGGTCCCCCTTTCAAGGGTTTCTGAAGTTGGATTGATTATACCGAAAAAAGCCCAGGGATTTTATGACCGTTTTAGGGGGAGGATGATTTTCCCTATAATTAATATCAACGGCAAAGTGATCGGTTTTGGAGGGAGAGTATTGGACAATACTCTTCCTAAATATCTTAATTCACCGGAATCTTCCATTTACAATAAAAGCAATAGCCTTTACGGGCTGAAAGTTGCCAAAGATTTTATAAGGAGCGAAGATAAGGTAATAGTTGTAGAGGGATACTTTGACCTTTTGAGTTTAAATCAATACGGCATAAAAAACGTTGCAGCTACACTGGGTACATCCTTAACCACAGGTCATATAAGGATTTTGAGGAGATACACAAATAACATAATTACTGTCTTTGATGCTGATGAGGCTGGAGAGAAGGCTGCTGCTAGAAGTCTTGATATCTTATTAAAGCATGGCGCTTCACCGAAGATAGCAGTCCTTCCGTCAGGGTTTGATCCTGATAGTTTCGTGAAAAAAGTGGGCGAGGAAGGGTTTAAAGAAATTATTGCTGGTTCTATGCCCCTGATAGAATTTGCCATAAACGAGGTCATAAAAAGGCATGATGCTTCTTCAGTGGAAGGGAAGGTAAAAATCATAGAAGATGTTACACCTATTCTGGCTAAGATAGAAAATAAAATAGAAAGGGACATCTATATACAAAGGGTTTCCAATCGACTGGGCATAAAAGAGGATACCATTGTTTCACAACTCCGTAAGACAAAAAAAGGGGGAAGCGTTTTACAAGAAAAGGGTGTTCAGTTTATGGATGAAGATATTGTTGAGAAACTCTTATTAAAGCTGATGTTGTTAAACAACGAGGTTGTCCATAAAATTCAGGAAGAAGCGATAATCGAAGAGTTTGTAAATAAGCAATACAAAGAGATAGGATTATTGCTTTTAGAGGAATTCAATAGACAAGGAAGAATAGATTCAGGGAAAGTAATTAACTGCTTGGAAGATGAGAATTCAAAAAGCCTGATCTCTCAGCTATCGATTGAAAAAGAGAGTATAGAAGATGTCCCAAAAATTCTTAAAGACTGTATGAATAAAATTAGGATGCATAAAGTGGATGAGGAGATAAAGATACTGGACATAAAGATTAAAGAAGCCGAAGAGAAAAAAGATGAAGTGCTTCAGAGAGAGTTCTTGATCTCCAGACAAGAGCTTAAAAACAAGCAAATAAACTATAGACAAGCTTTTTTACGCCACAATAATGCCTGAGTAGGGGCACGGTGCGCCATTTATACAAAGGAGGAGTTTTAATGCCTAAAAAGACAAAGATTGAAGAGGTAGAGCAGCTAATTAACATGGGTAAAGAAAAAGGGTTTCTGACTTATGATGAGGTTAATGATATTTTACCTTCGGATATCGTGTCCTCGGAGCAAATTGATGATTTGATGATTATGTTTGATGAAAATGACATTGAAATTGTCGATGCAGTTCAGAAGGTAAAAATACCAAAAAGGAAAATTCCAGAATTAAGAGAAGAAGAAAAAGACCTTGACATAGATGAGGAATCATACAGCAAGGGCAATGATCCAGTGAGGATGTATCTAAGTGAAATGGGGTCGGTTTCCCTGCTGACACGAGATGAAGAAGTTAAGATAGCAAAGAGGATTGAAGAAGGGGAAAGAGAGGTTCTGGAAGCGGCATTGGATTCTCCAATAACGATAAGAGAAACAATATTATTAGCTGAAAAGCTTAGAAAAGAAAAGATTACTGTCAAGGAGACAATTAAGGATCAGGAGGAAGAACATTTAAATTCCGAATACCATACCCAGAGAGTTTTGACCCTAATTGACAGAATAAAGGAACTGAATGAAAAGAATAGAGAAATTCAGAAACTGTTGATGCAGGATAAAGGGGGTCCATTTGACAGAGAAGATCTTAGAAAAAATAGGATTGAGAATAAGCAGAATATAGTAAGACTACTAATGGATATAAATTTCAACAAAAAACAGGTTGAAAGAATAGTTCAAAGATTAAAAAGTCTCAATGATAGAGTTGAAAAAGCAGTAAGGGAAATACAGGAGTGTGAAAAGATTTCTGGCATAGACCTTAAGGAGATAAAAAGATTAATTAGACTGATGAAGAAAAAGGAAGGGGCAGGATGTGGTGAATTATCAGACAATAAAGTGTTTACCATGGATGGGTTGAAAGAATTTGAGAAGATAATTAATAGTGCTCAAAGGAGGATTAGAAGATCAGAAGTTGAATTAGAGATGTCTGCAAAGAAGTTGAAAAAGATTATTCAGAGTATTGAGGATGGAGAAAACAAAGCAAAGGAGGCTAAGAGCGAGCTGATAGAGGCTAACCTGCGTTTAGTAATAAGTATAGCCAAGAAATACACGAACCGTGGGCTTCAATTTCTGGATTTGATCCAGGAAGGAAATATAGGATTGATGAAAGCTGTGGATAAATTTGAATATCAAAGAGGATACAAATTCAGTACCTATGCAACTTGGTGGATCCGACAGGCAATTACACGGGCAATAGCGGATCAGGCCAGAACTATAAGGATCCCTGTTCATATGATTGAGACAATAAATAAACTCATCCGAACTTCCCGATACCTGGTTCAAGAAATGGGTCGGGAACCACTGCCTGAAGAGATTGCTGAAAAGATGGAATTGCCTTTGGGTAAAGTTAGAAAGGTTCTAAAGATAGCCAAAGAACCTATTTCCCTGGAAACTCCTATTGGCGAAGAGGAAGACAGCCACCTGGGGGACTTTATTGAGGATAAAAAAATTATATCTCCAAGCGATTCTGTTATTAACCTAAACCTATCCGAGCAGACCAGAAAGGTACTGGCTACCTTGACGCCCAGAGAAGAGAAAGTTCTGCGAATGAGGTTTGGAATCGGTGAGAAGGCAGATCACACACTGGAGGAGGTAGGCCAGGATTTCGATGTTACTAGAGAGAGAATCAGGCAGATAGAAGCTAAGGCATTGAGGAAATTGAGGCATCCCAGCAGAAGCAAAAGACTTAAAAGCTTTGTAGAAAAATGATGTTAATGCCTTTTAACTCCTAGATTTTGCCATTTTTACTTGACAAAGGTTTTCAATTTATTTATTGTTTTTCAGTTTAGTTTTAGGAAATTTAATCTGACAGATTTTACAGTTTTTTCCCTAATAGGGGCCCATAGCTCAGCTGGAAGAGCCACCGGCTCATAACCGGTAGGTCCCTGGTTCGAACCCAGGTGGGCCCACCAACGATCTTACTAATGATAGTAGAGAAGGATGTTTATTGAAAAGATCTGTTTGGAAATTTGTAGAAGATATAAAAGAGATAAGCGGATGAAGAGTGCACCTTCTAGGTGCACTTTTTTATTTCTAGGCCGATACTGCTAACATCCACTAAGGAGGAAAAGAATATTGCACGAACAAATTAATATTCTGGTGAAGCTCCAGGACCTGGATTTGAGCATAGGAAAGATTGAAGAGACTAAAGAGAACTATCCACGAAGAATAGAATTGTTGAAAGAGAAGCTAGAAGAGAAGCGGAGAATAGCTGATTTAAACAGGGAGAAACTGGAGAGTTTGGAGAATGACAGAAGGAAAAAAGAGAGAGTTATGGAACAGGAGATGGAGAAGATTAGAAAATCTGAAGAAAAATTATTATCGGTTAAGACCAACAAGGAATACCAGGCAGCATTGAAGGAGATAGCCTTGACAAAGGAATCCAATAGCCAAAGGGAAGAAGATATCCTTAATGTCTTAGAGGAGCTTGATGTTTTAAGGAAGGAATTGAAGGAAAAAGAAGAAGATTTTATGGCAACATCCAGAGAGTTTGACAAGGAGGAGAGTGAACTTACAGCGAAACTGGAGGAATTCAAGAATCAACTGGCAGAAAAAGTGAAAAAGAGAGGGGAATTATCCTCAAAGATAGGTCCAGAGTTACTGCAGACGTATGAGAACATAAAGAAACACAGGCAGGAGATTGCTGTTGTTCCGACAAAGGACAGATTTTGTCAAGGATGCTATATGGATATTCCGCCCCAACTCTCTAATGAGGTACAGAAGGGGATGGATTTAATCTTTTGTCCAAATTGCAATAGAATCCTCTACTGGGAGAACAGTGCATGACCCCAATCGCTTTTAAACCCTAACCCCCATTCTAGTGGATAGCCTCCATAAATCTATACCGAGAAAAGATTGAAGAGTAGAGAGATTCCGGATAAATTAAAAACAGAGATATTGAATCATCTGGCTTTGCACATGAGTTTTACAAAGACCATTGAGAAATTTCCAATGGTTTCAAATGAGGATATCCAGGAAATATTACATCAATCAGCAGTATTTTATAGGAACAAATCGGATAATCGAGCTTCGTCCAATCTCAGTGATTTTTTTGTCTATACCGATGGTGCCTCTCGAGGGAATCCAGGGGAAGCTGGGGCCGGGGCAGTTATTATAGATAAAGAAGGAAATGTAATTAGTGAGTTAAAAATATATCTTGGAAAGAATACTAATAATGTTGCTGAATACCGGGCATTGATCTTGGGACTCAGTGAGGTATTAAAACTCAAGGGAACCAGAGTGCATATCTTCTCTGATTCAGAATTGATGGTTAGACAGTTAAATGGGACATATGCTGTTAAGAATAAGGGATTGAGGGTTTTGTACAATGAGGTGAATGATCTGTTGAAAAAATTTGTCTGGTATGATATAAAGTATATTAATAGAGAGAAGAATCGGCATGCTGACAGGCTTGCCAATGAAGCTATAGACGAAAGGGGTGATGGACAGACCAACTAGTTCATCCTGAAAAATGAAAAGGGAATTTTTCAGTGTGAACTGACTAGGATTGGTGCTCTTTGGGGATGCACAGCAAAATAACACGTAAAGTCTATTAAATTTGTCTAACTTAGTGATGATAAAAACTTGTTTTTGTGACGGATTGCTGGTGCAAACGTGTAGTTAGTTATTTTGCTGTGCATCCCCAAAGAGCACCGTTACAGGTTATAAAAAAGACAAAAATGCTAGAGCAGATCAAATGATCGCTGGTTCAGCCCGTAATAAGGTCTGAGCGAGAGGAAAGTCCGAGCTCCGCAGGGCAAGGTGGTCCGTAACACGGACTGTCCCGAGAAATTGGGATAAGGAAAGTGCCACAGAAAACAAACCGCCTGCCCGCCTCTGGCGGGAGTAGAGGCACAGTACGCTGTGCTTCTACTCCGAGGCGTAAGCCTCGGTGGGTAAGGGTGAAACGGCGAGGTAAGAGCTCACCAGTCCAGATGGTGACATCTGGAGCTAGGCAAACCCCACCTGGAGCAAGACCAAATAGGTCCCGTTTTCTCCATAATGGAGAAGAAGAACGGCCCGTTCAATATACTGAGGAAACCGATTAAGTAGGCTTCTGGATGACGGGACGGGTAGGTCGCTTGATCCCGTTGGCAACATCGGGACTAGATGAATGATCATTACCTCAATAAGGGCCTTTATTTATCGGAATATGGCTTTTCGGTAGATCAAGAAGGTCTTAAGAATTGAGGAACAGAACTCGGCTTATGATCTGCTTTAGCATTTTTTATAAATTGCTTTGCATAGAAAAAGCTGTTTTTTTGACAATAGCTAAAGGATAATTTTTAAGGTGCTGGACTTAAAGTTCGTTCGAGAAAATATAAAAAAGGTTAAGGAGCAAACCGAACAGCGGGGGCTGGATATTCATCTTGATGAGTTTATCAGGTTGGATATTGAAAGGAGAGACCTCCTGCAGGAAGCCGAGAGCCTGAAGTTTCAGAGGAATACCGTTTCTGAGAAGATAGCCAGGCTAAAAAAAGAGAAAAAGGATGCTTTTTCAGAAATAACTGCAATGCAGGAAGTCTCCCAGAGGATAAAGGAACTGGATAGGAAGCTAAGTGAAAAAGAATACTTGTTGAATCAGATTCTCTTGAATATGCCTAATATGCCTCATTCATCTGTAGCCGTTGGGTATAGTGAAAAGGACAATCCTGAGATAAAGAAATGGGGAGAGATTCCTGAGTTTGCTTTTAAACCGAAACCCCACTGGGATATCGGGGAAGAACTGAATATACTTGACTTTGAAAGGGCATCTAAAATAACAGGCGCTAGGTTTGTCCTGTACATGGGTTGGGGAGCTAGGCTAGAGCGGGCTTTGATCAACTTCATGCTGGACTTGCACACCAATGAGCATAATTATGTAGAGGTGTTACCGCCTTTCATTGTTAACAGGCAGAGTCTGATTGGAACCGGCCAGCTTCCCAAATTTGAATCAGACCTCTTCAGGTTAGAAGGGTATGACTATTATCTTATACCAACGGCAGAGGTTCCTGTAACCAATATTCACCAAAACGAGATATTAAAAGAGAGTGATCTTCCCCTGTATTATACTGCTTATACCCCGTGTTTCCGCAGTGAAGCAGGTAGTTATGGAAAGGATACCAGGGGACTGATCCGACAGCACCAATTCAATAAGGTAGAGCTGGTTAAGTTTGTTACCCCTGAGAGTTCATACAACGAATTGGAAAATCTTCTTTTAGATGCCGAAGATGTACTACAGAAATTGGGATTACCGTACAGAGTTGTGAGTCTTTGCACCAGAGACCTGGGATTCTCAGCAGCAAAGACCTATGATATCGAGGTATGGCTGCCAGGGCAAGAGAGGTTTGTAGAGGTATCATCCTGTAGTAACTTTGAAGACTTCCAGGCCAGGAGAGCCAATATTCGATACAAATCAGAGGGAAAATCCAAGACTCGGTTTGTACACACACTAAATGGATCAGGCCTTGCCGTAGGAAGGACATTGGTCGCCATCCTGGAAAATTATCAGCAGGAGGATGGTAGTATAACTACACCAGAAGGTTTAAGACCGTATATAGGAGGAGTAGATAAGATAGAGAAAACGAGTAACGTTAAGAGTGAAAAGTGATGAGTGATTAGTGTTTAAAAAGATTTTTGATTGAAAACCGTTCACTTATAACTGACCACTGTAGTGATGGGAGGGATGGCCGAGTGGTTGAAGGCGGCGGTCTTGAAAACCGTTGACCGAAAGGTCCGTGGGTTCGAATCCTACTCCCTCCGCCACAGAAACCAGTTAAGAGTGAAAAGTGATTAGTGTTTAAAAAGATTTTTGATTGAAAACCGTTCACTTATAACTGACCACTGTAGTGATAGGAGAGATGGCCGAGTCGGCTGAAGGCGCTCGCCTGCTAAGCGAGTGTATGTCGAAAGATGTACCGAGGGTTCGAATCCCTCTCTCTCCGCCAGTGTGCGCCCATAGCTCAGCTGGATAGAGTGACGGACTACGAATCCGTAGGTCGCAGGTTCGAATCCTGCTGGGCGTACCAGTAAAATCAAGGGGTTAAGTCATTTTGGCTAACCCCTTTTTTTCGTTTGGTCTATTGTTTGGTCTACTATTTCATCTTGGGTGTATGTTGGGAATTTTTTATCTTTCGGCAGGTACAAGCTTTGCTGATTTCAGGAAGATCCAGGATACGGTGAATCCGCTCATGACGGAATTTTTAGTCTTTACTAAGGGACTATCCTCAATAACGGCACCCTGGAGAAAATCCACGCTGACAAAGGCATTAAAGATAAGTTGTCTGAATCCTTTGTTTAAACCGATGGTAAGCGTGGAACCGCTGTATCCGCTGCCGGCGTCATAGGAAGGACGCGATGCTGTAGCATAAGCCGGTTCGACGGAATAATAATAGCGATTGTAGGCGCTGTCGGCGAAGATCGGCCCAGTTGAAATCCCCAGGTTCAAACCGCTCTCCGGAATTAAATCGGTTTTTTCGAAAGTCAATCGAGGACTAAAGACCCAACCTTCATGTCGCAGCGATGAAAAATTGGTTGAAAAAACAGCACGCAACGGGAAAGCAAGATTCAATTTATAATGGTCTTGCCGGTTTTCCAGTAGCGTTATATTTAAAGAGGGACCTATTTCAAAAGTGGGGTCCAGATCCTGCATACCACTGCGGGCGGTATTTTTAGAACTATCAACCGGTACGTTACCAAAGAAGCTAACTTCCAATAAAAGTCTGTCAGTTTTAAAAATGCGTCCTGAAATACTCTCCCTTTCGACTTTCAAGATATCACCGCGATAGACAAGGTAAGGATACGGCAGCAGCAGAAATCTATTTTCGTCAGAACCACGGTAATCGGGCATATGGAGAAATGCCAATCCCACCCCCGCTTCCCAGAGAGGTTTTTCCTCACATATAGCGTTTTGGGATAATAGAAACACCGAGAGCATTAAAGTTAGCATCATTCCACGACGAATACGCATATACATCTCCTATTAACTGTTCAGGCGGGCATAGAGGCACAAAATAAAAAGATCTGAAGAGAATGATTCGTTTGTATTCCTTTAAACTTTGTGCCTATGTGCCTTTGCCCCTTTGTGCCTGAATAGTTACTGATAGACTTCATCTGTCAGGCTCAAACCGGCGCTTGGCCAACCAGAATGACGGCAAATGGCGAATTAAATACGCAAGACTTTTACGGTGTTGCCAAAGACGACGTCGGAATTTCCTGCGCCACTCAGGATCAGAGTAAAAACGCTTCACGTGTTTATTGTAAAGCAGATCCAATCTCTCCTTTGAGGTGATCCCGTTGGGGATAAAAACAAAATTCAGGCAATTCATCAGCCGCCAATCTTCATTAAAATCTCCTTCTTCCTTGATAGTCGGCCAAAGCGGCGCCCCGGGAAAGGGGGTAAATTTGGACATATTCATGTCGTCCAGCCCCAACGAAACAATAAAATCAGATGTCTGTCGAATAGATTCTTCCGTTTCACCCGGCAAACCCATCATAAATAGTCCTTTTGCCCGCAGTCCTGCGGCATGAATCTGTTTTACGGCAGCACGCACCTCATCAAGCGAAACCCCGGATTTGTGCCTGGCTAATATTTGTGGGTTTGCTGATTCTATGCCCAGAGAAACCATAAGGCAACCCGCATCTTTTAGCATTTTGAGTAATTCATCATCAGTATAGCCCACCCTCACGGCACAGTTAAAATTAATCCCCAATGGATAACGAGCGAGCTTTTCGCAGAGCTCAGCGATACGTGCGCGATTTGCTGTAAACAGATCATCATAAATATTGATATGCCGCACACTAAATTTTGTCCTCAAATATTTCATGTGTTCGTATATGTAAGAAGCCGAGTTATAACGAAAACCCTTTTTGAAAACGGAACGATCACAATAAGAACATTGATACATGCAGCCCCGTGACGTAATCATTGTCGCCCCGGGCTTATTGACATAGCTGAACAAAGGCAGATGGTAATCGTGAGGAAAGCCTTTAAGCTTTTCATAAGCGGGAAACGGGAGGCTGTCCAGATCGGCTATCTGTGGGCGTGGCTGATTAGTAAACACCTGGAAATCTTGACGCCATATCAACCCCTTGATTTCCGCGGGATCAATCTCTTGGGCAATGTCCGCCATTGTGAGTTCGCCCTCGCCGGTACAAAGAAAATCAAAGGCAGGATAAGCGCGCAGCAGTTCGCCTTCCAAAGCAGAAACGTGTACGCCTCCGCAAACAGTTTTAATATGCGCGGCGTGTTCCTTGATTTTCTGCGCCATATCTGCGGCATCAGGAAACGAAGACGTTGGTTGTCAATGGGAAAGTAAAAGTGTACCAATTTCGGGAATTGAAAAGTGTACCACCTACCCCCATGATGGTTGTTCTTTAAGCAGTTAAGACGGTCATGTTTTCACCTCCTTTGGGTTGAAAGAGATTT
>Ga0210016_1000641_pt1 | contig 31238 bp, 26 predicted proteins | sample CryGeyCG2014_300_FD_185454 | JGI IMG/M metagenome (GOLD analysis project Ga0210016, IMG submission 185454) | Groundwater microbial communities from aquifer - Crystal Geyser CG02_land_8/20/14_3.00 (SPAdes) (version 2) | ecosystem: Environmental > Aquatic > Deep subsurface > Groundwater | place...
TAATCTTTGGGTGGGTTCAAATAATATGAGTTCGGAAAGAAGATTGTTCAAAGATTTTGGCGGGGTTCGGAACTCTGCGGTTGCTTCGCAACCTCGCCCTTCGGGTCATATAACAGCGGATAAAAGGCTATGGTGCGACGTACCTTCGCCCAAATTGCCTTCGGCAACTTCTTTTATCCGCAGGACGTTATATGAATAAAATTTAAGAATTGAAAAGGCGGCACAAAAAATTTTGGCGAGCGGGCCCCATAGCAAAGCCCCCGGCTTGCTACGGGGCGAGCAAAAATTTTTGTTTACCCCGTAGCCAAATGCGAAGCATTTGTACTTCGGGGCCCGCGAGCCGTAAGCAAAATTACGAAACAATTTTGCTTCAGTCGGCGTCTGGATTTTGTTCAAAGAAAGTTCTGACATCGTCCAACAAACACCACATTAGACGATTTACCCCGTTTTTTGTCGCGACCCCGCCTTCGGCGAGGGCTGAACTCCCGACCCGATTCCTCCTGTGTTATATCGGAAACTTTCAGTTTCCGATACAACAAATTAAGCAAAATTAAAAACCCTGATAAAATCAGGGGTTTTTGCTTTAAAAATAACCTTATGCCATTAATGAATACTGGATTATCATAAATCTCTTTAGCAACTCACAATAACTTTCCCGTTTTTTATTGTATGACAAACTGAGTTTGCGCCAAACCAATACGGCAGCTCCTTATAATCCTTAATATCCAAAATCAAAATATCAGCTTTTTTGCCCGCTTCCAGACTTCCGATTTCTTTTGCCCGCGATATCGCGTGGGCGGCGTTGATTGTGACAGCAGAAATAACTTCTTCCGGCGTCATTTTCAACTCACGACAAGCAAGCCACGAAATTACAGGAATTGAGAGAATCGGCGAACTTCCAGGATTGAAATCAGTGGCAAGGGCAACCGGCGCGCCGGCTTCAATTATTTTTCTTGCCGGAGCGTAATTTTTCGTTCCGAGATGAAATTCGCAGCCAGGCAGCAAAATGCCGATAGTTTTTGAGCGAGCCATCTCCCTTATCCCCCTATCGGAAATCTTTTCCAAATGGTCAATCGAGGTTGCGCCAAGCTCTATTCCCAATTCCACTGCCCCCAAATCATTAAACTGGCTGGCGTGCAGTTTCAGCTTTAACCCTGCTTTTTTGGCTTTTTTTAGAATTTCTCTTGCCTCTTCCAAAGCAAAAGCTTTATCCTCGCAGAAAACATCGCAAAATTCTGCCAGTTTTTTCTTTTTGGCAGTTTCTATCATCCGAAAAACCAGCTCAACATAATCTCTTCTTTTTTCTTTGTATTCCGGCGGAATCGTATGGGCGCCAAGCAAAGTTGGAATCAAATCAACCGGCTGAGATTTTTGCAATTCTTTAACCATCTCAAGCATTGCCAGCTCCGATTTTAAATCCAAACCATATCCGCTTTTAATCTCCATTGTCGTTGTCCCCAAGGACAGCGCCGTTTTTAATCTTTTAAGGCAATCTTCTTTAAGTCCTTTCCAATCGTTATCCAAAGCTTCTCTTGTCTTTCTGACTGTTGATAAAATCCCTCCGCCATTTGCCTCGCCAAAACTCGGCTTCAGCAGATACATTCCACTAAAACAAAAACCTCCGCTACCATCCGCTATCTGGCAGAGGGCAAATCCCGCACCAGAGCCCGAAAGCTCTCACTGCGGGACGCAGCAAGTACCCTACGGGGCACAAACAAGCCCCGTATAATCACCACGGGAGCTATACGGGGCAAGCATGACGGGACAAGGCAGCAATCTGACTTGCGTGTTTCCCAACCTTTCAAAAATGGCGCACGTTCCAATTTTCGTCCCAATTTTCTCGCTCTTCATTTTCTCGCTCTTGATACATTAGGGGTGTTCCCCCCGTATCTCATTTTATACAGAGACTTAACAAGTTTTCAAAAAACCAAAATCCAAATTTCAAACCTCAAAATTAAATTTTACAAATGGATGCGATCGCATCCATTTGTAAAAAAATAAATTTAAATAAATTATTAAATCTTTTTAAATCTTGGACGGCCAGCTTAAAAAAATGAAGATAGTATGTAATGAATATGTAATGAGAGCCTCGCTCAAAAATAGAATTCAATAAAATTGAATTTCAATAAAAAAATTGAATTTTAATAAATTTTAATAAAATTGAATTCTATCTCGCTTTCAAAATTTAATTACGCAGTATCTTCAGCATCTTTATTGTAAGAACTTGATAACAATTTAAAAAAGAGTAAAAATTAAAGAAGTATGAACCCCGTTAGAAACCTGACTAAATGGTATGTATATTTATTATTAAGCAAAAAGACTGATAAGTGGTATATGGGCTCGACAAGAGATTTGCGAAAAAGAATTTTAAGCCACAATTTAGGCGAAAACAGGTCAACAAAATACGGGGTTCCCTGGAAGCTTATTTATTGTGAAATAAGTTTAAATAAAGAAGATGCTTGAGCGCGAGAAAAGTATCTTAAATCTGGAATGGGTAGAAGATACTTCAGAAACAGATTAAAATTCTTTTTCGCGCAGGGTTTCTAACGGGGTGAAAGCGGCAATTTTCGAAGGAAAGGGAATATTAACTTTAAAGGATATTCTCGAACCAAAATTAGAAGATAGAAAATTTCCCAAAAAATACAAAAAGGGAGAATTTGTGTTTGTCGGCAAGGATGAGCAGGTAAAGTTAAAAGTTTTGGTTGCCAGCATTTGCGGGACAGACCTTCATATCTTGAATGTTCCATCGGGACACGATGCGACTCCCGGAATAGTTTTAGGTCATGAATATGTCGGAGAAGTAACGGAGATTGGTTCAAGAGTTAAGAATGTAAAAGTTGGAGATAGAGTAGTGGTTGACCCAAATATAAAATGCGGGATGTGCTATTTCTGCCGAAATGATATGGCTTCGCTTTGCCGCGATATGACGACTTTGGGAATATTTTGCGATGGCGGTTTTGCCGAATATAATGTAGCGCCGGCAAAGCAACTTTTTGCAATTCCTAAAGATTTGGATATAGAAAAGGCGATATTTTTTGAGCCGTTAACCTGCGCCACCCACGCCTGGTCAAAACTAAATTTTAAATTGGGAGATTCAGTTTTGATTTTTGGGGCAGGGCCAATGGGCTGTTATTTTATTGAGCTAGCAAGGTTGTCTGGAGCAAGTAAAATTTTTGTTTCCGAGCCAAGCGAGTTCCGCAGAAAATTTGCCAAAAAGCTTAAAGCCGATGTGATAATTAGTCCAGAAAGAGAGAACTTGCTGGAAATTATAAAATTAAACACTTTTAAAAACGGGTTTTTTGGAGTTGATGTGGCTGTTGATGCTTGCGGCATTCCCGAAGTAATTAAACAAGCAATGGATTTAGTAAAACCTGGCGGGAAAATTTCCACTTTTGGCGAGCAGAATATTAATGCCTTTGCCGACAAAGTCAGTTTTACCAAGGTTACCCAGAAAGAGCTCCAGATTATTGGTTCTTATGCGACTACTCGAAGCGCTGACCAGACGATTAATATTTTAACAAGGTCGGACATTAATCTTAAAAAGCTTATTACCCATAGAATTAAGTTAGACGAGATTCATAAAGGAATGGAATTGATGAGAAAAGGAGAAGCAATAGAAAGCGTTGTTTATCCAAAATAAAATCATAGAAAATCACTTATGCCCAACACTTTTAAAAAATTAGAAATAGGCTATAAAAAAACCTGCAATTGTCCTGAAAAGCATATAAATTGCTTAGAAGCCAAAGAGTGGGTTAGGAACCAAGTGGCTATTTGGGAGTTTTTCTATGAAAAAAGAGATGTCAGGGATAAAAATATTCATCCGGCGGTATTCCCAATCGCTTTACCTAAAAAATGCATTGAATTATTTACCCATAAGGGAGAACTAGTATTAGATCCCTTTTTAGGTATCGGGACTACTCTTGTTGCAGCCCTAGATTCAGATAGGAATGCAGTTGGGTTTGACCTTAATAAAAAATATACTGATTACTCTAAAAAAAGATTGGCTCAACCTAAATTAAACTTTAGCGTAGAAACAAAGCAAATCGTAGTTTGTGACGACGCTATTAATATTCCCAAATATCTTGAGAAAGAAACAGTCGCTTTAAGCGTAACTTCCCCTCCCTATGCTAACATGCTTAATCATCAAAGGTTAAATAAAAGCATTCGCGGAGACCTCCGCAAAAATGAACATTATCTCAAAGTTCAGCAATATTCAAATAATCCAAGAGATTTAGGAATAATGAAGCTACAAGAATACATAGAGGCTCTTACAGAAATTTATAAAGGCATATTGCCGCTTTTAAAACCGAGGGCACATTGCATCATTAATATCAATGATTTATGGGAAAATAACCGGAGATATTCTACTCATAGCTATATAATTGAGGCAATGGAAAAAGTAGGCTATGAGTTTAGAAATATAATTATTTGGGACAAAAGAAAGTTGGTAAATAGAGTAGGTATTTATGGTTGGCCGAGCAATTATATTACTCTTAGTACGACTTTTGAATACATACTTGATTTTTGGAAACCATGAAAGGTTATCAAGATATTGCCAAAAAGTTAAAAGCAATAAAAAAGATGGGTTATGTTAGAACCCATCGAGCAGGCAATACTGGAATAGGAAAAACCTTAGAAGATCTTTTAGGTATAAAAGAAAATAACATCCCGGGTCCAAATGCTACTGCTATTGAGTTAAAATCAGCCCGAAGGAATGTTTCAAGCATGCTCACTCTATTTACAAAGTCGCCTCTCCCTAAGAAAGCAAATTCTGTTTTATTACAAAAATATGGATATCCTTCAGTTAAAAACAAAAGAAAAGAATTACACACTACAGTAAATGCTAAAGATTTTAATAGATTGCAAGGTAAGCCAGCTTTTAAAATTGCAATTAAAAATAAAAGGGTTAATCTTATAACCTCTAAAAATGAAATTTTAGGTTATTGGGATAAAGAAACTTTAAAGAAATCTTTTGAGAGAAAACTTCCAAAGTTACTCTATGTAAAAGCGGAAGCAAAAGGAAAAGGTACTAATGAAGAATTTTTGTTTAATGAAGCCTGGCTGTTGAGTGGTTTTAGTTTTGATAATTTTCTAAAACTTCTAAAACAGGGAGTTATTTTCGTTGATATTAGAATAGGACAGTATCTCAATGGAAGAGTTCACGATCATGGGACAGCATTTAGGGTACCCCCAGACAAATTAGATCTGTGTTTTGTGCACAGAAAAAGGATAATCTGATACTTTTATTGGGCAAAGGAACTTATTACCCACAGAATTCCTTTAGATGAAATTCACAAAGGAATTGATTTAATGGGAAAAGGAGAGGCAATAGAAATCATTGTTTACCCCTAAATTATGAAACTTGCTTTTAGTACTAATGCTTTTACCAGCGGAAAATATAATTTAGTTCAGGCAATAAATAAAATTGCCGATGTCGGTTATCGGGGCGTAGAGATTTTGGCCGATCATCCCTTACTTTGGCCTTTTTCAATTACTGAAAAAGAAATAAAAGAAATTAAAAATACTTTGGAGAAGAGGAATATAGCCATTTCCGATATCAATGCTTTTACATGTTCGCGATATTGGATGGAAAAAGATTGGTCAAAAAAAGTTCCAAAGGGCGGCGGACCGCCGGGGCAGAAATTTGGTCCTTGTTTTTGCGATTATGAAAAAGAATTCCGGCAAAAAAGAATAGAATATACAAAAAAAGTAATTGATTTAGCTGTAAAATTAGGGGTTAAAGATATTAGCACTTGTTCGGGATATCAACCGTTGCGGGGGACGAGGGAGCTGGCTTGGAAAAATATGGTTGAATCTTTGCGAGAGGCGGTTGTTTATGCCGGGAAAAATGGTGTCCGGCTTAACATAGAATATGAGCCAGCTCTTTTAGTAGGTAGCGCTAAAGAAGCTTTGGCTATTTGCAAAGAAATTAATTCGCCTAATTTTGGCTTGAATTTTGATATTGGCCATTCTTTTGTTTGCGATGAAAACGTTCCAGCGGAAATCAAAAAACTTAAAAAATATATCCATACGGTTCATATAGAAGATATTGGTTTTGATGACAGGGGGAGGCCGGTTCATTATCATTTAATTCTTGGGCAAGGGAAAATGCCGCTTAAAAAGATTTTTCAGGCCTTTAATGAAATCGGCTATAATGGCTGGTATACGGTTGAGCTTTACACTTATTTTAAAAATCCAATTTTTGCCGCAAAAGAATCCATTGGATATTTTAAAAATTTTTAAAATAAATGGCGATTCATATTACAAAATTTAGAAGAGGTTTGAAGCGAGGTTATAACTCCCTTACCCAAATTACGGATAAAGATAATTTAAAAATAAGCTTGGGGGCTGCGATTCTCGGAACAGGAGAAAAATACGAAGAAACTTTAAGGGGAGAGGAAGTTTGTTATCTGCTGTTGAAGGGGGAGATGGGGATTGAAGTTAATGGTCAATTTTTCTCTGGCGAGAGGAGAGATGTTTTTAATGAGAAACCTGTCTGCTGGTCAATTTCAAGTGGCTATCATTACAAAGCGAAGATTCACAAATCAACCGAAGTGATTGAAATAAGGGCAAAAAACCCAAAAAAGTTTGAACCTTTGTTCTGGCCTCAAAATAAAATTAAAATTGAGAGGCGCGGCAAAGGATTGATGCAGGATGCCGCTTTCCGCCTGATAAAAACCGTTTTTGACCACACCAATCACCCTAAAAGTAATTTGGTTGTCGGCGAGGTTATCACTTTGCCTGGCCGTTGGTCAAGCTATCCCCCCCATCATCATCTGCAGCCGGAAATTTATTTCTATAAATTTTTGCCAAAAGAGGGTTATGGTTTTTGCCAATTGGGAGACAAAGTTTTAAAAGTTGAAAATAACGATGCAATAAAAATTTTAAATCAAGTTGATCATCCCCAAGTTACGGCGCCAGGTTATGCAATGTGGTATTTGTGGGCGATTAGGCATCTGCCGGGAAGACCTTATAGGGGTTTTGACTATATCAAAGAACATACTTGGATGTTAGATAAAAAAGCCAAGATTTGGACTTGACAACTTTTTTTTTGCTAATTTTTTAGTGAAAGGTCGAAGAAAAAAAATAGAAGGAGGAATGGCAAAATGAGACTTACAGCGTCCCAAGTAATTGTAAAATATTTAATAAATGAAGGCATCCCCTATATCTTGGGAATTTTTGGGCATGGTAATGTGCAGCTGGGTGAGGCAATAAAAGAGCATGAAGATAAAATCAGATATATTCAGTTAAAGAACGAGCAAAATGGAGTTCACATTGCTATTGCCTATGCCAAAATGACCGGTCGTCCTTTGGCAGTTACGACTTCAATTGGTCCGGGTACAACCAATTTAGTTACAGGAGCGGCGGCTGCTTTTGTTAACCGGCGTCCGGTTTTACTTTTGCCGGGCGACGCTTTCGCCGAAAGAGTGGGACCGGTTTTACAGCAGATTGAGGGCAGACATACGGCTGACGAAATGGCAACCGATACCTTAAAACCAGTTTCTCGTTATTGGTTAAGAATTACTCGGCCAGATCAGCTTCGCCAGGAACTTCCGCGAGCGTTTGAGGCGATGCTAAAACCCGGGGAAGAGGGCCCGGCCACTATTTGTTTGCCAATGGATTTACAAGCCGAATCTTTTGATTATGATTTGGATGTTTTACTGAAATCTCGAGATAAAGAATGGGAAAGAATTGCTCCGGATGAGAGAGCAATAAAGAGAGCGGCCGAGCAAATCAAAAATGCTGAAAGGCCCTTAATTATTGCCGGTGGGGGAGTAATATATTCAGAAGCCTGGGAAGAGGTAGTTAAATTGGCCGAGAAAATTGTTGCTCCTGTAATTCAAACTCATGCCGGAAATGGAACAATGCTCTTTAATCATCCTTTAAATGCTTTTACAGCTGGTCCGGATGGAACTTTGTGCGGCAATAACCTGGCTGAAAAAGCCGATTTGGTAATTGGCGTAGGAACCAGATACACTGATTTTACTACTAGGTCAGAGACCTTATTCGGCAGAGGAGTTCAGTTTATTAATGTTAATATTTCTCCTTTTGACGTTGGTAAGGAAAGAGCGATAAAACTCTGGGGTGATGCCAAGGTTGCTTTGAAAATGTTGCTTGAAGGATTGGGAAATAAGAAATTTGATAAAAAAGAATATTTTGAAGAGATTCAAACAGAAAGGAAAAACTGGATAAATATTTTTGAGGAAGTCACCCATGAGGATTTCCAGCCAATGACCCAGGCCAGAGCAATTGGTGTCTTAAATGATTTTAAAGATGAAAAAGCAGTAGTGGTTTGCGCTGCTGGCAGTCTTCCTGGCCATCTTTTGAGATTTTGGAAAAACACTGACCCCACTCGAAAAAGTTATCATCTGGAATATGGTTTTTCAACCATGGGTTATGAGATTCCTGGAGCAATGGGTGTAAAACTTGCTGATTCATCTCGCGATGTTTACGCCATGATCGGCGATGCCAGTTTTTTGATGGCACCTCAAGAATTAGTGACTATTGTCCAGGAAAAAATCGCCATTACTGTTTTAGTCATTGATAATGGTGGCCCCCAAGTTATCAGAAATCTTCAAAAGGGGACGGGTTTTCAGGAATTTGGCAATGAGTTTAAATTTAGAAAAGGTGGAAAGCTTGAGGGAGAATTTTTGCCAATCGATTTTGTGAAAATCGCCGAAGGCATGGGGGCAAAAGGAATTTTCGTTGATACTCCTGAAAAATTGGAAGGGGCCTTGAAGGAAGCAAAAAATACAAAAGATAGGCCGACAGTAATTCATGTTAAAGTTGAACCCGGTAGAAAATTTCCACCCGGCTACAATTCTTGGTGGGATGTGCCTCGGCCTGAAGTTTCCGATCGTCCCGAGATGCAAAAACAATTTGAGGAATACAAAAAGAGAAAATCCACCCAAGTTATAAGATAAATTTTTTGAAGAGAATCAAAGCGTTGTCATCTGACAGCGCTTTTTATTTTTTATAAAAGAAGTACAATAAAATAAGATGGAAAAAATAGTTCCAATTGAAGTTTCGGCCAGGCACGTTCATTTGTCCAAAAAAGATTTGGAGGCGCTTTTTGGTTTTGGTTATAAATTAAAAAAAATGAGAAATCTTTCCCAGCCGGGTTTTTTTGCCGCAAAAGAAGTTATTGGTATTGAGAGGGGCAATCAAAAAATCGCCGATGTCAGGATACTAGGTCCTTTAAGGAAACGAACCCAGATTGAGCTTTCTTTGACTGATGTTGTCAATTTGGGAATAAAAAATCCAACAAGAAATCCGGGAATTACTATAATTGGACCGAAGGGTAAAATGAATATTAAAAAAGGCGCGATTGTCGCTTGGCGGCATATTCATCTGGGCCCCGAAGAAGCGAGAAAGCTCGGCTTAAAAAATGGCGGTTCGGTTTCAATAAAAACTAAAGGGAAAAGAGCGTTAATTTTCAACAATGTCTTAGTGAGAATTGATAAAAATTTTAAAAAATCAGTTCATCTTGATACTGACGAGGGAAATGCTGCTGGAATAACAAAAAAAGGGAAAGGAACGCTGGTAATAAATTCAAAATGCAAAAATCAAAATGCAGGAGGACCCAAGTAGTAGACCAGTCAGACCGGTCACTACGGGTCAAGCCCGCCTAAATTTTCTTTGCAAAATTTTGGAAGGCAAGCATATCAAAATTTAAAATCATTTAATTTTAAAAACCTTATTCCATTTTTGATTTTTAATATTTGATATTTTATTTTAGCGAAGCCAAGTCAGACTTGGCGAAGCGCATATGATTCCGGTTTTAAATTGCGGTTCTCAATCAATAAAATGGAAAATTTTTGATGGGGACTTGAGGCTTTTAAGGGAAAGGAAAATTGAAGTTAAGAACCAAAAAGATTTTAAAGAAATTTTGGCTAAAGAGCTAAAGCAGATAGAATCCCACTATCGAGAACCGTTCTCGATAGTGGGGCATCGGGTGGTTCACGGCGGGGAAAAATTTAGAGAGCCAATAAAAATAACCAACAAAATTTTAAAAGAATTGAAAAAATTTAATTCTCTGGCCCCGCTCCATAATCCCTTTAATATTTTAGGGATAGAGATTGCTCAAAAAATTTTCCCCAAAGTTAAACAAATCGCTGTTTTTGACACCGGATTTTTTAAAGATTTGCCCAAAAAAGCTTTTATTTATGCCCTGCCCGAAAAATTAACTAAAAAATACGGATTTCGACGTTTTGGCTTTCATGGAATATCCCATGAATATGTCGCCAGAAAAGCGGCCAAAAAGATTGGAAAGCCGTATAAAAAATTAAAAATTATTACCTGTCATCTGGGGGGAGGTTCAAGTATTACTGCCATTAAATTTGGCAAGGCCGTTGATACTTCAATGGGCTTTACGCCAATGGAGGGTTTGATAATGATGACAAGGCCGGGTGATATTGATCCCGGAATTATTTTGGAGATGGTTAAAGACAAGCTGCCCCTTGAAAATATCTTAAATTATCAAAGCGGAATAAAAGGAATTTGCGGATTGTCTGACATGAAAAGCGTCTTAAAATCAGCAGCCAGGAATAAAAAGGAGGCAAAACTGGCCCTGGAGATATTTTGTTATCGGCTCCAGAAATATATCGGAGCTTATTTTGCTGTTTTGGGCGGTTGCGATGTTTTGGTTTTTACCGGAATGATTGGTTTTGGTTCAAAAAAGATAAGAGATATGATTTGCAAAGATTTAGATATTTTAAAAAATACTAAAATTTTAGCCATTGAAACTGATGAAGAACTGGCCATTGCTGAAAAAATAAAATCAATGATAAAATTAAAGTAAGAACGAAGAAGTTAATAACAAAATTATGGAAAAAATCAAAAACTATATTAATGGGGAATGGGTTGAATCAAAATCAACCCAAATTTTAGATGTTGAAAATCCGGGAACCGGAGAAATTTTGGCCCAAGTTCCAATGTCAACCAAGGAAGAAGTTAATTTGGCTGTCAAAACAGCCAAAGAGGCCCAAGAGAAATTAAGAGAGGAATCGGTTTTAAAAAGAGTTCAATATTTTTACAAATTAAGAGATTTGGTTGAAAAAAATCTTGAAGATATCTCAACTGTTTTGACCAAAGAGCATGGAAAAACCTTAGAGGAATCAAGGGGCGAGATGAAGCGGCTTTTGCAAAATATAGAATCATCATTTGGCGTTTCTTCTTTAATCCAGGGGAAAATTTTGCCAAATATTGCCAGCGGAATTGATGAATATTTTGTTCGGGAACCACTTGGGGTTTTTGCCCATATCCCGCCTTTTAATTTTCCGGCAATGATTTCTTTCTGGTATCTTCCTTATGCTATAGCTTGCGGTAATTCTTTTATCGTTAAGCCGTCCGAACAGTGCCCATTGACGATGAATCGCATTTTTGAATTGATAGATAAAGTTGGTTTTCCCGAGGGGGTCCTGGGTCTGGTTAACGGGGGCAGGGAAGTCGTAGATGTTTTGCTTGAACATCCCGATATCGCCGGTATCTGTTCGGTTACTTCCACCCCAACCGCTAAAAATATTTACACCAAGGGCTCAAGTTTTGGCAAAAGAATGTGTTGTCAAGGCGGAGCTAAAAATTTTGTTTTTGTCAGCGAAAATTGTGTTTTGGAAAAATCCACCCCAAACATTATTGATTCGGTTTATGGCAATGCCAACCAAAGATGTATGGCCGGTTCCAATGTGGTGGCAATCAAAGGAATTTATGAAAAATTAAAAGAAGAATTGGTTAAAGCGGCTAAAAATATAAAAGTCGGTTATGGTTTGGAGCCGGAAACCACAATGGGTCCATTAATTTCGGCAAAAGCTAAGGAAAAAGTTTTACAATATATTGAAACCGGAATCAAGGAAGGAGCAAAGCTTGTTTTGGATGGCCGAAACATTAAAGTTGAAAAATATCCAAGAGGACATTATTTGGGTCCTTGCATTTTTGATGAAGTTGAGCCAGAGATGACTATTGCCAAAGAAGAAATTTTTGGGCCAGTAATGATGATTTTAAGAGTTCAAAATTTGGAAGAAGCAATAAAAATGGCAAACAGGAGTAAATTCGGCAATGCGGCCATTCTTTACAGCTCTTTGGGCAAAGAAGCTAATGAATTTGAGAAAAAAATCGAGTGTTTTTGCCTTGGAATAAATATTGGCTTGCCCGCGCCCATTGCTTGGTTTCCGTTTTCTGGCGGCAAGGATTCTTTTTTTGGAGTTTTGCACGGCCAGCTTCCTGACGTTATTGATTTTTTTACAAATAAAAAAGCTGTAATTAAAAGGTGGTTTTAATTTAAATAGGACTTACGCGTTTGACGCTAAAATGCCATAAATCACCCAATTTATCTATAAATATCACCCAATTTTAGCTTAAAAATACGCTTAATTTCTAAAAAATGGCTAAAAATTAGTGAAATGCGCAGGTCCTATTAAGATTTATTAAATAAAATTAAAAAGCAAAAATATGCCCAGTAGAGGTATTTTGGATAGCTCCGCTGGGCAAAAAAGAAAAATTTCGAAGAAATTTTTCATTTGAAATTCTTCTACTGGGTATGAAACAAGAATACTATCAAAAAATAATTGAAAGGTTTTTGGAGGAATTTTGTCCGATAGAGGAAGCCAAAAAATTGGACAATCATCAAAACTTTATTTTTTTGAGCACGCGCTTTCCTCAACTGGCAGCCGACACTCTTTTAAAAAAAGAAGTTTGCGGAAAACTGCCAATGATTATTCTTGAGGCAACCCAGCAATTCCATTCAGTAAACAGGGAAGAAAAAGATTTTCAGAAATTTGGCGAAACCCTAATTGAAGTTTGCTTAAATATTTTTGGTTTGGAAGCCAAGAGAATAGGATTTTCTCCTCAAGAAGAACTAGAAGCCATTAAAATTATTTTGGATTTTTTCAAAAGAAAGGGGAAGCCGTTTTTGAAGCCCGTTATAGAAACTTTCCTCTCGGACATTAACAGAGTTTTGTCTGGTAAAAGTTTGGCGAGCCAGATGGCTAAAAACATTGAGGCAAAATTGGACGAAAACAACCTGGTTGAGAGCTTTGTTTTTGCTTTGAGATCGGAAATTCAGAACAATGTTTATTATAAAATGGCTGATCGGGGCTTTTCCAAGTTTGGCAATGATTCGGCTACCGGCCTCCGGATTGTCAGGCACTTTGATTTTGTTCAGGTTTCAAGCAATCCGGTGATAGCGGCTCGGGCCTATGAAGAGTTTCCCGAACTCTGGCAAGATTTTGGTAAAATTGTTGAAGTTAATCCGGAATGGCGTAAAAATCCTGAAAAATACGCTGACGAGATAACTCTTTTTGCCACCATAAACTCAATCTTACCGAATATTTTAGTTTTCAGGCCCCTCGCTCTTTTATCCGATTTTCAGGACGGACTTGTAAGCTACCAGCTCAATCCGTTTTTTGCTGAAAAGACAAAGGCCAGCATTGAAGATGCTAAAAAGATTTGTTCTGTTTTGCAAAACATTCTTTATTTTTATGACCAATGGCTCGGCTGGGACGCAAAAAAGTGGCAGGGCAGGCCGAATATCGTTTTTAAGGTTGCGGCCTCTACTCCGACAGCCATTGAGATTACCAAGAAACTCAATGAGATTGGCATTGGTACAAATAATACTGTTACTTATAGCGTTTCCCAGGAGCTCACTCTTCTTTTGGCCGAAGCCGAGGGAATGGCCAAAGCAATGAAAAAAGGAATTTTGCCAAGCCAGGTTTACCAGACGAATATGATTGGCCGAACCGAAGACCATTTAAGGGAAAACGAAGCCGAAAGATTGGTGGAAAAACTAAATGACGAAGAGTTTGGGCAACTGGCGAAATCGGTTATAAGAGAAATTCCGGCCGCCAAAAACCGCCAGGAAATAACGAGAACTCTTTGCTCCAAAAAGTATTTTAAATCTTTAGACGATGAGAGGTTGGTTGAGGCCCTAAAGAAATATTACGGCGAAGAAACCGCCAGTACGCTTAAAAGATTGGAAGAGGATATTCACTGCTCCGGAATTTTTGTAACAAGAAAAGTTTATCAGATTTTCTTTGAGAATAAATTAAAAATTCTGGGATGGCTTGAGAAAAAATTTAAGTTATCCTACGAGCAGGCCGAATTGGTTTTTGACAGAATTGACCTTTTGCCTGCTTCAAAAAGAAGGGCAAATGATACTTATTTGGTATTGGGAGCCCCCAATGTAACAAATACCGAGTTTCCTGACCAGCAATTGAAAGTTTATTTGGAGTCAACTAAAGAAGATTTTAAACTTGATAATTATCGGCAGTCAATCAGGGCCGAGATAGATTCAGATGTCCTTCAAAGACTGCTTGAAACAAAAGATTTTCAAAGAATTTATGAATTATATCCGGAAATTTCAAAGAAACTAAAAGAGATTGGAATTGAGGGAAATTTCGGTGATAAGGGAATGGAGCCAAAAGAATGGAAGAATTACGGAGCAGTAATTAAGACAATGGCCGAATTTAAAAATGCCCATCAGGATTTTCAAGAAAAAATACTTGAATTTGTAAAGATTTAAATAGCTCTGAAAATGATGTTATAAGTGTTGCCATCCATTATAAAAGTGAATTAAACCCCCAAATTAAACCAAACTATTTTGTAAGATATCCGGATAATCGTAAGGTAGTTTATCCATGGGAGAAGTTTTGATTTTCTATTAATAAAGCAAAGGAGAATATTTGCAGGAGGATTATCCTCCGATTTTTGTTTTTGATTAGAAACTTTTTATTTAAAGAGTAGAACGCTTTGCGTTCTGCTCGTGTCTAGGGTCAAAAAACATATTGCGCTCCATGAGGTTCTAAGCCCATGGAGTTTTTTAATCATATTTATTGTAAGTATACCGGTATCAGGGGATTTGTAACTTTATAAAATCTTGCTTTGAAATAGAAGAATTCATTGATTATCATGCCAGTGAATTGCTTAATGTTCAAGTTTTGAACAGAAAACTAATTGATTGGCTTATGGGGTGCAATATTGCAAGAATCTTTCATGCTTTCAAGAATCAACTTTCTTTGGCACAATTCATAATGACCCCACAACCAACTAAATTGCCTCAGGGGTGCAAAAGTAGGTGGTCCCATACTTTTGTTGATTTTTCGGTAAAATCTGGTAAAATAAAATATCCTGCTAGAGGGTGGGAAATATTTTTGGAGGTTAGTACCTTGGCAAAACATCCATTTGTTATTGTGAAAGATGAACCAGGGGTTGTAAGGCTGACGGATGAGATCAATGAAGTTTTCGGAACAGTGAAGGAGATTACTTCCCGGGCTCTCGGCGCCGAGGGTGCCAACTTGGCTGAAGTCACTCTTTTTGGTCCTGATGTCACCCACTATCATAAAAAGAACGAAGAAACTTATATTTCTAAAGCTGATGGTGAGATTTTCATAAATGAGGAAATACACGATTTCTCAGCTGGAACCAGGGTGATAATTGCGCCAGGAACCCTTCATGCCGCCAGACCAAAGGGGGTCGGAGAAAATCTTACATTTCTCTGTGTTTCCGGTCCGCCCTTTGACCCGGAAGACGTTTTCAACGATTCTCGCGGTCGAAACCGGTAGATTTAGCAAGAAAAAAGGGGAGGATAAAAATGGATAAAACAGTCATTTATTGGGCAGCGCCCTGCTTTACCCAGGCAGAGCGGATATGGAATCGTCTTTGTGCAGAATACCTCAGGAAAAAGGGGCATGAGGTAATTCTGCCCCAAGATGAAGCCAATAAATTCCTCGGTGGCGACAAGCAGGATTTCAAGGGTTTGGCAGAAAGTTGCTATTCCCAGGCTATCGGCTGCGATGCCATGGTGGATATTCTCGACGGTCCTGATCCGGATAGCGGCATGAGCATGGAAGCTGGCTTCAAGATAAGAGATATCAAAACAGGCGGAAGGGGAGTGACCGTAGGAGTCAGAACCGATTTCCGCGTTTCTGAAGACGGCCAACTTAACGCTATGTTCCGGCTTCTTGATGATATTGTTTTTTTCCCTTCGTTCAACGAGTCATGCCAAGAACTTTGCGACCAGATAGACGAGAAAATCCAGACACTGCTAAAGAGCAAGGAGCATTGATTATCTAACTACCGTTGCGAACTCATAATAAGAATTCGTGAAAGGGGCGGTCCTTCATAAAGAAGTTCCGCCTTTTTACTTTGGCTTGACAGAATTTTTTAAAGATGCTATAATTCTGTCAGTATAGCTGCGGTGTGGTGAGGCAAATATTCAAAGAAGGAGGTGATGGATGGTTCTTTGAAATAAGAAAAAAATCCAGAAAAAAACAAGAAAAAGGAGGTAAAAAAAGTGTTTGGATTTTTAATCTTCTTAGCTATTATGGCTGTTTTGTCGCCGCTTATTAGATTGGCGTTCAGGGCTGGCCAGGAAAAGGAAATTTCCCCACGGGAACTGAGAATAAGTGTTATAGGTTCGGTTGTCGGGATTATAGTTGTTAGTTTGTCATGTTGCGTTCCAGGTATTTATACCGATTACCTTTTTTTTGAGAATTTGACATTCGCTTCGGTTTTTACTACCCAGTTATTTTTTAGGTGGGGTTTATTCTTCGGAGCGGGTTTTGTTGCTTTCATCATTTTCAAACTCGGGAGTCTTCTGATACTAAAGACAGTTGCTCCATTTATTGATGAAAATGATAGGGGGCATCATCAAGGCATATTTGGCCTTGTGCCAACAGTGGTTTCCGCAGTATTGGCTGTGATTTTTGCCATTGTTGCAATGAGCCAGTGGCAAAATATTCTTTGGTATCTTAATCAAGTACCGGCTGGAACCATGGACCCGATTTTCCAGAAAGACATAAGTTTTTATCTTTATAGCTTGCCGGTTTATCAATTTTTCTCAAATATCTTGCTTTTGATTTTTGGCATCCTTATTTTTGCGGCCCTTATAACTTTTTGGGCCTACGATGATGCTTTGAAATCGGGCTATAGAAGTCGGTATGATGATTATGATTGGAGGAACCCTGAAAGAGAAGCCAGGAAGGAAAAAGCCCAGAAGGCCGAGACAATAAGAGCCAAATTCTGGGGTCAGGCAATGCCGATTGTTTCATTTTTAGGAATTGGACTTTTTGGGGCGCTTATCTGGAAAACTTGTTTGGCGCCCTACGGATTGCTTACCGCTCATCATGGCGCAGTTTTTGGAGCTGGCTATGTTGACATTAATGTGAGGCTTATTGCTTACAAGGTTTTTATAGCAGTATTGGCCTTGGCGATCTTGGTTCTGATTGTTAATTGCATTTGGCGAAAATGGAAGCCAGCAGTGTTCAGTCTTTCCGGTGTCGTCGCCATTTGGATGATAGCAACCTTAATTATTCCTGCTTGCTGGCAAGCTTGGAGCGTTGAGCCATCTGGAGCAACCAAGGAAATTCCTTATCTTGAACACAATATCCAATTTACCCGTCAGGCTTATGGTTTGGCTGGCATAGAAAAACAAGAGTTTGAGATTATGCCATTAACCGAAGAGGCCCTGGTCAAAAATCAATTGACCTTGGATAATATTAGAATCTGGGATTGGCGAGCTCTTCAGGCCAGCTACACCCAATATCAAAGATTGGGAGCTCCTTTTTATGAGTTTCCTGACATTGATATTGACAGGTATGTGGTAAACGGTCATTATCGCCAAGTGATGTTGAGCGCTCGGGAATTGGAACAAAAGGATATTCCTCCTCAGGCTCAGACCTGGGCCAACTTAAATTTGGTCTACACTCATGGTTATGGTTTTGTTCTCAATACTGTTAACGAGTTTTTGGCAGGAGGCGCGCCTAAGTTTTTGGTAAAAGATATTCCGCCAAAAAGTCAGGTTCCAGAAATTGAGGTTTCAAGGCCCGAAATTTACTTTGGCGACTTGACCCGAGATCCAGTTTTTGTTAAAACCGGTCAAAAGGAGTTTGATTATCCCGGCGGCGAGACCTGTATTTATCAGGAAGCAGGTGGTGTTGCTCTTGGTTCGGGATTGAGAAAATTCATGTTTGGCTGGAGATTTAATGAATTGAATATCCTTATTTCGGAACATCTTGAAGCCGATACCCAAGTGCTTTACTACCGGAATATTCAAGAAAGATTAGAGAAAATTGCTCCATTTCTGCGCTACGATAAAGATGATTACCTAATTGCCGAAAAAGGCAGGTTATACTATATAGTTGATGCCTATACTGTTTCTTCGGAATATCCCTACTCCGAACCATACAACGGCATTAACTATATTCGTAATTCGGTAAAAGCAGTGATAGATGCTTATACGGGAAAGGTTGATTTCTATATTTTTGATGGGACTGACCCTATAATTAAGACCATTCAGAAGACTTTTCCCGCTCTTTTCAAATCAAAAAGCGAAATGCCGGATTATCTTCTGAAACATATCCGCTATCCCGAGGACTTACTATCTTTGCAGGCAAGGGTGTATTCTATCTACCATATGACTGATGCCCAGGCTTTTTATGAAAAACAAGAAGCTTGGGAGATTGCTAAGGAAAATTACGGTCATGGGGGGGCTGCCCAGGAAGTTTTGCCATATTTTGTAATTATAAAATTAGCCGGAGAGAACAAAGAGGAATTTCTCCAGATGATTCCACTTACGCCAAAGGGCAGAGACAATTTAGTTGCCTGGATGGCGGACCGCTGCGATGGACAACATTATGCGAAGGCCTTAGTCTATGAGTTCACCAAGCAAAGCCTTGTTCTGGGAACGTTGCAATTTGAAAGTCTTGTTGACCAGAATCCGGAAATGTCGGCCCAGTTTACTCTCTGGGGCCAAAGCGGTTCCGAAGTCATCAGGGGCAACACTCTGGTTATACCGGTTGAGCAGTCCCTTATTTATGTTGAGCCGGTTTATCTTAAATCCACTCAAAAGAGCCAAATGCCAACTTTAACAAAAGTAATTGTTGCAACTCAAAAGGAAACAGGAGCAGAAATTGTTGGCTTAGATAAATCTAGTCAGGCTGTTAGAGTGGAGTGGGGCGATACTTTTGAAGAAGCCTTGAGAAAGGTTATGGGAACTAAATCCGTGATAACTCCGCCAACTCCAGTAGTGTCAGTACCCCAAGAGTCGACGCCAGCAGAGTTAACACCCGCAGGATCCGAACAAACAGTTGATAGTTTGGTAAAGCAGGCAAATTACTATTTTGCCGAATACCAGCGATTAACGGGCGAGGGAAAGTTAATAGAAGCTGCCCAAGCCCTTGAGAAACTCAAGGGAATTCTTGGAGCCCTGGCAGAGCTAACCAAATAAAAATTAGGCAAACCCAGTAAGACAACCTTGAATTGGCTACGCCAAATTATTGTTATGCAAAGTTTTGTATATAGATTATAATTTTATCAAAGTCTATCCCAGTAGTTGTTTTCAGAGTTTTCTTTCAGAAAACTCTATTCAAGGTTGCTCTACTGGGCAAAACAAAACCGCTCTTGTTTTTAGGGGAGCGGTTTTTTAATTGCCTTCTGCATAATGTCAGCACATAGGCCTCCAGACTGTCCGAAAACTCCAATTTCGACGATTTTTTGAGAAATTTTGTTCGTAAATAAGCCAAAATTTTCTTGAAAAATCGAGTTTTCGGACAGTCTGTCGGCGCTATTTTCCCCCCTAATTTTGCGAGGTTATATTCCAAAAATGGCACACGTCCCGATTTTCCAACGGCTAATTGAACGGCTAAAATAATTTATTTTAGCCGTTCAAACCCTCTTGCTTTTAGCCGTTTATCCAGTGTTCATAATAGGTTAGGTTTTCCTTCCAGTCTTGCCAATTCATAACTTCAATCAAAATCGTGCCATTTTGGAAAAATTAGTTCTTAGCCCTTCTCCGCTCTATCTTCCCAGTCCTCTTCCCTTGGGGACAGTCCCCATAGGCAATAAAGCCCGCCTCTTATTTTTATAATTTTTTTACAATTTCTAATTGTTTAATGTGTAAATTTTTAATTTCTGAAAAATCCAAAGAAACATATTTATCTATGTAGTTTTTAATTCGTTTTAATCCTTCTTTTATGTTTTCGGTTGAAGTGGCAAAAGAAAGCCGAATATGCTGGCCTTCGCCTTTGATTCTTGGTCCAAAGTGAATGTCAGCCAGAACCGCCACACCTGCTTCAATCAAAAGTTTTTTTCTAAAATCTTCGGCGTTTTTGGCGCCAGAAATTTTGCAGGCCTTGGTAACATTCGGCCAGACATAAAAAGTTCCGTCGGGCTTCAAACATTTTATTCCCCTGATTGAATTTAATCCAGAAACAATTAAATCTCGCCTTTCTTTAAAAATTCTAACCATTTTTTCCGGCTCTTTTTGTGAACCGGACAGGGCCTCAAGCGCGGCATATTGGGCTATATGGTTGGCGCAGGCGGTAATGTTTGTCATCCACCTCTCAAAAGACGGAGCTAAAATTTTATTGGCGGCAAAACCTATTCGCCAGCCGGTCATGGCATAAATTTTTGAAACGCCATCGGCAATAATGGTCCTCTCTCTCATCCCGGGAAGAGAAGCGATGCTTATAAATTTTTTATCATAAACCCCGTTAGAAATGCGATTTCTAACGGGGTAAATTATCCGCGAATAAATCTCATCGGAAAATACCCAGACATCCTTGTATTTTTTTAGAATTTTTGAAATTGCAATCAAATCATTTTTTGTCAGAACTGAACCGGTTGGATTTTGGGGAGTGTTCAAAATCAAAAGTCGGGTGTTTTTGTTAATGCCTTTCGCCAATGTTTTTATATCAAACTTGAATCCGTTTTTTTCAAGAAGCGGCAAAGGACGGGGCATGGCGCCCTGGGCAATAATTTGGGATTCATAAATTGGATAGCCGGGAACCGGATACAAAACCTCATGCCCTTTTCCGAAATCCGTAACCGAAGCAATGGCATACATAATAAATGGTTTTTGCCCGTTTGCAATAACTACCTCATTTGCAGATATTTTGATATTTCTGGTTTTTGATAAATATTTCGCCACCGCTTGCCGCAACTCCGGGATGCCGGCAGAGGCAGTATAGCCGGTTTTGCCATCTTTTATCGCTTTGATTCCCGCCTCCCTGATATTGTCAGGCGTCACAAAATCCGGCTGACCAATGCAAAAACTGATAATGTCCCTGCCCTGGCTTTTTAATTTTTCCACTTCGGCCAAAACAACAAAGGCCTGCTCCGTCCCTAAATTTTTTGTTCTTTGAGAAATGTCCATTATTAAATCGCGGTTTGAGACCCTTGAATAATTCGGCGTTGTTCAGCGTAGGTATCAGCGTTTCCTCGGCGTTATTAAGGTTTTTACGCCGAACTTACGCTGAACAAAACGTTGAAATTACGCTGAAGACAATTATTCAACAATCGCGGTTTATCAATTATTTATTTGGTAATTGAGATGATTTAATAAACTTTCTCCAGATCCAACGAAAAATTCGCCAGCCAATAATAGAAAAGAAGGCAATAGTGGCCAGCCATAGGATTAACCGAGGCAAAAAGAAAATAAAAACAATCATAGCGTCAATATAACCCGGACAGGCCTTTCAGCATATTGCGAAATGATTGTTTTAATACAAAAAGCGGCCGCCATCGAATTCCAAACACTGTTATGTCGGCTTCAGAAGTTAAGGAAACGCTAATAGTTGACATTTCAACCTGACGAGATAGAAATTGAATCTGTCCCTGAATTTTTTCAATCGTGCTTCGTGTTTCGCCAAGTTTTTGCTGGACTTTTAAAACCTCTTCCACGGTCACGGCCCGCTTTAAAATTTCCAGATACTGCGTTTCCTGGGCTTGAGCGCTTTTTAATTGCGCTTCCAGGTCAACAAATTTTTCGGTTACATCCTGAGCAGAAGTGGTCTCGTTTTCTACTTTTACGGCCAATTTTTTGATTTCGGCAATTGCTTCATCAAAGCGGTCAGCCGGAATGCGAAGTATAATCGTTCCTGACTTAGAACCGCCAGAAGTTTCATAAACACGGGATTCACTTATAAATCCGCCCAAATTATTCGCCAGTGCTTGTATATTTCGAACGGCTTCTTCCGCCTTCTTGACCAGAAGCGAAAGGGCGCCGTTTCTTACAATTTTACGTTTAGTCAATTGACCTTCTCCGGCCTGAACAGACGGAAATATCTTACCGCTACGTTCAGAAGTCGTGGATTTTAACCCGGGAAGCAATTCAAGAAAATTCAACGAATCCAATGGCGACTCTACGGCCAGAGGAGCTTCAAAAACTCCGGATGATTCCGAACTATCAATCGGAGCAGAAGAACGTTTAGCGGAATTTAATCCCACCAGAATAGATGAACCAAGCAACCCTATCAAGGCCAAAAAACCGATAATGGCAAATCCATAAATACTAATTTTTTTAATTTTTTGAAAAATCTTTTTCATAATAATTTCAAGCACATAGGCGTTCGCTATCGCTCACGCGCTATTCAACCCCTTCCTTTTTGCGCTTGCGCAAAAGGAGGGGGCTGGCTTTCCTCGGAATTTCAATCAAAGATTGAAATTCCGATACGAAAACATAATTACATAATTACTTACCCATATTTAAATTCGACCAATGACTAATATTGTTTTAAATTTAAAACCAGGATTGTAAAGCTGAACCCGCCTTTATAATACCATTTCCGAATTTATCAATAAAGCGCTTTAATTAAGACGGGGACAGTCCCCATTTTCAGGCGCGCCGGAAGTCGCGCCAGTAAAGAACCGACATTCTATTTTCTGATACAGGGTAAGACTTCTAACAGGGCGCGCCATTTTGGATTCCGACTATAGAGACCCGGTCTCAAAAGTCATCGCCATGGTCATCGTCAAAAGTCATAGTCAGGGGTCATAGTCAAAGGTCATAGTCCGATTCTTGGGGACTGTTCCCGTTCCAATAAAGCGAATATAATCTTTCGTCAGCATAATCATAGCAATTTAAAAAAAAATAAATCAAGCTCCACACTTGATTAAAAAAACATTCAAAGCTTTTTGTTTTGGGTTATATTGAATCTTTGCCCAATTTTTGTTAAATTAAAAAAAATAACCATCAAGACCGGTCTTGGTAGGGGACGGGTCTTGACAGGGGACCAAAATGGTTATCAAAGCGTTAAAAAACATGATTACAGAGTTTCTTCAAAAAAATAAGTTTTTCAGGAAAGCAGTCTATAGATTAGGTTCCCTTAGGGCCAAAAACATGGTCGGGCAAATAGAACGATATCTGAATAAGAAAGACAAAATATTGGATATCGGAGCTGGAACTTGCAACATTTGTGAAATCTTAATTAAAAACCGGTTTAATGTAATTCCCCTGGATGTTAAAAATTTAAGTTTTGTTGACGGGATAAAGCCGATTATATACGACGGAGATAAAATTCCGTTTGAAAATGACGAATTCGACGTTTCATTAATTTTGTTTGTTTTACATCATATACCCAATTCAGAAATATTGCTGGAAGCAAAAAGAGTTTCTAAAAAAATAATTATAATTGAAGAAATTTACACAAATATATTTAATAAATATTTAACCTATTTTATAGATAGTTTGCTAAACCTTGAATTTATAGGACATCCGCATACCAACAAAACTGATAAGGAATGGAAATTGCTGTTTGGGCAACTGGGGTTAAAATTGACGGATGCCAAATACAGCAGAACTTTTTTAGTTAAGACCAGACAAGTAATTTATTGTCTGGAAAAATAAATTTTTGTCCCCAAAACCCCAAACTTTTTTAATTTTATATCTTATTTATAACAAAAAAGGAAGCCCCTTCGGAACTCCCTTTTATTATTCTTTCAGGCTACATTCCGCCAAAGAAAGAATTCTTAGTTAATGTTTACACCAGTCTACGGAAACAGTTCCGTCTTTTGATATCCGCACAAAATGAAGAGCATATTTTTCTTCGGCCTCTTTAACATGGAAACCAAAGCCTATCTTGCCATCACTTTCTTCGTAAGTCATCTGCGACCACTTAAAGAGGTGCAATGAGAATTTACTACTTTCAATGGTTAGATCAAGACGAAGAAGATCAAGATGCACAGAGGTTCTCTCATTATTAACGGGTCCCACATAGAATTGAACTCCGGTTTGCAGGGATCCACCGGAAGGTAAATAAATGGATGTCCCCAAAATCTTTTCCATTCGCTCAATATCCAGGTTTATTTCTTTAAGTTGTCTAAGATTTTCAAAATATCCCCCAAGCGGACTTCTAAAGTTCCCGCGTTCCATGTCTCTAAGAGATCGATTTTCCCAGTACTCTATCCATTTCCCAAGTTGTTGATTCTTAGGAAGTCTTTGAAAATTTTGGTAACCATCACCATGCTCAAATAGAGATATTAAACTTTCTCTATCTGTCATCGGTCTTTCCTGAATCTTTTCCGAAACCAACCCTCGGAAATCTTCCCCATAATCTCGTCGCAACATTGTTAGCCAGCGAGTTGCAACTGCCAGCTCTTTTGCTTTTGGTAAATCTTTGGTTTGTTCATAGACATATTGGAAAGCCTGTTCGTAGGCCCAGGTAAGATTTACCAGGCCACCCTTATTCAAAGGAGCAGTTTTGGCAAACTCAACTAGTTTGGGATCTTTTACTGATTTTTCAGCTTTTTGCTTCAATTCTTCTGAGGTCTTCGTCATTTGACGTCTCCTTTTGGCTAGATTTAAAGGTGCTATTTCCAGGAATCAGTCTGTCCCATTCTTTGAGTACTTTACTCATTTTGGAACTTATCCAATCCCAGAAATTCTGGAAATACCGTGTTTCCCGTTTTCGGAACACTGTGTCCGATGTTAAAGCAGTATGCCTCAACACATAATCGTATCAAATTTAATAATTCCTGTCAACAGCAGACAGAAAACTTGCAAAGAGAAAACTCCGGCAACCCGCTTAAAGTTTGGGCGATATTGTAAATTTCCCGAACAAAAGCTTTCCGGTATAGTATTTGACAAAAGGTTTGAAAAACCCTAATCTTTTTTGAGGGATTTTTAAAGCCCGCTCTTTGAAAATATGAAAGGAGGCAAAAAGATGAAAGAAAGGACGCTGGCGGACCAAAGCAGGGTAAGATGCGCATCAAGAGGGGGAGGAGATTCCCATGGAGCCAAATGAGATTAAATTGCGGGCAATCGGTTATGTCAGAAATAATCAAGTTCGAGACCCCCAAAAAAAGAATTGGGTGGAAATAAAATCAGAAATTATTTTAAATCCCGAGCTGACTCCGGCCATGGAAAGAATAGAGGATTATTCTCATCTGGTAATAATTTCTTGGCTGCACCAAATAACCGAAAGAGGGAGAAGAAGAAAGAAAATTTCTTGTGTGAAGGTTGGTGGGGGAACAAGAGGAGTTTTTGCCACCAGGGCGCCTTTCCGGCCAAATCCCATCGGCATTACCATTGTAAAGTTGTTCTCTGTAAGAGGAAATATTTTAGAAGTTCTGGGTCTGGATGTTTTTGACGGCACTCCGATTTTGGATATTAAACCTTACACAGGTCATCCCAGAGACTTGGTTTTGGATTTCAAATCCCCCGAGATATTAAATCAGCCCTCCATCCATCTTAAGAAAACCTAAAGGAGGCAAGAATAATGTTTTATTTGGGTTGGTTCTCAACAGGCAGAGATAAAGCAGCCAGAGATCTTTTAAAAGTGGTTGTAAAGTCAATCAAAAAAGGCGAGATACCCCATACAAAAATTGTTTTTGTTTTTTCCAACCGGGAAAATGGCGAAGACAGAGAAAGCGATTTGTTTTTTAAACTTGTTGGGCAATATAACATTCCTTTAGTTACTTTTTCTTCGGCAAAATTTGAACCCCGACTCCGGGAAGAAAATTTGGAAGAATGGCGGAAAAAATATGACAGAGAGATTTTGAAGAAAATAAAAGGGGTTCGGATTGACCTCGCAGTCTTGGCCGGCTATATGCTCATTGTCAGTCCTCTTCTTTGTAATTCCTATGAGCTTATCAATCTTCATTCGGCTAAGCCCGGCGGACCAAAAGGAACCTGGCAGGAAGTTGTCTTAAAACTCATTGAAAATAAAGAGAAAGAATCAGGAGTAATGATGCATTTGGTAACCCCGGAATTGGATGCAGGCCCCCCGGCAAGCTATTGCACCTTTCCAATTAGGATTCCCTTTTTAACAGACAATCTATGGCGCTTATGGGAACTTTTTCATGAAGATTGGATGAAAGAAAAATTATTTGACTGGATTAGAGAGGAAGGACTGAAAAGAGAATTTCCATTGCTTGTAGAAACATTGAAAATCTTCAGTAAGAAAGAAATAAAAATAATAAACAATCAGATTTTAGATGAACGAGGGAGAGTTTTAGATGAGGGTTATAATCTCACTCCAAAAATAGAAAAAATTTTATCGGAGGCTTAGCCTCCGATTTCTTTTACTTTCAGTTTCCTATACAAAATTCACTCCCTCTTTTATAATAGTAGAATGGACAAAATTAAAGCAAAGAAGCGAGTTTTAATTAGTGTTTTTGATAAGATGAAGATTTTAGATTTGGCCAAAACCTTGGCTGACCTTAACTGGGAGATTATTGCTACGGCCGGCACGGCTGAAATTCTAAAAAAAGCCGGGATTAAAACAATTCCGATTGAAAAAATCACCGGCAATCCCGAGGCTTTTGACGGCCGAATGAAAACAATTTCTTTTCAAATTGAGTCAGCGATTCTCTATGACCGCCAGAGCCCAAAACACCAAAAGGAAGCCAAAAAACTGGGAATCCGACCGATTGATATGGTAATTTGCAATCTTTATCCGTTTGAGGAAATTACAAAAGAAAAAAATTGTTCTTTAGACAAAGCTGTTGATTTTATTGATATTGGCGGGCCAACAATGCTTAGAGCGGCGGCTAAAAATTACAAATATGTTACAGTTTTGCTCGACCCGAAAGATTATCAAAAGCTCAATAAATTTTTAAAAAGCGGCAAAGAGATACCCCAAAAAATTCGTTTGGCTCTGGCTCAAAGGGTTTTTCAAAAAACCGGCCGATACGATAAAAAAATCAGCGGATATTTAAAAAATGTTTCCCGGAGATTTAAAATTTGAATTAAAAAAATTTTCAGAGCTTCGCTACGGTGAAAATCCCCACCAAAAAGGAGCGTTTTATATTGACCCAAAATCGAGGGACAGGTTAGCCATTCAAAATTTTAAGAAATTTCAGGGAAAAGAACTTTCTTTTAACAATCTTCTGGATATTGATGCGGCAATTTTTGCTCTCTCTCAGATTGGGGCAAAACAACCAGCTTGTCTGATTTTAAAACACGGTAATCCCTGCGGCGCGGCTTATGGCAAAGATATAAAAACCGCTTTTTTAAGAGCCTGGAATTTGGGAGATTTCCAGGCGGCCTTTGGCGGAGTTGTTATCGTTAATCGCCCCGTTAAAAAGATTGCCTCAATAATGTTGGGTAGAGGTTTTTTTGAAATTTTATTAGCGCCGGAAGTTGCCAAAAATGATTTAAAAATTTTCTCTGAAAAGAAAAATTTAATAATTTTGATTAACGGCGCCTTAAAAAATCCTCATTTTGCTCCGGGACTTGATTGTAAAAAAATTCGGGGCGGCTGGCTTTTGCAGGAGTTTAATAAAAGAGAAATTACCGCAGGAGCTTTTAAAATAGCAACCAAAAGAAAGCCAACCAAAAGAGAAATTCGTGATTTGCTTTTTGCCTGGAAAATCTGTAAAGTTTCAAAATCAAACGCTGTTTGTCTGGTAAAAAATGAGGCTTTGGCGGGTTCGGGAGTTGGCCAGCAATCAAGAGTTAAATGCTGTAAATTAGCGGTATTTTCCGCCGGAGTTCGGGCTAATGGAGCGGCAGCCGCTTCCGATGCCTTTTTTCCCTTTTCCGACGGCCCGGAAACTCTGGCTAAAGCGGGAATTACGGCAATTATACAGCCGGGCGGTTCACTTTACGACCAGAAAACAATAAACCTTTGCAATAAATATAAAATCGCTATGGTTTTTAGCGGAGTCAGGTGTTTTAAGCATTAATCGCTTTGTCCTTTTGACTTTCAGAGTGTAAAATGCTAAAAATATGGATTAAAAAAAGGAAGGGTGTCTGAGTGGTTGAAAGAGCGGCTCTCGAAAAGCCGTATCCGCCGACGAGGCGGATCGTGGGTTCAAATCCCACCCCTTCCGCCAGTTAGTAAAAGAAGAGTTTGGCTCGCCCGCTACGCGGGCTCGCCAGCCGATTTTCGGTTCAAAATCAAATTTTTTGCCTTTCAAAATAAAGTTCGAGCCGACATTTTTTAGAAATTGACGGATTTCCGTTTTGTCGCCTTGCGACAATAGAATTTTGGCTTGGCTACTGGCTAAAATCATTTCTTTCATCGGTTCGAGCCAATTATTTCCCGTTTGTTCAAAATCTTTGATTTTTTGCTCAATGTCCAATTTTTCGTTGAGCATTTTTTGTTTTTTGGCTTGATATTCTTCGGGCGTTATTCCTTTGCCGTCAATAAATAGGTCAAGCAACTTATCCATTTTTTGCTCAACTTCCGATTTCTCTTCTTGGAGATTTTGAACAAACACTTTCGTTTCTTCTTTTGCTTGCTCTTTTTCTTTGTCTATCTCGGCAAGCATATTTTCCGCCCAATCGTCAGGCAAAGAAACTTTTTGAATAATCCCTTTCATTTGTTCAACAAGATTTTCCTCCCGCAAATACTTTTCCTCGCACTTTTGCTTTTTCTTGGTACATCGGTAATAGTTATGCCCCTTTTGTGTTTCCGCAGTTATCAAACAACCGCAATTTCCGCAACGCATTAGACCAGAAAAAGCAAATTCGTGTTTTCTCTTCCGTTTCTTTTTGCCTCGGTTATTCATTACTTGTTGAACAGAATCAAAAAGTTTCTTGGAAATAATTGGCTCGTGCGTTCCTTGATAGATTTCGCCGTTGAATTTGAAAACGCCGCAGTAAAAAGGATTTTTCAACATTCGCTGGACACAGGAACAGGAAAGATCATTGCCTTTGTAGCTGTCTATTTTAGTATCCGCCAAAAACTGCTTAATAGATTTCAAAGTGTATTCGCCCGTTGAGTAAAACTCAAAACATTTTCTGATAACTGGCGATTTTTCTTTATCGGTATCAATCGCTTTTGTTTTGCGATTATTGAGATAGCCAAGAGGCGCAAAGCCGGGCCAAATTCCTTTTCGCAGTTTTTGGCGGTGTCCTCTTTTGATATTTTCCGAAAGGTTATCTATGTAGTATTTGCTTTGACCAAAGGCAATGTTCATCATAAATTTTCCTTGCGGCGTTGAATCAAACCAAAATGTTGGAAATTTCAAATCTTTAATCTTTCCTGTGTCCAGCAGATAAATTATTTTTCCGCCGTCTATGGAGTTTCTTGCTAGTCGGTCGGGGTGCCAAGCCAAAATTCCGCCGGCTTCGCCTTTTTCAATCCGATCAAGCATTTCACCGAAAATTTTTCGGCCAGGTTCTTTGGCGGTTTGCGCCTCGCAAAGCGAGGCGACGATTTCAAGTTTTTCTTTGACGGCAAATTCTTTTTTAATTATAAACAATATCGCCTCACCGAACAATTAATATTTTTTAATCTCATTACCCAACAACCGCCATTACAATCATTTTTAAATTTACATTTTCTACAGGTTTCATCTTGTAAAAATTCCCTGTCCCGATATTTTTTAAATCCATTTTTCCAAATTTCAGAAAAATCTTTTTCTATAATATTACCTTCTGTAAAATACGGGGTGTCCGGTTGTTCAGGACAACCTCTAACATTACCATTCACCCCTATACAACAAGCCAAAAATCCGACTGGACAGAAAAACGGCTCGTTCCTAACTTCTTTATCGTATTTTCCTAAATAACCAAGGTTTTCGCCAAACTCAATTTTAAGTTTCTTCCTATTCTCTTTTACAAAGTTTAAAAGTTTTGTAAATTCTTGCTGGTTTAAGTAAAGATTTTCGTTTTGCTCAACCTTACCGATTGGCATAACTGAAACAATTTTCCAAACATCATCATCTAACTTTTTTACTATCTCGCCAAGATTCTCTAAGACTTTGATGTTCGAAGGGGTGATAACCGAAGATATTGTTATTTGTTTACAATTATTTTTGTGAAGTAAATTTATTGCGTTAATAACCCTTTGAAAAGCTTCTTTGTTTCCTCTTGTCTTATTATGAATTTCTTGAGATCCGTCTAAACTAAGCTGAACAGAATCAAATATATTAGCGATAATACTACCATTGTCATCATTAACAAAAAAACCATTTGTTGCTAAACCTGTTTTTAGCCCAAGTTCTTTTGCAAAAGCAAAAATTTTAAACAAGTCTTGTCTTAATAGCGGTTCCCCGCCAGTAACAACAAAATATTCAACTTTATATTCTGATAGTTTTTTAACGAATTCTTTTAATTGTTGGGTTGAGAGTTCTGAAGGATAAATTCTATTTTTCGCTCCGCAATGCTCACAGTTTAAATTGCATCTTCTGGTGCAATCCCAAATTACAAACTTAGGCGGTGGAATAACGCCTATTTCAGAGGACAATAAAAAACTTTTTTGAAAACCAACGAGCTTGATTTTCGACAAAAAATAATTCGACATCTATTGCTTTGGTAATTCATCGGTAGGTTTGGGCGGTTGAATATTTTGATTTTGTTGTTTCTTTCTAAGAATTTTCAACAACAATACTCTAACTATGCTGATTAAACCAACCACCGCAAGCAAGGAAATAAAAACAACCAAGCCGGTATATTCTTTGATAAAATCAAAAAATAAATTTGTCCTTGCTTCTCTTTCAAAAACTTCCGGCGGAGCATAAATCACCATTGCGTGAACTACTTTCGCATAAATGAAATTAACTACACCAAGAAATAACAAAAGGACACCGCTTAACAATTTTGACAATTTGTCTCTCATAAATTTACTCCTTAATGATTAAAATTATTCTAATAAATCTTCTATGTTAACACCAAGTGCTTTGGCGATTTTCGCCATGGTTTGAACGCTTGGCTTATTAACAACGCCACTTTCGACCTTTGTAAGCGTTGTATATTTAATATCTGCCTTCTTGGCTAAATCATCTTGGGTTAAACCAAGTTTAGCTCGCATTTTCTTGATATTTTCGCTGATTGTTTTTCCACTTGTCATACTTGTAAAGTTTTGATAGTATTATAGTAAGTTGAATTATTACCTCTATTTCAATACTATCAAATAAAATGAATTTAATCAATAAAAATTCAAAAAGCCCGCTTCTGGCCAAAATAAAGTTCGAGACACTCTATGTCAAGTCCCAGTTTTCTATGGGACTAGAGAGTCAGACAGTGAATCATCCCCTGTACACCTCGCCTCCTTTCATCATTCCGTACACTATGCAGG
>Ga0210016_1000643_pt1 | contig 31229 bp, 34 predicted proteins | sample CryGeyCG2014_300_FD_185454 | JGI IMG/M metagenome (GOLD analysis project Ga0210016, IMG submission 185454) | Groundwater microbial communities from aquifer - Crystal Geyser CG02_land_8/20/14_3.00 (SPAdes) (version 2) | ecosystem: Environmental > Aquatic > Deep subsurface > Groundwater | place...
TGAAGTTTTACTTATTGTTTCGGAAGAATTATTCCAAAAACCATATCCGTTTTGAGAAGAGTCGGGCGAAGAGCTTATTTCAGGAGACTGCAAAAAAGGACTTGTCATCGAAGTTAATTTTGACGGCCCGCCTTGGGCAAACCAAATAACGCCCAATGCGATAAAAAACAGGACCAGCCAGCCAAAATCTTTCACCGGATTTCGCGGTTCTCCTTCTTCTTTCATACGATTAATTTTACAAAATTTTAAGGTTTTTGGCGAATTTTTTGATGAACCGGGCAAAAATGCGCGGAACGGCCGCCAATTTTTATTCTTTTGATTATTCCGCCGTCGTTTTTACGGCATTTTTTGCCAGTCATCTGATAGGCGTAATGCATTTCTTGATATCTGCCCTTTTTACCGAAGGCGTCGCGATAATCAATGTAAGAGCTACCGCGGAAATGGATGGCCTTTTTGAGAACGGATCCGATGGCCTGGTAAATTTTTTTAATTTCTTCATTTTTTAATTCATGAGTTGGCCTTAAAGGATGCGCGCCGGCGAACCAAAGAATTTCGTCTGAATAGATATTGCCGATGCCGGCGATTATACTCTGGTCCATTAAGACAATTTTTATTTTTCCTTTTTTATTTTTTATGATTTCGGAGAATTTTCCAAAAGTAAAATTCTTATCAAGGGGGTCAAGGCCTAATTTGTTGATGTCGTCTAGATTATTTAATTTGTCAGTTGGCCAAACTAAAACCTTGGCGAATTTGCGCATATCGCAGAGGGCTAATTGATAACCATTGGAAAGAAAAAAGAGCAGGCGGATAAAGCGATTCTCCGGATCATTAAGAGGTCCCTGAATAATACTCTTCCACTCTCCACCCTCTACTTTCCATTTTCCATAAAGCAAATGGCCGGTCATTTTCTGGTGGATTAAAAGCGTCCGGTTGTCGGATAGCCGGATAAGAATATTCTTGCCTCTTCTCTCCAGTTCTAAAATTTTCTTGCCAATAATTTCTTTTTCGATTTTTTTAAAGGCGGCAATATCAGTCCAAAAACCGGTGATCTTTAGTCCCGGCAAAACCTTTTTTAAATCGCTTACAATTGTTTGTACCTCCGGTAATTCCGGCATAGAATTTATTTTACCAATAAATTCTTCAACTCTTCGCGAGCTACTTCCCGGTCATCCCAACGTATTTTCGTCCCTTTCGGCCCCATTATCCACGGTTCTGCGCCTTTTCCCGTGATAATCACCGCGTCGCCGGTCTTTGCGTATCTGAATGCTTTATTGACGGCTTTTCTTCTATCAAGAATAACTTCGCAATTGCCGCTCGATATTCCTTTTTTTATATCATGAGCTATAGCTCTCGGGTCCTCGTCATATGGATCCTCATTGGTCAAAATAACCTGATCGCAATGTTTTGATGCAATTTTTCCCATTTCCGGCCTTTTCCATTTATCTCTGCCGCCGCCGGCGGCGCCAAAAACGCAAATTTTTCTTGAACTCTGAAAAATCTCGTAAACTTTTTCCAAAGAATCGGCCGTATGCGCATAATCGACAATAACCTTGAAATCTTGGCCTTCTTCGATACTTTCCATTCTGCCTTCAATGCCGGAAAATTTTTCAATAGCGGACTTTATCGTATTCATCCCGATATTTTGAGTCTTGACAAAGGCAATGGCGGCAAGAATATTGTACAAATTAAATTCGCCGGAAAGTTTGGATTGAACGGTCATTTCGTCTATTTTAAACATTATACCGTCTTTTTTCAGACTAAAACCTGCGAGATTTCTCAAGCTGAATTTTATTTTTTCATCAACATCAATGTTTAGAAAATAAGAAGACGCGGGATCATCTTCATTTACTATGACGGTTTTCCGTTTCGCGCGCGATTTTTCCAAAGCTCTGAAAAGCTTCAATTTTGCGTCGCGATATTTTTCAAAAGAACCGTGGGATTCGATATGCTCCGGACTTAAGTTGGTGAACATCAAGGCATTAATTTGGATAAACTTGTGCCGATATTGGACTACGCCTTCAGAAGTCATTTCGAGTAAAGCGTATTGGCATCCCGCTTTTACCGATTTACGCAAAAAATTTTGGAGAAAAAACCTGCCCGGCATAGTCATTTTATATTCGTTCTTTTCCGAATCTCTGTCTATTTTAAAGCGCAAACTTGAAGCAAGGGCGGTTTTATAACCTGCTTCCGCAAGAATCGCATTAATTATTTCTATGGTGCTCGTTTTCCCTTTAGTGCCGGTAACTCCTAAAACGAAGATTTTACGGGAAGGGAAGCAATAAACAAGCCCCGCAAAAAAAGCCAAAAGCCAATGATAGACCGGTTGCAGAACCTTAAAAAGCCTTTTTGGAATTATTTTTTTTATTGGCCTTAAAAATGTATCTATATTCATGATTTTCCCAATATTTTGAGCGCTTCTTTGACGCGGTTCTGCGTTCCGGCAATATTGGGCGATAACTGCTTGATAGCGTCTCTGGCCTCGGAATAGGAATATCCCAGAATACGCAAAGCTTGAAGAATATCTCCTTCTTCTTTCAAGAAGACGTTTTCTTCGCCCGCAAAACCGATCTTTCCCAGCTTATCCCTCAATTCAAGAATAATTTTTTCGGCGATTTTTTTACCAATGCCGGAAACCTGCGTAAGATACGAAGTTTCGCCTGCGGCGATGGCGCGCTTCAACGTATCGAGCGGCGCAACTGCTAAAACACCGAGGCCGGATTTAGGACCGATGCCGGAAATTTGGATTAGAGTTTGAAAAAATTCCAGTTCGGCATATTCCAAAAAGCCGTAAAGCTCTATGGTGTCTTCGCGCAAGTAAAGATGAGTCCACAATTTAAATTGCTCTTTGGTTTTCGCCTTCCTTAAAACATCCGGACCGGCAAAAATGCGGTAACCGACTCCATTTGCGTCAATTATGACAAAACGCTCTCCTTTGAAAATAATTTTTCCTTCAACGCAAGAAATCATTATGCTTTAACAATATCAGAATTTGCATTATTTTGCGAGATTTGCTATAAAATATACAATATGCCAATTAAAAAATCTGCGAAAAAAGCCTTACGGCAATCAAAAAAACGTGGCTTGGCCAATCTTAAAAAAAAGAATGCGGCAAAAGGTATTATTAAAAAAATCGAGAAATTGATAGCCGCAAAGAAAGTTGAAGAAGCTAAAAAGCTTATTCCTTTAGCTTATAAAGCGGTGGACAAGGCGGCCAAAACCGGCGTCATCAAAAAAAACGCCGCAAGCCGGAAAAAATCCCGCTTAATGAAGATGTTCAACTAACGAAATTTCGCGGCCGCGAAATTTTGTTAGTTATAATTTAATCAAAAATTTTTCTATTCCTGTTTCAAAGTCCGTCCGGCCCCGACGAGCATTATGGTATAAATTTACAAGCTCCGACGAATATCGGACCAATTCTTCTTCGGTATAAAGGCGCGTTGCAGACGCGGTTTTTTTAACCACATAAGGATGCAAATGTGTTTTTTCAACTATTTTTTTCTCCGGCAAGGGCTGAAGTTTTTTAACAATGAGAAGATTTTTTATTTGCCAAACGATTTTCCAAAAAATTTCTTCGATATCGGAGCCGGAAAGCATTGCTTTTTGAAATAAAAACCACGCGCGACTCCTGTCTTTTGAGGCTATCGCATCGGTAAGATGAAAAATATTGACTTTTTCCGCCTCGGGTCTTCTGCTGAAAGATTCTTTTACCGAATTTAAAGCGTATTTTTCAAGCTCGTGGGAAAGAAGCCATAAATTTCTTCCGTATTGCTGAATCATTTCTTCGCGGAGACCACTGGTCATTTCTACCTCTTTTTTCTTTGCCTCTTTTTCCAGCCAAATTCTAAGCTGGGGAAGCGGAAGAAAATTAAATTCTTCAACTTTTTCAGCAAATTTTTGGAAATACCGGAGATGAGAAGGTTCTAAACTCTCTTCGCAAAAAACAAAAATTTTTTTGGAGCATTTGCAAAGTTCCAAATTTTTTACGAGAAAATCGGGCAAATCTTCTTTTTGAAAAAGATTTTCGCAGACAATGATGTAATGCCCGCCAAAAAGGCTTTCTTCGCGCGCCAATTCCTCGAAAGACAGCTTTGCGAACGTATCTGCGTCAAGCCACGAAAGTGAAAATGTCCGATTCTTGCCGTCGGACAATTGCCCTAAAAACTCGTGAAGCCGCTCGCGGCTTCTAAAATTATCTTCACCAAAAAAAAGATAAATCATCTTAGGTGGTAACTTTTTGACTAAGTATGTTTCTGATTTTTTCTACGATCTCTCCCGGAGTGGAACTAGATTTTATCAGATAATCCGCCGCTCCGCTCGCGAAAGCCCTGTCAATATCGTCTTTCTGGCTCAAATTAGTCAAAGCAATTACCGGAATTTCGGATAATTGAGGATTTTTTTTCATTTCCTTGATCATTTGGAATCCATCCATGCCGGGTAAAACCAGATCCAGGAGAACAACGTCTGGTTTTTCGATCTCTATCAATTTAAAAGCATCAACGGCGCTCACTGCAATCTGCGCCTCAAAATTTTCTTTTTCTAATTTCTGTACAAGTAAACCCCCTAGAAATTTATCATCCTCTATTAAAAGAACGATGGGTTTTTGAAAACCGCCGGAAACTTTCTTTAATTCTTGAATCGGCATACAAGATTTTATTATTTACTCTTTATCGGCAGAGAGAAATAAAAACGCGATCCTTTACCCTCTTCAGATTTAAACCAAATCTTTCCTTTGTGATTTTTAACTATTTCTTTCGCGATATACAAACCGAGCCCGCTACCCGCGATCTGCATGCGCACGGCGTTATCTCCTCTTAAAAACTTAGTAAAAAGTTTTTTCTGCTGTGACATCGGAATACCTATACCATTATCTCCCGCGCAAAATTCGATAGCATTGCCTTTTTTCGCCGCAGAAATGGATATTTTTCCTCCTTCGGACGAATATCTGATGGCATTTTCGATAAGATTAGTAATCGCCATTTTAATAGTCGAATTATCGCAAAAAAGCCACATTTCCTTTGATGACATTTTAGTCTCTATTTTTAGATTTTTCGCTTTAATCTCCGACGCAAGCGAAGATATAACGCTTTTTACAAGAACGGTAAAATTGTGTTTCTGAAAATTGCGGGCAGACCTTCCTTTCTCCAGTCTCGCTATATTCAAAAGGTCGCCAACAAGAATAATCATGCTCTCCGTTATTTCATGGCCTCTTGCGAGAAGATTTTTTTGCGAGGGAGTCAATTTGCCCATATCTCCTTCCAAAAACATTTTAAAAACCCACTTCAATCCCGAAAGAGGAGTTTTTAATTGGTGGGCGGCTATAAGAATAAGTTCTGATTTTGCTTTGTTATCCATATTTTTTTAATTAAATATTAATTTTCTTATTCAATAAAATGATAACACTCTTAAAATCAAAAATACAGTAAAAAAAATTGTATTATGAGGGTAAGCGGGGGATAAGGCTTTTGAAACCGAGTTTTTCGAATAAAAATCGGATTTTCTCGGGATCATATGCCTCTTTCCAGGTGGCGCCCGATAAATCAAAAGGAATAGGCGCATCGCGCCGGATTTTCGCCAGATCTCTGCTGAAAAAAGCTTCTTTTTCCTTTTCTTTTAATAAATTGATCGTACGCGCTTTTATGCCCGCTTCAATCAATTCATTCTCGCTTTCCTTGATCTTTTTATAAATGGATTCAAGTGAACCGAATTTTTGAATGAGTTCGCCGGCAGTTTTTTCTCCAATGCCGGGAACGCCGATGATGTGGTCCGAAGCATCGCCTTTCAAGCCCTTAAAGTCCGGCAGAAGTTCGGGCAGAAAACCAAATCTTTGTTTTACTCTTTCTTCGTCATAAAAAACAATTTCTTTGATGCCTTTACTCAAAAAATAAACTACTACTTCGTCGTCCCTCGCTAATTGCAAAACATCAAGGTCTCCGGAAGCGATAATAACCTGCAAATCTTTTTCATTTTTTGTTTTTTCGACGATCGTGCCGAGCGCGTCGTCGGCTTCGAATCCGGGAAACTGGTAAAGGGGAATTTTAAACGCTTCCAAGATATCGCGCGATTTTTCGATTTGTCCGATAAGTTCGTCCGCCATTTTCGGACGCTGGATTTTGTATTCCTTATAAGCGAGATGGCGAAAAGTCTGCTCCGGCAAATCATAGCAAGCGGCCAGATAATCCGGCTTGATTTCCCGCATAATTCTCAAAATCATCGACGTAAAACCGTAAACCGCGCCTGTCGGCTCGCCGGAAGGCGACGTAAAAGGAGGAAGCGCGTGAAAAGAACGGTGCAATAGAGCATGGGCATCGAGAAGTACTAATTTTTTTCTTTTTTCTTTATCATTATCGAACATTTTATTTATCGCAATCAGACAAGCGTCCGATTGTTATTTTCCTTTTATTATCGCTTATGTGTCCAAATTTTATTTCGATGTGATTTTTCGGAAGAATTCTTCTGACTTTATCTGCCCATTCTATCAAAATAATATTACGAGAATCGCGAGCCAGATCCTTAAAACCCAAATCGGATAATTCCTTTGCTTTTTTAAAACGATAAGCATCGATGTGAATAAAACGCGCGTAATGAAGAACGCGTAACGCGTAAATTCTCATTAAAACAAAAGTAGGGCTTACTATATTTTCTTTTATTCCCAATCCCCTTGCAAATCCTTGGGCAAAGACTGTTTTTCCGCTCCCTAATTCTCCGATTAAACCGATAATTACCGCTTTTTTGTATTTTATTTTCAAAATCTTTTTGGCGAAATCCTCCGCAAATTTCCGGGTTTCTTCCGCGTTTTTTGTGATAAAAAGCTTATTCATTAAGCCAATTATATCATAAAAACTATAAACAAAAGTAAGGCTGTGCATGGGGTTGACTTCCGAATGCCGATTTGCTAGAAATTAAGAAGAGGATAAAAATTAAGTAAATTCTTTGAAAAGGAGGCGCGATAATGAATAAAGATAATTATTCAACAATGTTGGAAGTGATAGCAAATGATGTTCGCATTTCTGTAGCGCAAGTAGAAACTATACTTGGAGCATTTTACAATTTTGTAGCGAGATCATTGAAAATGGGTCGCCGCGTAGTTATTACCGATTTCGGAGTGTTTTTTGTGAAAAACAGGGAAGTGCGTTTTAAATCAAGCAAATGGCTATTGAGATTTTTAAATAGTTAAAAAATTTTTAAATTAAATCAGTCAAATAGATTTGACTGTTTTTTTATTTTATTCAAAATGAATGTCGCTGTTTTGCCGGCTAATTTTTTCGGCAAGGAAGGGATAGGATTTTAATCAAAAAATAATGAAGTAATGAATAGATATCCATTTCTAAACGATCGTCTAGTTTTGGATAGCATGATTTTTGGATAATATAAATAGCATAATAGCGCAGTAAACTATTTTATTTGACAGGTTGATTTATGAATTGATCTAGGTCAAATTAAAGTGTAATTTCAAATCTTCTTCATTAGTGAGATTCATAATTTCTCCATAGCGAACATACGGTCTGATATTGAAAAATTCTACGATAAATTCAATTTCATTTTGGCAAGGATAAGGGTGAACAAAGACGCTTTTCTGCAGTTCACGAAATCCTAATTCTTTCAATTTGTTGCGTAACGCGTTCCGCGCTTTTCGTTTTCTTTCGGGAATATCAAAAATCACCATTCGCCATTTTCCGTCCCAAACAGTCGGATTTTTAATTTCCATTTCATCAATTTTATATTCCAGCGCGTATTGCTTGCCTAATTTTGTTAAGGTGAGCCGAATCGCGCCGTCGGATTTTTCCTGCCAATCTATTAATTTCTCGTAGCGGAATTCTTGGATAATTCTTTTTAAATAATCGCGGTTTACTTTTTGCCATTCTTTACCCAATTCTTTTAGGATGTAGCCGTGCGTTCTTGGAGAGGGAGTTAGGCTCATCGCAAGCCCGGCCTGCAAAATAAGAAGAAGTTTTTTCTTAATCGGACTTGTGAATTTTTTCTTTTTCATATCTTTTTGTATTTATAAAACTATTTCGTAAAATACTGCCGTTATAAAATACCGCCTCCATAAAATTTTAATCGATAAGATTTATTAAGATTCATTAAATTCATTCTATCCAAAATCAAACGATCGTCAAGATGTGGATAGCTTATGGTTGGAATTTTTTTACGGGTAGGCTTGATAAAATCTTGCTAAAATGCTAGAGATAAAGACAGTATGAACGAGGCGCTAGAAAAAATCCAGATTATTTTCAAGGAATCTAAAACCTTCGCCCTGCTTTCCAAATTAACAGGCGAAGATTACAAGTTTCTCGCGAAAGAAGCGCTCAAAAGCGCTCTTCTCGAAAAAAAACTAAGCGTTTTTTCTTCACCTGAAATACCGGAATTTCAAAAAAAATGGGCTTCCGTACTCTTTAAAGAAGAATCCGCTTCTTCCCCTCAACAAACTTCCATCCGCATACCAAAAAATCAATACAAAGTTAAAGAGCTCAGCTACGAAGAAGATGATAATTTTCTTTCCCTCGTAATAACCTCTGAAAACGGCGAATTAGACAAAAACGCGATTATTGTCGAACCAGTTCCGGCAAAAATAAACGCAGTTTTTTGTTTTTTTGACCCTCATGACGCCGAAATACTTCAACAAGCGGAAACAAAAATTATCTTGCCGCCGAAAGAAAAAATAATTTTCATAACTTCGGGCGAAAAAACACTTGCCGAAAAAATTTTTCAAATTATTAAAACGGTCTTTCCCGATTTTATCCTATCTTCCAAAATTGCCACTCTGCTCTTCGCCGCTTTAATCACGGAAACCAATAACTTCGTCCGCCCCGTAAGCCAGGAAGTGCTTCATTTCGGAAGCGAACTTCTGGCCGCCGGCGCAGATAAAGAACTTGTTAAAAACATCCTCAATGAAGAAAAAACCATTTCTTTCGCCCGCCTCTTAGGAAGAGCTCTGGCGCGAACCCACATCGACGGTAATTTGGACGCGTCATGGACGTTTCTTACCCAAGAAGATCTTAAAAAAACGGACAATCTCAAGATATCGCCGTCTTTTTTTTATAATATCGTCCGTAATCTGCGCGAACTTATTCCTTTCCGCAATCTCTCTCTGCTTTTCTGGCAATCTGACAAAGACATTTACGCTATGACTGTCGCTGACGAAGAAAAAAATCTCATTCCTCTTGCTCAACAACTGGGCATAAGCTTACAAAGCAAATTCTTCGTTACGGGACCATTTAATAACTTTTCAGAAGCAGAGCTGCATTTTCGAAAAGCTCTTGAAGAAATGGTCTCTTTAAAGATTTAGAAAAATAAGGACTCCGCCTCGGCGAACATTTTATTTATTCAAAGCAATATAAACATTGCTGGAACGCGCGCATTAGGATAGAATTAAGATACGATGGTACAATTTGACGAAGAAAAACAGGAAAAGCGGCTCGAAGAATTGCGTGAACGCGAGGAAGAAGACCTCGCAAAAATATTGGCTCAAAGATACGGTTTACCTTATCTCAATCTTTCTAAAATGACTATTGACCTCGATTATTTAAAACTTATCCCGGAAAAGACCAGTGAACAGGCGAAAGCGATAGTTTTTCAGGGAATAGGAAAAAATCTCCAAATAGCGGTTAATAGTCCGAAATCGGATGCAACTGCGCAAATTATTCAAGAACTGCAAAATAAAGGCTATCAAGCCAAACTTTATCTGGTTTCCAATCTTTCTCTGGAAAAAGCCCGAAAAAAATACAAAGACATTCCCGCCTTCATCGAAATATCGAAGGGTATTATAGATATTTCCCCCGAAAAGTTAGAAACATTTGCCGAAGAAGTGCAAACGCCCGATGATTTGAAAAAACATTTTACATTCATGGCTTCCGCAAAAGAAAACCGCAGAATATCCGAAATCCTCGAACTTATTCTCGCGGCAGCGATACAAATGGACGCTTCCGACATCCATATCGAACCTCAAGAAAAACAAGTCCGCTTAAGATTCAGGCTCGACGGCGTTCTTCAAGATATTCTTTATTTTGAACAACGTTACTTTCAACTTCTCCTTTCGCGCATAAAACTTGTTTCAGAATTGAAACTTAATGTCCACGACAGACCTCAAGACGGCCGTTTCAGTATTCACTTAAAAGGCATCGAAATAGAAATTAGAACATCTGCCCTGCCCGGACCTTACGGCGAATCTTTAGTCTTAAGGATATTAAACCCTAAAACAATTGCCGTTACTTTCGAAGACTTAGGAATACCGCCCATGCTTGCCAAATTCCTCCTTAAAGAGATAGAAAAGCCGAACGGGATGATTTTGACCACGGGACCTACCGGCTCCGGTAAAACCACCACTTTATACGCATTTTTGAAAAAAATTTACACGCCCAGCGTTAAAATTATAACCCTGGAGGAACCTATCGAATATCATATTCAGGGAATCACCCAAACTCAAACAAATCCAAAAGCGGGATACGATTTCGCAAGCGGCCTGCGCTCTATCCTGCGCCAAGACCCCGACATCATCATGGTCGGCGAGATTAGAGATTTAGATACCGCAAAAACGGCAATTAACGCGGCTTTGACCGGCCACTTGGTTTTTTCAACGCTTCACACCAACGACGCAGCCGGAACAATACCGCGCTTGATAGATCTGGGCGTAGAACCGAATATTTTGGCTCCCGCCATAAATGTTTCAATGGCTCAGCGTCTTGTAAGAAAATTATGCAAAGAATGCAGAAAAAAAGACGGACCGAAAGAAGACGAACTCCGCGTCATTAGAAATATAATCAATTCTCTGCCTAAAAACGTCAAAAAGCCCTCATTAACAAATATAAGTGTTTGGCGAGCCGTAGGTTGCCAGAAATGCCACGGCACCGGCTATAAAGGTCGCATGGGTATTTTTGAGGCCATTCTAATCGACGATGAATTGGAGCAGTTGATATTAAAACATCCATCCGAAGCGGAAATTAAAAAAGCCGCGAGCAAGCAAGGAATCCTTAATATGAAACAAGATGGAATTTTGAAAATAATAGAAGGAGAAACTTCTTTTGAAGAAGTGACCAGGATAATAGAGCTGGAGGCTTCTTTCAGCCTCGCGGAATTAGCAGCCGCCGAATAAAAAAAGAGAATAAAATCTTCCCAGAAATCTCTAGGCAATTTCTTTAAGTATGGGTACCTAAAGATTAGAATTACCTCGAGGATAGTTTCCGCGACCCCGCCAAAGGCGGGGAACCGAAACGTCCTCTAAAAGAAATTCCGATAAAGTAAATAAAACTTCATTGCCTAGAGATTTCTGAAAAGATTGTTGAATACATTAATTTTGCAGTATTTTATCAGATTATTATAAATTTGTCAATAGCTTGCCTCCTAATCTATGCCTGGAGAAAAAATAATCAATTTTAACGACCAATCGCTGGACTTGAAACTTCGGCCCAATATTTGGAATGAATATGTTGGACAAGAGTCCATTAAGAAAAATCTGCAGATTCTTCTTCAAGCCGCAAGTGAGCGTAACGAACCTATTGAACATCTTCTTTTTCACGGGCCGGCCGGACTTGGCAAAACAACCCTCGCCCATCTGATTGCCAAAGAATCAAAGGCGCCGATAAAAATAACTTCCGGACCGACAATCGAACGCGTCGGCGACCTTGCTTCCATCCTGACTAATCTTTCGCCAGGGGATATTCTTTTTATCGACGAAATACATCGCCTCAATAAATTGATTGAGGAAGTACTATATTCCGCGATGGAATCAAGGGTTTTAAATATTATAATCGGCAAAGGCCCGTCGGCAAGAACTATTCAACTGGACTTAGCCCCTTTCACCTTAATCGCGGCTACAACGCGCATTTCTTTGCTTTCTTCGCCTCTACGCTCCAGGTTTGCCGGAGGAATATACCGCCTTAATTTTTATACTCCCGAAGAAATACAAAACATCCTTTCCCGCTCCGCAAAAATTCTGAATATTGATATGGAGCCGGGAGCAAAGAGCGAAATAGCGAGAAGGAGCAGGGCAACGCCAAGAATCGCCAATCATCTTTTAAAACGCTGTCGCGATTATGCTCAAATCAATAATCAAAACATTCTAGACTTTAAAACCGCCAAGGACACTTTTGACCTTCTGGAAATCGACGAAGAGGGGCTGGAAACGGCTGACCGGCGGCTGCTCGAAATATTAATTACGAAATTTAACGGCGGACCAATAGGACTGCAGACTCTTTCCGCCGCCACCTCGGAAGAAGAAGGAACAATAGAAGATGTATACGAACCGTATCTGATTCAATTGGGCTTTCTTGAGCGCACTCCAAGGGGAAGAATCGCCACCCCCAGAGCCTACGAACACCTGGGCATAAAAGTCCCGAAACAAGACACATTGATGTAATTATCGTTGTGGGATATCGGATATCCCACAACGGATTTCTTGATTCTATACTCTAAATTCTATATTATTTTGATATGAGCGGACACTCAAAATGGGCGCAGATAAAACATCAAAAAGGGACGGCTGACGCGAAAAAAAGCAAAGTTTTTGCAAAACTTGCTCATACTATTTTCATTGCCGGCAAGAATGGCAAAGATCCGGCGATGAATCCATCTTTAAGGGAAGCCATTTCCAAGGCCAGGGAAATGAATATGCCTTCCGACAACATCCAAAGGGCGATAAAACGCGGTACGGGCGAGCTAAAAGAAGGAGGGTTTATGGAAGAAGTTCTTTATGAGTTTTTTGGCCCCGGCGGATGCGCTGTTTTAATCGAAGGAATTACCGACAATAAAAATAGAACGCTCGGAGAAATAAGACATATATTATCAAAGCATGAATTACAGCTTGCCGGAACCGGCTCCTGCCTTTGGGCTTTTGAAAAGACATCTGAAGGATGGAATCCCAAACACACAATTAAAATTTCCAAAGAAGACCGGGAAAAATTAAAAAATCTACTCGAAAAAATAGACGAACTGGAGGATGTTCAAGATATTACGACTAATTGCGAGATATTGAATTATGATAATTTTGGGCATTGATCCGGGCTTCAGCCGCCTGGGTTACGCAATAATAGACGCGGATAAAGGCAATTCTAAGGTTATAGATTGCTCCTGCTTTGAAACAAGCCCGCGACTGGAATACAGCAAGAGGCTGGTTTTAGTGGCAGATAAAGTGAAAGATTTAATTTTAAAACATCGGCCTCAATTTTTAGCGATTGAGAAGGTTTTTTTTACCAAAAATCAAAAAACGGCCTTCCAAATTGCCGAGGTTAGAGGCATTTTATTGTACCTGACTGCCTCCTCCGGCATTACTACCTGTGAATATACACCTCTCGAGGTAAAAATGGCTTTATGCGGCTACGGCAAAGCAACTAAAGAACAAGTTCAAAAAATGCTAAAAGCTCTTCTAAATATACATTTTTTACCTAAAGAAGACGACGCCAGCGACGCGCTAGCCATCTGTCTTACTTGCGCCAGTTGCCTTCCTAGGCCGCGCTAGTTATCCAGAAGTTATCCACAAATCCACTGCCCCCTCTTTACCCCGTTAGAAATATGATTTATATTTATTTTTAAGATTATCTTTAAATCTAGTTATCCACATAAAGATTTCTAACGGGGTTTACATAAAAATGTATTTTTGGTACAAAATAAAAATCCTATGCTGGATTTAACATCAAATAACAAAGGTCGCTGTATTAAATGCAATTAATCTTTTATGGAAGAGCTCACAAAAAGAAATTTCTTTTTCAATAAATACGAGGATGATGATCTGGAAGAAGAGGAGGAAGAAGAGCCAAAAGGATCTCAGGAGCCTGAAAAGCCGGGAGAAGACGAGGGAGACGACGATCTCCATGCTTCCGATGATAACGAATTCTATTCTACGGAAGAAGAATTTTAATACATTAGCAAAAATAAAAAAACACTCCAATCGCGGAGCGTTTTTTTATTGAGTCAAATTTAAATTACATCCATTTTACTAAAAAATAATTTTTCTTTCCTTTGCGGATAATAATATATTTATTCCATAATCTATCTGAAGCGGAAATTATTTTATCGGTATCGGAAAAAATATTTCCGTTTATTGAAATGGCGCCGCTTGATATGCCTGCCTTCGCTTGTCTTTTTGAAGACAAAACTCCGGCCGCCAGAATAAGTTCGGCGATTCCGATTTCTTTTTTATTTTTGATTATCATCGAAGGAATATCCTTAAAACCTTCTTCTATTTCTTCTTCTGATAAATCTTTCAGGTTTCCGTAAAATAAAGCTTGGGATATTTTTTCCGCACTTAGCGCTTCTTTTTCTCCATGAACAAGCAAAGTGACTTCTTTGGCTAAAACGCGCTGGGCTTCTCTTTTCTCTGGTTCTTTTTTTGTTTTTTCTTCCAAATCGGATATTTCGTCTTCGGGTAAAAAGGTGAAATAATTTATAAATTTAACAACATCCCTGTCGTCCGCATTAATCCAAAATTGGTAAAATTGGTAAGGAGTCGTTTTTTTGGGGTCAAGCCAGATTGCGCCTGTTTCGGTTTTACCGAATTTTGTGTCGTCTGATTTTGTAACCAAAGGAAAGGTCAAGCCGTATGCCGCGCCGCCCGCCACTCTTTTGATTAAATCTGTTCCAGCCGTAATATTGCCCCACTGGTCGCTTCCGCCCGCCTGCATTTCGCAGTTGTAATCCTGATATAGCCTCAAAAAATCGTATGCCTGCAAAATTATATAACTGAATTCGGTGTAAGAAATTCCTGTATCAAGCCTTGATTTAACGGATTCTTTAGAGAGCATATTTCCTATCGAAAAATACTTACCGGTATCGCGAAGGAATTCTATGACTTTTATACTGGAAAGCCAATCGTAGTTATTTACGATTCGCGCCGGGTTTGTTTTGGATTTAAAATCCAGAAATTTTTCCAGCTGATTTTTGATTTTTTCCGTCCATTTATGCACTATCGCTTCAGGATTCAACGCCCTTTCCAAATTCCTGCCGCTCGGGTCTCCGATGAGCCCGGTTCCGCCGCCCGCCACCGCAATAGGGTTATGGCCAGCCATCTGAAACCGCCTTAAACACAACATCGGCAAAAGATTTCCGATGTGCAGACTGTCGGCAGTGGGGTCGAAACCGATATATAAAGTAATCGGACCGGCCTTCAGTCTCTTTTCAAGCGCCCCGCGATCGGTTATTTGATACAATAATCCTCTTTTTTCTAAATCTTTTAAAATGTCCGTTTTGCCCATAACTCCACCTTATCATAAATTCCAAAAATTAAAAATTCAAAAAATCATTTATATAATTCATTATATTGATTATTGAGAAAATCAGCATTTGTCAGCGATCGTTAACAAATGCTAAGTTTACATCGGCGTTTTATATTATCTACGTTAATGGTTTCAGTTAACGGCTTCAAGCGTACTTCTAAAAGTTTTTCGGTTTGGTATGATGTAAATTATGACCTCTCGGCGGAAAAAAAATATTTGGAGGATTTTTAAAGTTGCTGTTATCGCGGCAGTAAGCGCTTTTTTTGTTTTGGCGATTATTATTATTTTCTGGGCATCGACGCTTTCAATCCCAGATTTTCAATCATTTGAAAATAGAAAAGTAATTCAATCTACAAAGATATATGACAATACCGGAGAAATTCTTTTATATGATATTCATCAAAATATCAGTAGAACAGTAATCCCTTTCGGCGAAATGCCCCGCTATGTTAAAAACGCGACCGTGGCCATTGAAGACTCCGAATTTTACCAACATCATGGGATAAGCTGGGAAGCAATACTCAGAGCTTTTTTAGTTAATATCGGCTCCGGCAAATTAAGCCAAGGCGGTTCAACTATCACCCAGCAACTCGTCAAAAACACCCTTCTGACGTCGGAAAAAAGCTTCACTCGCAAAATCAAAGAAATAATTATTTCTCTTAAAATAGAAAGGATATTTTCTAAAGAGGACATACTTGGACTATATTTAAATGAAATTCCTTACGGGGGAAGCAACTACGGCATAGAATCCGCTTCACGTTACTTTTTCGGAAAAAACGCGAAAAATCTTACTTTAGCCGAAACGGCGTATTTAGCGGCTTTACCCCAGGCGCCTACTTATTTTTCCCCTTACGGAAATCATCGCGACGAATTGGAAAGCCGGAAAAATCTCGTGTTAAAACGCATGCTGGAGCTTGGTTTCGTGTCTGAAGAAGAAATAGAGCGAGTAAAACAGGAAAAAGTAAATTTTATCAGCCGATCTGAGCAAAACATCAAAGCTCCTCATTTCGTAATGTTTATTAAAAGTTATTTAGAGGAGAAATATGGCAAAGACGCGGTTGAAGAAGAAGGGCTTAAGGTTATTACTACTCTGGACTGGGACTTACAGCAAAAAGCGGAAAAAATCGTAGCGCAATTCGCCGCGGACAACGAAGTAAAATTTAACGCTAAAAACGCCGGCTTAGTGGCAATAGACCCAAAAACAGGAAAGATTCTTGTAATGGTGGGCTCCCGCGATTATTTCGACACGGAAAAAGAAGGAAATTTTAACGTTACCATGGCCAAGCGTCAACCTGGTTCTTCTTTTAAGCCTTTTGTTTACGCAACCGCTTTTCAAAAAGGATACACTCCCGAAACAACGTTGTTTGATTTGCAAACAGAGTTCAATTCTTCATGCAACCCCGATGGAACTCCAAAAGAAGATACTAAACCGGAAGAATGCTATCATCCGAAAAATTACGATCAAATTTTCCGAGGACCGATTAATTTAAGGAATGCCCTTGCTCAATCTATTAATATTCCTTCCGTAAAAGTGCTTTATCTCGCCGGCATTAATGAATCTTTAAAGACTGCTCAAAATTTAGGTATTACAACCCTTACAGATCCTCTTAAATACGGATTGACTCTTGTGCTTGGCGGCGGAGAAATTACTCTTTTGGAAATGACGGGGGCTTACGCGGTTTTTGCCAACGATGGCGTCAAAAACTCTGTTACCGGCATTCAGGGAATAGAAAACGATAAAGGTGAAATCTTAGAAGAATTTATTTCGCAGCCAAAACAGGCTTTAGATCAGAACGTAAGCCGTTTGATTACGGATATTCTCAGCGATAATGAAGCAAGAACGCCCGCTTTCGGCAATCAATCTTATCTTTATTTTCCTAATCGGGATGTCGCCGCGAAAACAGGGACAACAAATGATTATCGTGACGCCTGGGTCATGGGATATACGCCTAATATCAGTGTTGGCGTTTGGGTCGGCAATAACGACAATACTTCTATGGAAAAAAAGGTGGCAGGTTTTATCGCCGCTCCTATGTGGCACGCTTTTTTTGAAGAAGCGCTAAAAAAATCACCTCCGGAAAAGTTTATCAAACCCGAACCGATGCTCGGCGTTAAACCTGCTTTGAAGGGTGAATGGAAAGGGGGAAACACATATCTTATAGATACTATCTCAAAAAAAAGAGCTACCGAATACACGCCTAAAGAACTTATAGAAGAAAAAGCCTTAACTCAAATTCACTCTATTCTTTATTGGATTGATAAAAACGACCCTTTAGGCCCTCTTCCTTCGAATCCCGGCATTGACCCTCAATTTCCATTATGGGAAAAACCTATCCGAGATTGGGCTGAAAAACAAGGAATTAAAGATGAAACAACGGCTAATATTCCCCAGGAGTTCGATAATATCCACTTACCTTCTTACGCGCCGGCAATACAAATTCTTTCCCCTCAATCAGGAATAATTTACGACTTAAAAAACCCTATAGCCGTGAAAATAACCTCTCAAAGCCATTTTCCTTTAAAAGAAATTAGCTTATTTCTAGGAGATGTTTTTCTCGGTTCTATTAAACAGTATCCTTTTAATTTTTCATTTACGCCGGAAAATTATCTTCCTGAATCGAAATTACAAGAAAATTTCCGCGTTATTGCTTACGATGAATTTAAGAATAGAAGCGAGGCGAATTTAATTCTTTACTTTAAGTAAAAAATCAAACATCTTTCATGGGCATTACCAGGTAATAGAAAGAATTATCTTTTGCGCCGGTAATCAAAATGGGTTTATTTTCGCCGTTAAATCTTAAGAGAATTTTATCCGAAGGAACGCATTTCAATCCATCGATAATATACCTATGGTTAAAAGTGATTTTTAGTTTTTCGCCGCTTATTTCAATAGGAATGTTTGTCTTATTTTCTCCAAGATCACTATGAGATGCCTGTAGTTTCGCTATTTTTTTCTCCGGTATTACTTCTAATTTTATTTCATTTAATTTTCCTGAAAAAATACTTGCGGTTTTTAAACTATTATTAAATAACGCTTTATCAATAACAACATCTGTTAAGAATTTTTTAGGGATAATTTCTTCATAGTCGGGGAAATTTCCCTCTGTAAGTCTTGAGACTAATTTTATTCTCTCTGAAAAGAGAAAAAGTTGGTTTTTACTGGGTATCAATCTGATGTCTCCGTTTTCATTTTCAAAAATTCGCATTATTTCAATAACATTTCTATAAGGAATTAATAATGGAGGAAAATCCAGAAACGTGTAAGGGATATTTTTTCTCGCTAAACGGAAAGAATCCGTGGCAACGAAAGTAAGAGGTGCGTTTTTTTGAGAATTTATAAAAACGCTGGCAATTTCCGGTTTCATTTCTGTAAAAGAACAGGCGTAATAAACTGAATTAAGACCCGAAAGAAAATCTTTTACAGGTAAATTGAAAAAAATTTCTTTTTCTTTAATTGTCGGTAAAATAGGGAAATCTTCAACGGGATATCCTTTAATAATTGTGGAAGTATTATTACTGGAAATAGTAAGGTTGTTTTGAAAAGCTTCTAATTCAATATTCTCATCGGAAGGTAAGTTGGATAAAAAGTTGTAAAGTAATTTTGAAGGAACGGCATTTTCTCCTTCTTTTTCTATTTTAGCGGGTATTTTAATTTCTACACCTACTTCAAGATTTGTAGCAATAATTTTTAACTCTTTTTTTTTAGCGGATATTAGAACACTATTTAAAATAGGTAAAGTAATATTTTTACCGGATATTCTTTCGGCTAGAGCAAGAGATTCTTTCAAATGGTAAGTTAAACACTTTAGTTTCATATATTAATTTTTTTAAAGATAAATAAATTATTATATATATTATTTATTAAGTGGATATGTAGATAAGTTTTTTTAGATTGTTAATTAAGAATATTATATACATTCATGAATTTATAATTTGTTAATAAATCTCTGAAAATAGTGAATAAAAAGTTATTAAAATTATACATCATTATTAGTTTATTTTTCGCCTTCTATTTTTCAACTTTTTATTATGATTTTATCCAATAATTTTCATAGGCTTATAAAGAACTTATACACGATTTTTACACCTCTTTTGTGTAAAGTAGTTCCCTGATTTGTCTTACATCCTCTTTAATTTTTTCATTAGTTTTAAGGCCATTTACAATTTTTTCATAAGCATGGATTACTGTTGTGTGGTCTTTGCCTCCGAACTTTTCGCCGATGTAAGGATAAGAAGTATTAAAATCTTCACGCAGAAGATACATAGCAATTTGTCTCGGAAAGACGATTTGTTTTTTGCGCGTCTGTTCAAATATTTCCTTTTCGGAAATGTTGTAAAATTCAGCAACGGTTTTAATAAGGTGAACGATAGTTGTTTTTTTGCGGGATTTAATGTTTTCTTGAAGAACATCCTTTATTTCCAATAAAGAAGGGATCTTTTTAAGAAGTTTAGAATGCGCAAAAACAGATTGAAGCGCTCCTTCAAGCTCCCTTACGTTACTTTGGACATTATGGGCAATATATTCAATGATTTCTTCGGGCACAATAAACTCTCTTTGAGCAGCTTTTGATTGTAAAATTGCTTTGCGCGCTTCATACTCCGGAGGTTGAATATTTGCCAGCATGCCTCCCTCGAAACGCGACCTTAAACGCTCTTCAAGTTCAGGGATTGTTTTAGGAGATCGATCGGAAGAAAAAATTATCTGCTTATTTTTCTCATATAAAGCGTTAAAGATATGAAAAAATTCCTCTTGAAATTTAAATTTAGCGGAAAAAAATTGAACGTCATCGATTATAAGGAGTTCGTGTTGCCGATACTTTTCTTTAAAAGAGGGGATTGCGTTATTTTGCATCGCCGCGACATATTCATTGGCAAATTTTTCCGAAGTGAGGTATTGAACTTTAGCGTTAGGATTATCTTGTCTTATTTTATTTCCGATCGCCTGCAGAAGATGCGTTTTACCGAGACCCGTCCCTCCATAAATAAACAACGGGTTATACGAAGAGCCTAGATTTTTTGTTACTGCTTGAGCGGCGGCGTGAGCTAGTTCGTTAAATGATCCGACTATAAAGTTATCGAATGTGTAGCGGGGATTTAAGTTGGCCACCCTGTCAATGTGTATGTTTTCCAGCTCCGGCTGCTCTTCAGCGCCTATGGAAAAGTTTTTGTAGCGCGGAGCAGCCGCTCTTTGGCTATTAACCGATTGAGCGCAAATAATATATTCAACATTACGAATAGAAGGATATAATCCCCTTAGAACTTGAATAATCAACTTATGATATTTATTAGAAAGCCATTCTTTTACGAATGTATTAGGAACATTAATGACAATAACATCATTATTTTCCTGCGCAATGCTGGTATTTTGGAACCACGTCAGAAAGTTCGGTTTTGAAATAGACATTTCTATTTCAGCCAGAGCTTTTTCCCAAATTTGCTCTTTTTCCGTCAATTCTATGGGCATATGAAAATGGTAAATTTTATAATGATGTCGACCTCTTTATTATACTTTATATCGCAATACTCTCTTCTTACGTTAAATGTTAACAATCAGTGGATTAACTGTGAATATTGACCTGAACACATCTCCATCGTATACTTTAAGTATTATGATTTCGGGTTGCCAGAGAAAAGTAAAAAAAAGAAAAAAGGTACATGGGTTTTTAGGGCGTAAGCGCACAAAAAAAGGAGCGCTAGTTTTAAAAAAAAGGAGAAGAAAAGGAAGAAAAAGACTTAGTGTGTAAAGGAATTTGCCCGCGCTTAGCGGGGTTGCAAATACTTTTAATTTTGGCATGTTTCAAAAAAACAAGAACGCTAAGAGGGAGTTAATAGCAAAAATACTGCGGCAGGGGCGCAGTTTGCGCGGCCAAAATATATCTTTAAAATATATTATCGATTCCGAATATTCCTCTTCTTTCGTATTTATTGTGTCTGCAAAAATTATCAAAAGCGCGGTTTCCCGCAATAAAATTAAAAGAAGGGGTCGGGTTATTATTTCTAAACTTTTACCGCGGGTTAAGAAGGATTATTCGGCTCTCATTTTCTTTGAAAAAGGAAGCCTGGAAATGAAATTCTCCGAATTGGAAATAGAAATTACAAAACTTTTACAAAAAGCAGGGGTTTTAAATTAAATTTATGATAGGATACATTTTTCATCTTATTTTCTATCAGCCATTATACAACGCGCTAGTTTTTTTAGTAGGAATTATTCCGTACCACGACGTTGGCATTGCGGTTATTATTTTAACTCTTATTACCAGAGTTATTATCTTCCCTTTAAGCCATCGCGCTATTATAACTCAGCGAAAGATGAGAGCCATTGAGCCGGAAATGAAACAGATTAAAGAAAAGTTCAAAAAAGATAAACAAGAACAGACGAAACAGACAATGGCTCTTTATAAAGCTCACGGCATAAGTCCTTTTTCGGGATTTTTAATGCTTTTGATCCAGCTGCCGATTCTCATCGCTTTATATAAGTTGTTTTCGAGCGGCATTCAATTTAGCGACGGAGATTTGTATTCTTTTGTATCTTTGCCGACCGAAATCCAAACAGTATTTCTCGGCTTGATAGATATTTTCAAGAGCAATTATATTTTAGCCGCCCTTGCCGGTATTACCCAGTTTTTTCAAATGTATCTTGCAGGGCCGAAAATTGCGAAAGCAGGCGCCAACTCCAATTCATTTTCCGAGCAATTGAGCCGCAGTATGGCTATTCAATCCCGTTATATTATGCCCGTTTTTATTTTCTTTATAGCGCTTAGGTTTTCTTCCGGTATCGCTTTATACTGGACAGCAATGAATGTTTTTGCTATAGTTCACGAAGCCATCGTGGCCTATCGGGCCAAAAAAATCCCGAAAAACTAGGCATATGAAGCCGCAGCTGGAAAATATTAAAAAAATTATAGAAACATTGCTTGAGAAATTGAACGTCAAAGGAGAAGTGGAGTTTATGGAAACCGGCGAAGGAATCCGTTTTTTAATTAGAACTCGAGAGGGTTCTCTTTTGATTGGAGAAAACGGCCAAAACCTTTTAGCCTTGAATCACATTGTTAAAAGAATAGCAGAAAAAGTTATTGGCGGCGACAAAGAAAATGAAAAAATTATATTTTCTTTGGACGTAAACGATTACCAGGCTAAAAGAATAGATGATTTAAAAAATCAGGCGCGATTAAGCGCCCAAAGAGTGAGATATTTCAAAAAAGAGATTGTTATGCGGCCGATGACATCATTCGAGCGGCGAATTATTCACGCCGTTCTAACCGAGTGTCCTGATATTATGACTGAATCTGTTGGCGAGGAGCCCAACAGAAAAGTAGTGATAAAGCCTTATCTTTAAGAACTCATTTTCAAGCTCCAGAGGGTGCCGTCTTTTTTATCTTGAAAGAAAATATAATTTTCATCTTTGCTTAAGAAAGGATTAATGAAATCGAAATTCTGATTATTTTCGGCCGAGATGATTTCGGTTGAGCCATTTGATATATCAATTTTCCAAATTCGGTCGCTGAAAGAAATTAGTCCTTGATACCAATCGTCGGGATATGTTCCGCCAGGAATGGACGCAGGAACAGCGCAATATATGATTTCTTTTTTTACTTTACTCCAAACACATTTATCCGGCATAGTAATTAAAGCAAGGGGAGATGATTTATTTTCTTTGATATTATAAATATATGTTTTAATGACTTGGCTGTTTCCTTCGCTATAAATGACGTTTTCACCGTCAGGCGACAAAAGCGCGGTTAATCCCGCGATGCCCCCTAAGATTTTATCGAAATATGATGTTGTCGAATCAAGTTTGTAAAAATATCCCTTGGCGCCTGCGGATGGTTTGGTAAGAAGCGTAATGGCGCGGTCGCTAGGCCAATAAGCGAGAAATTCTCCGAAGGGAATAGAAAGGACTTGTTTCTGTTTTTTATTGTCCGGAGTGGCCGTAATGCCGAAATTTAAACCGTCATAAGGGCTTAAGTAGAAAATTTTATCTCCTTTGGGTGAAGCGGCGACGGTTTTGATATCGGAAGACAGAAAGATGCCGCGAGTTGAGGTGGCGGAAATAGAAGTGATAATGAAATTTCTTACAGCATCTTCGACGCCCGTCTCGTTATTTTCTATGTAACGGATTATGGCTTGCTCGCCGTTTTTTAACCAATGAACATCAAAAATCCCCGGAATGGTGGTATTGGAAATACGGGAAGATTCTCCTTTTTGAATATCGATGTCATAAATATGTCCGGTAGCTTTCTCGAAATAACGCACTACTTGTTTCGTGGTCGTGCTTGATATGAAAGTCGCGCCACTCACGGGTTTTTGGGTAAGTTGCGTCAATTGCTTTAATTCTCCGGCTGGAATGGTCGGGATTGGGGTTGTCGGAGTCGTTGGTTGCGCCGGCATTTTTGCGCCGGAAGGGAACGGGCTTTCCGTGGGAGCTGGAGTGGTTTCCGGAGCAGTAGCCCTAAAAATCCAAAAAGCGATTAATCCGATAATGATTAATCCGGTAATGACGCCTATAATAATTAAATATCTTTTATCCATGTTTTAATTTTATTCATTACCACTCACCAGTGGCTCCATGACTTGAAATAACAGGAGGAATCGTTAAGTTTCCTTTGGCTAAGTCCGGGTTGATTGTGTAAAGAATAAGCCAAGCGCCTACGGCTAAAAGCAAGCCGAGAAGGGCTTGTGTAATGCGGTTCTTGGCGTTTTCAACAGAACCGGGATTGCCGTAAGCGGTTATATATTGAATACCGCCGATGACAATCATTGTTACCGCGAAAATTCCGGCAATACTGATGCCAAAAGTGAAAACGGATTCCAAATAAATGGAAAGAACGATGCTTTCTCCGGGGACAAGCGAATAGCCGTAATAAGGCAGGGGCTCCAAAGGAACGTAATCAGCGGCAAAAACGCCGATAGTCGCAAAAATCTGAATTATGATTATAAAAATAAAAATTGGCCCTTTCATATTTTATTGGACGCTAAAATTAATTTGAATTGTTTTACTCGCTCTTTCCAAAATATTTTTAAGGTTTTCCAGGGCCAAATTGATAATGCTTGTTCCCTTTTGGCCTCTGGGAGCCGTTAAATTAAACACATTCGGCTTTTGGGGCGTTTCTATTTTTTTGTCGTTCATTCGCCATTCATAAGAAAGAATCGGGAGGGCCTTTCTTGAGAAAAAATAAGGTTCCGCGCGCAGGCTCAATTCTGATTCTAAGAGGTCGAATGCATTGCCGAGTTCTTTCTGATATTGCGGACCTTCGAGCGGTTTTTCTTCGTAAAAAAGGATTTTTGGCTCATTAACTTTGATTATCATATAGTTTACGGCTTTTGTTTTTTCGTCGGGCATTGAAACCGTGACCGCAACGGTTTCAGCTCCCGTTTCAGGCATATAAAATTTTAATGAGTTTTTTCCCGCGCCCGAAGAAGCGGGAATGTTTTTGTTGTTGAGTTTCCATTCATAAATTAGTTTTGTATCTGAAATTTTCATTCCATGGGGAATGGCGGTTACTTTGATTTCGGATTGAGGGGAAGCTAAAGTTTTGCCTTTGTATTGGGGAGGCGCGTAAGTCGAAGTTTCCCAGAGCAAATCGGCTTCAACTGCCCGGAAGGTAAATGTTTTGCTTAGAGTTTTTTCGTCCGCCGTAATAACTGATACCGTAAGAATTGTTTCTGAGCCGATATCACCCGTAGTAAAAGAGAAATTTTTTCCCGTTCCTTCAACTTTTCCTTTGATAATCCAGGCAATCGTGGCGCGGTTGGCGTCAAAAGTGTAACTTATAAGCTGAGCGGAAACTGTTGTATTAGCTCCGGGATTTTCGGGAACGAATTTAATGTTGTCGAGGTCTCCGGCCGACGGCGCAGCGGCATAGGCGAAGGCGGACAAGCCGGCAATAATCACAAAAAGAAATATTTTTTTTAAAATAAAATTTTTCATTTAAATTTTTACATCGCTTTTTTAACTACCTTTTCCACGTCTTCTCCTAATTTTCCTGCGACCTTGCCGAGAATTTTTCTGTCCTGTATCAATAAATATATTATAGCACCTAAAAAGCCAGGAATTATAGGGAGAACTCCTCCGCCAGCGCCGTAATAAAGAGCTTTATACCATTTTTTAGGCGCCCCTTTAGCCACTTTTCCTATCATCCAGATAGCGAGAATCCCAAAGACAAAGGCCGTGATAATGGCGTTTATTATTGTTCCTATCATGAAAGCGAGGTTAAGCCAGTCTACGATTGCTTGGATTATTTCCACTGCTCCCGTAAATGCCAAAAGCAATGCTGCTTCTCCCGAGCTGATATAATGTCCCTTGGCGGGCTTTGCTCTTGCTTCCGCCCCCGCTTCTTCCTCTTCCTGTTTCTCTTGTTGCCTTTCGGCAGCCAATCTTTGTTGTTCCAACTGCATCATCCGTTCTTCTTCAATTGTCGTTGTTTCGTCGTCCATCCGGTTTATATTTTAAATGTTTCATCAATGTTTTTAGGCGTTTCTAATAAATTTTGATTTTTTCCATTTTGCGCTTCTCCGGCTTTGGCGAACTCCTGCTTAGCCTTTTTAATCGCCAGAAGCTGTTGAGGATCGGAAGTGATGATCTGGTCTTCCGTATACGAACTTATGATTTTAATGGCAACGTGTTTTAATCCGGCGAAAAATATTCCTTCGCCGACATCTGATTCCAAGAGAAGGAATTTTTCCTCGTCTGTAAGGTTGAATGTTTGTTTTACCAAGTCAATCGTGGCGGGAGACTGTTTTAGCAAAAGTTGTATGGAAGAATTTGTGATAATCGGCACCCCGTAAGACGATTTCATAAAATCCCCGACATCTTGGGTTATTGTCGCTACTCCCAAATAATATTTTCTGGCGCGCTTGCACAATCCGTAAAGGAATGACGCGGCATCTTCCGACTTCATCATTATCCACGCTTCGTCAATCACTAATAATCTTTTTTTGATTTGTCTTCGGACAGCGGTCCAAATATAGTGAGTGATAATATACATTCCCGCCGGCCGCAATTCGTCTTCCATATCGCGTATTGAAAAAACCACGAATTTTTGATTGATGTCGACGTTTGTGGGCTGATTGATAAATCCTGACCACGTTCCTTGAGTATATTTCCGCAGTTTCTGCGCCAAAGATTCTCCGCCTTCCATATTCAGAAGGATTAATTCCAAGTCCGATAAAATTGGCGGAGTGACCTGGGAGAAATCGGAATCTGCCGTGATGTCGCGGGAAGCGTATGTTTCGGAAATGGCGCGGTCGATAATAGAGTCTTCTTCCGGCGTCAAGCCGCCGAGAAGTATTCTGAACAGACCGACCAAACTGATGATATTTGAGCGCAAAACATCGGCCGGCGCTTCGTCTTCCCGGGGAACAGGCAAGTCAAAAGGATTGATATGGTGCCGGGAAGTAAGGGAAATATTAAAATAGCGGCCGTCGACGGCTGTTGTAAGATATTCGTATTCCCGCTCCGGGTCGATAACAATTACATCTGCGTCGAACATTAAAGAACGGAGAATTTCCAGTTTGGTGGTATAGCTTTTACCGGCTCCGGCTTTCGCGAAAATAACGGAATTGTAATTTTCCATGGAATAGCGGTCGAAAAGGACAAGGCTGTTGTTGTGGCGGTTGATACCGTAAAGAATTCCTTTGTTTGACGTAAGGTCGAATGAAACGAACGGAAATATGCTTGAGAGCGGCGCGGAATTGAACCGGCTGGTTACGGATAATTTATCCGTGCATAAAGGAAAAACGGAATTTAATCCTTCTGCTTGCTGGAAAAGAGCGGGTTTGACGTAAACGAGCCGGGATTCCAGCATAGATCTGATTTCAGTTTCCACTTTGTCCAGCTCTTCGGTGGAAGTAGCGTAAAGAGTGATGTAAATTCCCAGGCTAAAAAGCCGTTCCTGGGCTTGCTGGAGTTTGTCTCTTAACGCCTCAAGGTCCTGATAGGCAATATCGAGTTGAGGGTCTCTCACAAGGCCTTTTTCTTCGCGGATATGAATTTGGGATTGGACTTCGGCGACTTTTTTCTGAAGTTGTCGCATAACGCCTGCCGTGTCTATGGGATGAACAAATATCGAAATATCGAAAACTTTGTCCAAATTGATAATTGGCGAAAACCAGTTGGCGGCCAAAAATCTGGGATAAGACATAATGAAAAATGTGCGGGCGATTTTCTCTCCCAATCTTACGTAGTTTGCGTTTATTTCGAGCGCGGACGGAGCAATAACGTCTTTCAACTCCAAAAGGCCGGTTGTGTATATCTCTTCCGGAAAAGTCGGAGTAATCCCATTTTTATTTTTCCCGTTGCCTTCTCGTATTTGAAAAATTTCGGATATGTTCATTTTCTTTTTATTTTTGCGTTTCGGCTATGCCGCCTTTGGCGAGTTCGCCGGGATTATAAAGCGTATAAAAAAGTTCTATTAATTCTTCCGTATTAAGAGGTACGGCGCGAATTCCTGTTCTGGTTAATCCCTGAATAACCGTTTCCACCCGTTGTTGAAGCTGGCTTTTATATTCTTCAAATTTATCTTCTTTGAAATCCGTTTTGCCGGCTTTTTTTCCCAAAAAACTGCCGAAAATACCGCCAAGAGGCGATCCCTCGGATCCGCCCTTGCTTTTACCGAAAGTAGGCGGAGAAAAAGGGATAATGACATAGAATGTTTTTGAAACTATTTCGGTCATGCCGACGAAATTTTTGACGAATTCCACGTATTCTTTGATTTGAAGTTTTAAAAGTTCATTCACCTGCGCTTTTTCCGCGTTTCTTAAGCTATCCAGATATGGTTCGATATTCAAGCGGCGCGATTGGATAAAAAATTGCACTGAAAAGTCCAGGGAATTAAGAAAATCCTGATATTGGTTTATGATGGCTTCCTGTCCTTCGGTTGATTTCAGCGCGAAGTTGAGCGAAGACGCCATAAGCGTCATCCGCGTTGTTCCGTCTTCCAGAATAACAACGCCATCGCGGATTTCTTTGATGGGCACGAATTCCTGTGAAGACTTTGCTTGAGATTTTGTTATCGGCATTTTATTTTACCTGATTAATTTTTCTTTTATATCCAAGCTCCATGCCAAATCTTCTAATCTGTTTTTTGTAAGCTTTGACATAATTGCCGGAGCGCTTTCGCCGATTTTCGCTTTTTTTGCGGCTTCCGGCGTCATTTTGACCTCTCTTTTGCGCCAAAGATAAAGTTTATTGCTCGTGAGGTAATAAAAGGCGTTTTCAACGACCTTTATGAAGGGCTGATTGTTAACTTGATAAAAGGCGAGCGCGAGAGCGAACAGCGCCACGGGAATCGCGAAGAATACCATCAGATAAATCGGGAGAAAGACGTAAAGAATAAAGACGGCTCCTCCTCCTCCCAAAAGATAAATGAATTGTTTGAAAGTTAAAGGTCCGAAAATTTTGTCTTCAATGTCTATAAATTGAGGAACTTGAAATCTCATTTTGTTGGCTCTCTATAAGGATCTATTTTTTTATCTTCCAAGGCTTTATCGGAAGGGGGTTCGGCGCTTTTTTCGCTTACTTCTGTCGGCAGCCGGAAAACTCCTTCTTTTGTTTTTGCTTCAAAGATGCTTGTAATTGGCTGAACAAGAGTCTCGGCCGGAGTAGTCGCTTTTGTCGGCATAGTTGTTTCCAGGACAACGGTTTCCGGCATTAATGCTGATGGCAAAGGCGATAGCGCGGCTACAGTCGGAATTTCTTCTTCGTTTGCCTGTTTCGGCATGGGCATTGGTGGCGTTATTGGCGGCAAAGAGGTCGGGAATGGAACTTTTTCTTCTTTTTTCTCCTCTTTTTCTTCGATTTCCTCTTCTCTTAATCCATGGATTTTCTTCAAATTTTCTCTGATTGGGAAAAATATTCTTGCGTTCACCTCTTCCGCGATTTCTTTGGCAAGCGGCTTTTCTATTCCAAGCCGTTCGGACAGATGAGAAACAAATTGTGAGGGGTGAGTAAATCCCAATAGTACCAAGCCTGTTTCGTCCGCCAGTTCGCCGACTTTGTCTATCATCAGTTTTTTCCCGTCTCCGATTTGCCGGAGAATGTCGGCGGTATCAACGCTCGTAATCGCATCCTGCACATCTTTGGGCAGTTTTTTATAATTCTCCATTAATTGTTCGTTTGTGTATTTTGGCATAATTTATTTAAGCTAAATTTTTAAACAGGTTTGGAAGGAGGCGGGGAAATTGGTTTTTCGGCTTTCGTTTCTTCTTTTACCTCTTTTTTTGCCTCTGCTTTTAGCATCTCTATAATCCGTTCAGAGGTGGTTTTTGGCCCCCTTTTCGCGAGCACTTTTTCAATCACTTTTCGTCTTCTCTCTGTTGTCAAAGGGCTCTTTTTCAGGGTTTCTAATCCAGCAGTGCTGTAAGTGCCGTAAGATTTTTCAAGTTCTCTTTCTTTTGCTTGAAGTTGTTTTTCTCTTAAAGCCGAAACTCCTGCAAGGCCGTGTCCCACAAGGGGTATGTTTCGTATATGTCGCAAACCCGGCATTTCGGTCGTTAGCAGGCCTTCGGCTCCCAAGCCGGCGACTCTTCTGGAGATTCTTCCGGCGTATCCCTGGGCTTTGCGCAATCCTTTTGAAACGCCTTTTTGCGCCGCATCCGCGCCTATCGCGCCCATTTGTTTGGCAACAACAATGGAGGCGATAAGCATAATGGCGATAATAACGAATTGGATAACGAATTTGGCTAGATTGTCCCAATTTGTTTTGTTTTGAGCGTCAATCAGCATATCCGTAATTCCTTTATTGTCGGGCAGGCCCAGATACTTTTTAAAAAGGGAATTCATGCTTGTGGCCATTTTCGCGCTCATCCAGAGCATAAATAGGGCGGCAGGAGCGAAAAACGCCTGATGAAAAAGAGCATCCCACCACTTTTTGGCGTGCGTTTTTGTGCTCGGCAAAACCATCGCTCCAAAAGCCAAGGGAGCGAGAATCAGCAGTATCAACAAAACAATCATCCGAATTAAGAAAAGAAGGGCAAATACAAAAAATATAAATCCGGCAATAGCCGCTATGCCTGCGCCCAAAAGATAACCAAGGAATTGTACAAGATAGAGATTTTTAACATCTTTAGATTCTTTAACAGCGTCAACTTGCCTTACAATATTCTCAAGATTAAAGGCGTTTTTGAAAGTTTTGGATATTTCGATTTGTCCGTCCGCGCCTTTTTCAAAACTGTTGTAAAATCCCATTGCCAAAACATTGGAAGCGTCAATAATCAATTTAGTGATTACCGCGCTGAAGTTGACCAAAAAAGCAATGATAATAAGGATAACCAATAATTGTTTTGCTCCGTATCCGGAAAGCTGAAGAATAGTGGCAATGGCGATGTAAAGGAGAATAAATATCAGGAAAATATTGACAATATCTCTTGAAAGACCCCATCCGGCGCTAACCACGCCATTTTTTTCATTGGCCAAGTCGCTAAAAATACCGCTGTTTATCGTTAAGCTAATACTAGTGTCCAGCGCCCATCCGCCTATCGCGAGGAATAAATTTGCCGGCGTCCAGATCACGTAATAGGTAATCACGGCAGCTATTTGTGGGATTTTATCTGAGGCTGAGAAATAGTCGGGGTTTATAAATCCAAACATAGGATTCTTCCAACTAAAAAGGGATTCATTATTAGCAAAGGCTTCCCGGCTAACAAACGGCCCGAAAAGAGCTGTTAAAATGATGATTATGAAAATGAAAGGCAAAACTTTTTTTAATGTCATTGCAAGATACCTTTTAGAAGTTGAGTAATTAAAGCGGAAAGAATTTCGTTAATTTCGTCAGCCACAGCCAGTCTTTGCATATCAATGCCTGTTGCTTGGCCAAGGGTGTCAGATACCCACTTGCCCGGAGAAGTGGCTGTCCACTTGATACATTTATGTTCGCCGGTCCACTGGTTGTCGTAATATTCCACGCATTTTTTCATTGATAAAAATCCCGCGTTGAATATGCTTTCGGTTTTTGCCGTGCCTCTTGCATTGGCTTGTCTGCCAAGCATCTCATCAAGAGATATCAGAATGGCGCCGCCGGGATTATTTTG
>Ga0210016_1000649_pt1 | contig 31085 bp, 24 predicted proteins | sample CryGeyCG2014_300_FD_185454 | JGI IMG/M metagenome (GOLD analysis project Ga0210016, IMG submission 185454) | Groundwater microbial communities from aquifer - Crystal Geyser CG02_land_8/20/14_3.00 (SPAdes) (version 2) | ecosystem: Environmental > Aquatic > Deep subsurface > Groundwater | place...
CTTATGGGTGGCAGCGGCAACAGTATAAAGATCGGGCGCGTGCGAAGATCTTTTATTTCAGACAGGTTTATTTCTTTTTATAGTTTCTTCGACAAAAGACTGGGCATTGTAAGTGATTTTATTGTAAGTATGACTGCAGGCGTTTTCTTGTTTGACGCGCGATTTAGGAAAACGCTCAGGAAGATTTTAGGGGATAGGACTTATTCAAAGTTAAGAAAGCTTTTGAAACCATGATAAAAAAAGATATTTGTTTGATTTCGCCTCCTACAAGAGGCAATGTAAAGACAGTGCCTATAGCGCTTATATACCTGGCCGGCTGGCTAAGTAAAGAGGGTATAGACGTTGATATAATAGATATAAAAACCAATTCTTATAAAGGGATAGACGCGAAAAAGGAATCTGAGATTGTAGATAAAATAATCCGCAATTTGGATTCTCTGAAGCCTCATGTTGTGGGCTTAACTGCTTTTACTTCAGAATATAATAATGTTATTAACCTTGCGAAATCCATAAAAGATAAAATCAACACTAAAATTGTAGTCGGCGGGGTCCATGCCAGCCTGCGGCCCGAGGATTTTATTTATGATAACAGCCCCGTTGACATAGCGGTAATAGGGGAGGGAGAAAGGACCTTAAGCGAGGTAGTCAACAATGTTAAAAATAACCAGGCGCTGGCAACTATAGACGGCATATGTTTTTTAAAAGAAGGAAACGCGCATTATACAAATCCACGCAAGCTTATAGAGAATCTGGGCGATTTGAGCCTGCCGTTATACAGTAAATTAAACATGGATTATTATTTGAAAGTAGAAAGGCACATAATAAGGTACCTGTACACTTCAGGCGTTCATATATTGACAAGCAGAGGATGCCCGTTTAACTGCACGTTTTGCGCGGCAAAAAACCTGTGGAAGGATCCTGCCTGTAATAGAAGGGTTAGATTTAGAGACATCAACCAGGTTGTTGATGAAATACAATACCTTAAAGATACTTTCAGCATTGATTCGTTTTATATAGCTGATGACACTTTTGCCGTCAACAAAAACAGGGCTATGCAGTTTTGCGACGAAATTTTATCCAGAAATCTAAAATTGATATGGGCAATGGAAACAAGGGTTAATTTGGTTAGCGATGAATTGTTAAAGATGATAAAAAAAGCCGGCTGCATTCAGGTTGAGTTTGGCGTGGAATCCGGGTCGCAGGATGCCTTGGACAGGATGAAGAAAGAAATAAAGGTGGAAGATACTGTCAGGGCTTTTGATATGTGCAAAAAACACAGGTTAAGGACGTTCGCCAATATTATGATTAATACGCCGGGAGAAACGGAAAAAGACCTTAACGATACTATAAAGCTGAAAAAAAGATTAAAGGCAAGCCACGCAGGGATGAACCTGACAATTCCTATAATAGGCACGGATATCTACGAGAAATATGTTTCTCCTAAATTTTCCAGGGATGAGCTCGGTATTTTTTCAGACCCTCATCTTTACACAAAAATTCTGGATCCCAGGTTCAGGCTGGCAAAACACGGTATTGATCTGAATAAAATGTATTACAGGCTTAACGTATGCAATTATTTAAATTCTTTTTTTGAATTTACATTTAACGCAAAATATATAAAATCTATTTTAAACAGCAGAAGAAAACATCAATTTGCCGGTTCTGTTTTGAAGAATCTTTATAAACAGATAAATTCATACGCAAGGTTTATCTTTGGATTTTTAAGATGAAGAATTCCTGTCCAATATGCCATTCTGATAGTTATAAAAATCACTTAGAACACGGTGAGGTAAACTATATCAGGTGCAAGGTATGTGATATGGTTTATTTAAAAGACATGCCTTCGAATGAAACCCTGGCCAGGTTCTATTCTAAAGACTTTTTTAACAGCCAGACAGATGATTTCATAAAAAATTCAACGCAAATCAGAAAAGAACGCCTGGCGTCTATAGAGGCGCTAATTCCAGGCAAGGGCAGGCTTTTGGATATAGGCTGCGGCCAGGGGTATTTTTTAAAAGAAGCCAAAGATAAAGGATGGGATGCGTACGGCCTTGATATTTCTGATTATGCGGCAAGGCATTCCAAAAAAGTCGCGGGCGTTGATATATTTTTAGGCCATATCCATGACGCGCGGTATGAAGATTCTTTTTTTGACGTAGTTACGCTTTGGGATGTTTTAGAGCACACCAAAGATCACATTAAGATATTAAATGAGGTCCGGCGCGTGCTGAAAAAGGGAGGCATTGTCGTGGCTTCTACTCCAAACGCAGGAAGCATGGATGCCATTTGCCATAAATACAAATGGCCGTATTTTGATTTTGAAAAATGCGGGCATATCCTGCAGTTTACGCCCAAAACCCTGAAGAGATCATTTAAGAAGTGCGAATTTCATATTGAAAATATTTCCACCAGGGGTTCTTTGGATATCAGATATGTGCCATCTTTATGGGGTGTTAATTTATCTAACCAATTCATACTTCATTTATTGGATGGCCTTAGCGGTTTTTTGGTTAAATTTACTGTGCCTTTAAAATTTGGAAACATCATAATATTATATGCCACCAAGCGTTAGAATATTACATTTGATTGAAACCCTGAAATTAGGCGGCACTGAAAAAGCGCTTTATACGGTTTTGAGCGCGATGGATAAGCATAAAAGATTTGAGTCGATGGTATGCTGTCTTTTTGAGGACGGCCCGATTGCATCCCGCTTGGAACAGCTGAAAATACCTGTATACAATTTACATATGAAAAGCCCATACGATTGGCGAAAAGGCGTTTTCAGGCTGGCTGAAATTATAAAGGAAAACAAAATTGATATCGTCCACACGCATCTATTTTATGCGAATGTTTACGGCAGGATTGCGGGGTGTTTATCAGGCGTTAAGACGATAATCACTACTTTGCATAATCCCGATTATACATACGAAGACAACGGCAGGTTTTCTTTTAAGGCGCGCAAACTGATAGATAAGTATACCGGCAGGATGTTTAACAGGCGGTTTATAGCCGTATCTCAATCGGTAAAAGATGACTATCAAAAACACATGGGGCTTAAAGATATAGATGTCTTATATAACAGTATTGATTTTAAAGAACTGAAAATAAATCCTTCTTTGGATATTCAGGCTGAACGTAAGGCCATGGGCCTTGAAAAAGAAGATTTTGTTTTATTGAATATCGGCAGGCTTCACAATCAAAAAGGCCAGATATACCTGCTTGAGGCCATGAAGATATTGACCAAGGAAAATGCGCGGTTTAAACTGCTTATCGTTGGCGCAGGGCCTCTCAGGCAAAGATTATCGGATGAAATTGCAAAAAACGGGCTTACTAAAAATGTTTTTCTTCTGGGCGAGAGGGAAGATATAGTTAAATTGTTTCAATTGTCGGATGTGTTTGTTTTTCCTTCTATATATGAGGCATTCGGAGTGGTTGCGGCTGAGGCAATGGCCATGGAAAAGATAGTCGTAGTTTCAGATATAGATGGGTTAAGAGAGGTGGTGGGCCCGGCAGGCGTATACGTAAAATGCAGGGATAGCAGGGGTATAGCGGATTCGGTAAGGAAAATTTTTAACAGGCCGGCGGATTATAATGAAATGAAAAAAGAAGCCGGCCGCCGCGCGCTTGATTTATTCAGCGTGGAAAATAATGTGGGGAAACTGGAAAAAGTTTATCTGGAATGCTCCGGGTAATTCATTATGATGCCGATTAAAATTCTATTTATAAATACATTTGACTATCAGCAGCAGATGAAGCTCTGCAAATATCCGTCGCTTGGGTTGGGCTATATCGTCAGCTTCTTAAGGAAAAACGCAGGCCAGCTTAATATAGAGTGCAGGATTATAGATGAGGATATTGAAAGCCAGATAGATTCTTTTAAGCCGGATATTGTAGGAATATCAACGATATCGCAGAATTTTAATTTGGCAATGAGTTATGCGCGCCTGGCAAAAGAAAAAGGCTGTAAGGTAATTATGGGCGGCATACATATTTCTTCGCTGCCTCACTTATTGCCGTCAGAAGCAGATGTTGGCGTTCTCGGGGAAGGCGAGGAAACATTTTTTGACCTGGTAAAGCTTTATTTTGAGAATCGCGATCTGCCTGTTAATGTATTATCAGGAGTAAAAGGTATTATATTCCGGGATAAAGGCCGTTTGGTTCAAACTGTCTCAAGGCCTTTGATTAATAATCTGGATGATCTGCCTATGCCTGCAAGGGATCTTATGGATATTGGGCCTACAACCTATGTGTTTAGTTCGCGCGGCTGCCCTTATGACTGTGTATTTTGCGCTTCTACGCGCTTTTTTAACCGCGTCAGATTTTTTTCCGCAGAATATGTTGTTTCTGAAATAGAGGAACTGGTTAAAAATTACCCTGTTAAAGAGATATTTTTTATGGATGATTTGTTTATTGCGGATAAAAAAAGAGTTTTTAAAATCAAAGAGCTTATAAAATCAAAGGGGCTGGATAAAAAAGTAGAATTTGGCGCTTCAATAAGGACAAACTTGCTTACTGAGGACATTGTGTCAGCACTTAAAGAAATGGGAATAAAGTTTGTGACTTGCGGTTTGGAATCAGGCAATCCGGAGTCGTTGAAATATTTAAAGGGCGCGACTGTGAGCGTAGAGAATAACCGCCGGGCAGTCAGGCTGTGTAATAACGCCGGCATACGCGTTGTGGGCAGTTTTGTAATAGGCCATCCTACTGAGACAAAACGCGCGATGATGGATACGTATAATTTTATAAAGAAAAATAAGCTGCATTATGCCGATGTCTATGTGCTGACACCATTTCCGGGGACGCCTATCTGGGATTATGCCAAAAAAAGAGGCCTGGTTTCAGACGAAATGGACTGGTCGCGCCTTAAGATGGATTTCAGGGAAAACTTTGAAAAAGCCATAATATTATCAGAGCGCCTTTCGCGCGCACAGCTTAGGAGCATGCACCGCAAATTTTACAGGATGCTTGAGATGAGAAGATTTATACAGCGCATCAGGGAAAAACTGGCAATAATACTGCAAGCGAGGGGAAAATAAAATGGAACAAAATAACATTGAAGTATCGGTGGTGATGCCGTGTTTAAATGAAGAGAAAACCGTAGGCATATGCGTCAGGAAGGCAAGTCAGGCCCTGGAAAAGCTTGGGATCAGCGGAGAGGTTATTGTTGCTGATAATGGGTCAAGCGATAATTCTATTGAGATGGCCAGGAAGGAAGGCGCCAGAATAGTTAATCAGCCGATAAAAGGGTATGGCAGCGCATACCTGAAGGGTATAGAAGAGGCAAAAGGCAAATTTATAATAATAGGCGATTCTGATGATACCTATAATTTTTCGGAAATCGGAAAATTCGTAGAAAAGCTGCGCAACGGGTTTGAATTTGTAAGCGGCAGCCGGTTTAAGGGGCATATAGCAAAAGGCGCTATGCCGTGGCTGCATCAGTATATAGGCAACCCGGGGCTGACATGGCTTATAGGTTTTGTGTTTAAAGCGCGTTTTTCCGATGTATATTGCGGTTTTAAGGCGTTTACAAAAGAGGCTTATAAAAAAATTAATCCCTTAAGCAGAGGTATGGAATTTTGCCTGGAGCTGGTCATAAAGTCATCTTTACTTAATTTAAAACGCGCGGAAATACCCATTACCCTGGATGCCAGGCAGGGCGAATCCAAGCTAAGGACTTTTCTTGACGGGTGGCGCAGCTTGAGGTTTATACTTTTATTCTGTCCCAATTATCTTTTTTTGCTGCCTGGGTTGGCGCTTTTTATTTTAGGCGTTTCCATTTTTGGGTTAAGCGACAATTTTAAATTGATAAGCCTGGGTGGCCTGGGGATAATTTTGGGATTTCAGATATTGATTTTATGGCTTTTTGCCAGCGAATATTCCTTTACAGAGGGCTATACGCTTAAGACAGCGTTTTTTAAGCGGTTTTACAGATATTGTAAATTAGAGCAGGGAATCCTGCTGGGTTTTCTGTTGTTTGCGGCAGGGATAGGCTTGAATTTTAGCAAGGCATATGAATATGCCGATGCCAAGCTTTTTCTATCCAGCTTTATATTGATGGTGTTTGGCATACAGGTAGTGATGGCGTCGTTTTTTATAAGCCTGATAGGTCTTAAGGACAAAAATGCAGACAAATAAGGATATAGCCTGGATGTTGAAAGATCTGTATGATAGGCGCGATACTATACCTGCTGATATTTTTAACAAGACATTTCATGATAAAGTGGCTTTGTGTATACCTATAGAAAAACAAATAGCTGATTATTATGCATCTGACGGAGAATGTTCCAGGCACAGGGTAGACAGGATTCTCGCTGCCGCAGTCCTTAAAAAAGGAGAGCGCGTTCTGGACTTAGGGTGCGGCATAGGGACGTTTACTTTTAACTGCGCAAAGCATACCGGTTTATGTATAGGGCTTGATTATTCGCTGGAGTCGCTTAAGGTGGCAAAAAAAATAAATCAACAATTTCCGGATAGTTCAAACGGGCGCAGGTATTTTGTATGCGCCGATGCCGCGTCATTGCCTTTCAGGGAAGGTTCTTTTGATAAAATTATATCAGCCGATTTTTTAGAGCATTTGACCAAAAATCAGAAGAAAAGCATAAGGCAGGGAATTGGTTATGTATTAAAGCAGGCAGGGGTATTTGTAGCATACACGCCGAATAAAATTTTTGTTATAAATCAGAAGCTTAACGAGGCATTAAGGAAGATATTTTTTAATGACAAAGTATCTATGGAAACTGTTTTTTTGACCGCAAGCCATATCGGCGAGATTACGCCTTTTCAAGCAAGAAAATTGTGCCGGGATATCGGGTTTCGCAAAATAAACTTTTTTTACAAAAATGACGAATTTTATCTTCCTTTCGGCAACAGGTTTATCAGCAGATTGAATTTTTTGCGGGTTTCTTTTGAGTCCGCGATCTTGAAAATTCCGTTTTTACGGGATATTTTATCAGCCAATATTCTGGTTGTTGCAAGTAATAAAAGGAAATATGTCAAACATTAAACCCAGAAATCTTTTATTTTTAATATTTTTAGCGGCGTTGATACTGCGCCTTGGGTATGTAATATATCTGCCCCAGGTTCCCATAACAACCGATGCCATAGATTATGATAATCTGGCTAGCCAGATTGCCGACGGAAAGGGTTTTTCCCATCCGGACGGGTCTTTGACTGCGCACAGGCCGCCGCTGTACCCGTTTACGTTGGCTTTTTTTTATTATTCCTTCGGTCATAACTATCTTATTATAAGGATTTTTCAGGCGATTATAGGCGCTTTCTGCTGTATTTTGATATATGTAATAACGAAGCAGTTAATAGATCATAAAATCGCATTGCGCGCATCGGTGTTATCGGTTTTGCACCCGGCGCTCATTTTTTACAGCGGCCTTATTTTAACCGAAACAATCTCCGGTTTTCTGGTTTTAACGGCGCTTTATTTTCTGGTTACTGCCTTGCGCAAAGATGCGTTGATTTTTTACATTTTGTTCGGCATATTTCTCGGGCTGCTGGTTTTGTGCCGCCAGGAAATGCTGCTGTTGGTAGTTATTTTTCCTCTTCTTTTGGCGCTGGCTTACCGTTATAAGAAAAAGATAGGCCTGTATAGTTTAATAGCCGCCATAGCTGCGGTTTTGGTTATCTTTCCCTGGACAATGCGTAACCACTTCAGATTTAAATCAGTTGTGCCTGTGGCTACAGGCACAGGCAGCACTTTTTGGAAAGATTCCCATCCTGCCCGTTTTCTGGAATGGGATAATCTGTCAGAATATGAACCGGTTAAAAGCCTGGTAAAGGATTTAGACCTAAATAAAGCCGAATCCCATATATTTTTGGATAAGGCGCTTTTTAAAGAGGGGTTAAGAAATGTAAGCCAACACCCTTTTATATATATGCGATTGTGCGCGGAACATCTGGGCAGGTTTTTAATAGGCAGCTATTCAAGCGCATTTTATATGACCAGGGACAGTTTTGCCGGAGTAATTTCAAAAAAAGAGTTTGGGGTATTGGCAGTAAAGATTCTGCTTTTGATTATAAGCCTGTTTTTGCTGGCGCTGGCAGGTGTGGGGATGTTTGTATCGCGCGCCAAGCTGAAGACCCTGCTTCCTGTTCTTTTGCCTATTTTTTATGTTGCGGGCATACATACGATATTTTTTGGAGAGGTGAGGTACCAGGTTCCGATTATGCCTTTGATTTTGATTTTTTCAGCAGTAGGCGTAAACATTTTAAACCCGGCCAGGATTATCAGTCAATTTATGAAGTTTTATGAATGCGAGCTGAAGGGCAGTAAAAAATACCATGTTATTAAAAGTATCGCCAAGTCATGGGAGCCGGCATTAATGCTGTCAAATAAGCGCATATACAACAGGAAGATGAATCTGCCGTTTAAGTTTATCGGTTTCATGCTTAGCAGGGAATGCCAGGCTAACTGCATTTTTTGCCCTGTGCCGTATAAAAAAGATTTATCAGGTAAGGAAAGATTTATGCCAATGAGAGTTGTAAAGAAGGTGGTTGATGAGTTGGCAGGCCACGAATTTTCAGGCAGCATTAATTTCGGAGAAAACGGGGACGCGCTGCTAAACCCGGATTTTAAAAATATTATTGAATATACGCGCGAGAGGCTGCCTTTGGCAAAGCTTGTGCTTTATACCAATATGATGAATGTAGACAGGGATGTTTCAGAATTCCTGATTAAGCACAACCTGTCAAAGCTGACCCTGAATATAGACGGCGCCTCAGAAGAGACATACAGGCACAGTAAGCCCGGGCTTAATTTCAACAAGGTAAAGGTAAATCTGCACGATTTTATATCTGCAAGGAATAAAGCAGGCAGCAGCTGCCAGGTATGCATAGAAATACTTTCTCCGAAAAGATATATGAATTTAAGAAAAAATAAAAAAATTAACGCGCCGTACGATTCCCCTCAGGTTATTCAATATTGGAAGGATTTTCTATCGGCCTATGATTGTATCGACGAAATCATATGGTTTTACAGCTGGAACAACCAGGCAAAAGAAAAGAGGCGCATAAGCTGCCCTTCAGGTATTCTTGGGGAGGCCTTTTTTGACAAGATGTTTATATCAACAGAAGGTGATGTTTATATCTGCTGTTTGGATTATAACACAAGATTGACATACGGAAATGTATTAAAGAATTCAATTTACGATCTGTGGAAATCCGAAAAAAGGCGCCAAATAATGGACGATATTATTAATAAGCGGTTCAAAAAAATTGGTCAGCCATGCCTTTATTGTAGTGAAAAATTTGATTACTTGGCTTGTTATTTAGATTTTATAAAACACAGATATTTCTAGAAAAATGAATAAAAATCTTGTTTTCCTTATTATTGCCGTGATATCGGCTGCTTTAATGTGTTTGCCGTGGCCTTATATTTTCCCTGTTTTTATTATAATTTTTGGATTTTTTATAGGCGTATTTTTATCCATGCATAAACAGGAAAAATTGAAAGATTACATTTTTTTGTCAGGCGTTTTTATCATGGCATTTTTAACCAGAATAATAGCAGCTTTTTTATTGTATAATTTTGTTTTTTTATTAAACGGAAACGGTTTATTAGGCGACGGCCAGCCCTATGCCGAGAATGGTTACAAAATACTGCGGATGTGGTTAATAGGAATACACGATATTGACTATATCAGTAATTATTTAATAAGCGATATTTCTAATGCCAGCGGAACAGTGGGCAGTTATGATTTCTGGAATGCCATAGTTTACTATTTTGCAGGCGTGAATCCCATGTCTTTGATACTTATCAACTGTTTGGCAGGTTCCCTTACGGCTGTAATTGTGTTTTTCATAACAGAGCAGGTTTTCAGCAAAAAGGCCGCAAGGTATGCCTCTGTTTTAACGGCATTTTGGCCGTCCTTATTTTTCTGGTCTGTGCAAAATCTTAAAGAACCCATCTCCGTATTTTTGATTGTTGTTTTAATATGGAGCGCGCTGCAGTTAAAAATACAGTTCAGATTTTACCTGATTGCCTTGTTTATAGCGTTTAGCTTTGCCGTAAAGGAATTCAGATCGCTGTTATTTTTTGCGTTTTTCGCGATTTCAATTCCGCTGTCTTTTTTACTGTCACTGTGGAAAACCAGAAAGGCGGAATTCATATTTTTTATAATTCTGGTTTTGTTCCTAATTTTTATGTTTTTTACAGTGCTGAAAGCGTACCTGCTAAAGATACTGCCTTTTGGCAGCCTTTCGATGCTGGATTGGATATCTGAGATGCGCAGTTACAGGGCATACGGCGGATCAGCTTTTCTTGAAAATTGGAAATTTACAAATCCGGCGGATGTGGGAGTATTTTTACCAATAGCGCTGTTGATAGCATGGCTGGCTCCTTTTCCGTGGGAGATCTCGAGCATGATTCAAATAATGGCTATGCCGGAAATGCTGTTATATTATATTTTACTGCCTGCCATGTTTTCAGGATGGTATTTTATTATGAAGTATAAGATGAAAGAAGGCGGGGCAATAATTGCATACATATTTGTGATGATGCTGATTTTTGCTTTTATAGAAGGCAACGTAGGGACTTTATTCAGGCACAGGTCAATGGTCCTGCCCTTTATTTTTATATTAATAGGGGCAGGGTTAAGTTTTAAAACAGGAAAAGAGAAAACGCCTTAATGAATGTATCTTTAATATACCCTTTATTATCAAGGTCAAGAAGCCTTATAGATGAAAATAAGCAGTACTGGCCGCCTTTGGGCCTTGCTTATATTGCGGCAGTCCTGGAAAAAAACGGCCATAAGGTCAATATAATTGACAGAGACGCCTTGCTTAGAAAAAACAGCATGGATTTTGACAGGGCTGACAGAGAGACAGAGGCAGCCATAGAAAGCATCAATTCGGATATTGTTGGTATAGGCGGCACGACTCCTACAATATCGGATGTTTTTTATGTTGCCAAAATAGTAAAATCGCATAACCCGAAAAGAATAGTAATTACAGGCGGGCCGCATGTTACAGCAGAGCCTGAATCAACATTGAAGGATTGCGATTATATTGATGGGGTTGTAAGAGGCGAAGGCGAATTTACAATGCTTGATCTGGCAAGCGGCATGCCTTTTGATCTGATATCGGGGTTAACCTACAGAGATAAAGGGCAGATATTCAGTAACGCAGACAGGCCGCTATTTCAGGACATGGATTCTCTGCCTTTGCCTGCAAGGCATTTATTGGATATGAAGTTTTATACCAGGCCAAGCAGGTATATAAGCAGAAACCTTAACCTGCGCTCTACATCCATATTTACTGCCAGGGGGTGCCCTTACCAGTGCAATTTCTGCGCAGGGCCTTTATTTTACGGCAGAAAAGTCCGTTTTCATTCACCCCAGCGCGTTATGCAGGAAATAAGAACGCTTATAGATATGTATGCCATAGAAGGCCTTTATTTTGCGGAGGATATGTTTCTGAGTGATAAGGCGCGCGCGCAAAAATTTATGGAGCTGTTCAAGGAGAACAAGTTTAATAAAAAGATCAAATGGTTTGCCCAGTTAAGGACTAATATTGTTGACAGGGAATTGCTGGATATGATGAAGGATTCCGGATGCGTGCAGGTTGAATACGGCTTTGAATCCGGATCGCAGAGAATACTGGATCTAATGGGAAAAAATGTTAAGGTTGAGAAAAATATACAGGCAGCTAGGATTACCAGAAGCTCAGGCTTAAGATTTCAGGGCAATATTATTACGGGTTACCCCGGGGAGACAGAAGAAGACTTCAATAAAACGTTAAAATTTTTATGGAAAGTCCGCCCTAACACAATAAGCCTTAATCTGTTTATGCCTTTGCCCGGGACTTCGGTTTATAAGATGCTAAAGGAAAAAAGCATGCAGGTTCCAAGCTGGGACGTCATAGGAGATCCTGAGGGCTTCAATTTTAATTATGCCGACATGCCTCATAAAAGATTCGAAAGGCTGTATATGAAAGCAAGGATATCAACCGTGCTGCCTATAAACCTGTTTTATTTCATCAAGTATAATCTTAATAATCCAATAAGGCTTTTTAAAATGCTTGCTACGCAGTTTCGCGGCGTAGCAATAAAATTAGTGCGGGATTTATACAGGTCGTTACATGAATAAAAAGGTCCTTTACATTTCTTATAACGGCCTGCTGGAAAGTATTTTGCCATCACAGGTTACGCCCTATCTTAAAATACTTTCAAAAGACGGGTATAAATTTGTCCTGCTGACGTTTGAAAAGAAGAAAGACCTGGAGAAATATACGCCTGGAGAGCTGAAACGTATAGGCGATGAGCTGAAAAATTACGGGATTACCTGGAAATGGCTTGTTTACCACAAGTATCCCGATAAAATATCCACTTTTTTTGACGTAATAACAGGTTTTTTTGTATCTTTATATCTAGCGGCCAGGCATAGGTTCGGGATTATCCATGTAAGGGGCGTGACGCCTGGAGTTATAGCCTTATTTCTGCCGCGCATATTAGGGTTTAAGTTTATATTTGACACAAGGGGGCTCCTGGCAGAAGAATACGTAGGCGGCGGGCTGTGGAAGGAAGCCGGGGTGTTTTTTAACCTTGTCAAGGCCGCAGAAAAAAAACTGTTCAGTAAAACCGATGCAGTGGTGGTTCTGACAGAAAAGCACAGAAGCAGTATCGCTGATACAGGATACTTTAAAGACAAAAATATCTCCATATCTGTTATACCGTGCTGCGTTGATATGGAAAGATTCGGGGATTATAGCGACATCCGTAAGAAAGATGCGCTTAAAAAATACGGTATAACGGCAGATATGCTGTTTATCTATCCCGGCAAGCTGGGCACTTTTTATTTAATAAAAGAAATGATGGATTTTTTTGAATGCGCATCCGGCAAAAATCAGAATTTAAAATTTTTGATTTTGACGCAGGATGATATAGAGGTGTTAAACAAAAAGAAAATCAGTATAGACAGCCAAAAGGCCTATTTTATCCATCCCTTATATGAGGAGATACCGGTTTTACTGAATTGCGCAGACGCAGGCATATTTTTTATAAATCCGTATAAAAAATTTGGGTCATCCCCTATTAAGCTTGGCGAATTTTTAGCCTGCGGAAAGCCTGTTATTATAAATTCCGGAATCGGAGATACAGAGGAGCTGGTCAGGGATAATCGCGTAGGGGTGGTAATCAAAGACTTCAATAAAAATGAATACATGGATAAGATTAAAGAATTATTTGAATTGTTGCAGGAAGGTAAAACCCTTGCAGGCAGGTGCCGCGCAGTAGCCCGGAAGTATCTGTCGCTGGAAATGGGCGCAGATAGTTATCGCAGGATATACAGCGAGCTCACAAAATGAAAGTATTATTTATAGTGCCATATTCCTCAAAAGGCCCGAGCAATAGATTCAGGGTGGAGCAGTATTTTCCGTATTTAAAAGCGGAAAATATAGATTATGATATCAGCCCGTTTGCTTTTGACAAATTTTATGGAATACTTTACGTAAAGGGCAATTTTTGCAAAAAGACAGATTATTTTATAAAAGCTATCTTGATACGTTTTTTGGATATTATCAGGGCGCACAGGTATGACGTTGTATTTATACACCGTGAAGCCTGCCCGTTCGGACCGCCTGTTTTTGAATGGATTATGCATTTGTTGGGAAAGCCGATAATTTTTGATTTTGACGATGCAATTTTTCTGCCGAACTATAACCCTGTTAACAGGTTTTACAGGTTTTTGAAATTTCCATCTAAGACCAGGGCAATTATAAAAATGTCTTCAGTGGTTATAGTTGCCAACAGGTTTCTGGAGGAATACGCAAGGAAATTTAACAATTCGGTTCACATATTGCCTACGCCAATAGACACTAAAAAGTTTTTTGTATCCGAAAAAAAATCAGAGCGCTTAACCATAGGCTGGATAGGTTCGCCAACAACAGCTTTTTACCTGAAAATAATATTCAATGTTATGGAAAGGCTGAGCGCAAAATATGATTTTATTCTGAAGATTGTAGGGGCAAAGCAAAATATCTCTGTACCTGGCGTAAAAGTTGAAAATTACGATTGGAGCCTGGAAAAAGAAGCCGAAGATTTTCAAAGTATAGACATAGGCATATATCCGTTAATAGATAATCAGTGGGCGTACGGTAAGGCGGGTTTTAAGGCCATTCAGTATATGTCAGTAGGCGTTCCTGTCGTAGCTTCTCCGGTAGGGATGATCAATGAATTCATTTCAGACGAGAAAAATGGTTTTTTGGCTGCCACAGAAGATCAGTGGTTTGAAAAACTATCCAGGCTGATAGAGGATGTGCCTTTGCGAAGGACGACCGGGCTTGCAGGCAGGAAAACAGTTGAGGAAATGTTTTCAGCAGAGATTAACGCAAAAAAATATATAGGTATATTAAAAAATGCTAAAAAATAAAGACATTATCTGCATATCCAGCATAGATTGGGATTTTATATGGCAGGGGCACCAGGAAATAATGAGCAACCTTGCTAAAAACGGCAATAGAGTCCTTTTTATTGAAAATACAGGTGTAAGGGCCCCGGGCATAAAAGATTTTTCCAGGATTAGAAACAGGGTTAAGAATTGGTTTAAAGGGACAAGGGGTATAAATAAGGAGGCGCATAACCTGTATATATTTTCGCCGTTGGTTTTTCCGTTTCCTTATCTCAGGGCTGTAAGATGGATAAACAGGCGTTTAATCCTTTCCGCATTGGAAAAGTGGATGAAGGCGATGAATTTCAGCGATCCTGTCGTATGGACATTTTTGCCGACCCCTTTAAGTCTTGATATAGCGGATAATCTGAAGAAAAAAATATTTATTTATTATTGTATTGATAGTTTTGCCGTCAGTTCAGCTTCAGCTAAAAAGATAAAGCGCTCAGAAGAGAGATTGTTAAAAAAAGCGGATTTGGTTTTTGTGACCTCTGCGGAATTGTACAACTACTGTTCTAAATATAACAGCAAGGTGTATAGTTTCCCTTTTGCCGTAAATTTTGACAAGTTCCAGAAGGCCCTGTTTGGGCAGGATCCGATGCCGGAGGAGCTGGTTGGCATTAAAAAGCCGATAGTCGGCTATATAGGCGGTGTGCACAAATGGATCGACCAGCGCCTGGTGAAAGGCCTGGCAGAGGCGCACCCGGAATATTCTTTTGTTTTTATAGGGCCTGTGCAGACTGATATAACCCTGTTTTCGCTTTTCAAGAATGTTTATTTCCTGGGCAAAAAAGACCACCAGAAACTGCCGCTATTCATCAAATATTTTGATACATGCATTATCCCGTACGCTATCACTGATTATACGAAAAACGTCTATCCGACAAAATTAAATGAATATTTGGCAATGGGTAAGGCGGTTGTATCCACATCCCTGCCTGAGGTTATATCGTTTAACAGGACTTACAATAATGTTGTGTATGTAGCAGATGACAGCGCGAAATTTGATAAATATCTTACGCAAACGGTTAATGAAAATAAAGATTCTTTAGCAGGGGTTAGAATAGAAGTTGCCAGCCAGAACAGCTGGGCGGCGCGCATAGAGAATATGAGTAGTTTGATAGAGGCTGAAATTGAGAGAAAAACAACGGATATGGAAGCCATGTGGAAGGAAAACCTGGTTAATTTTTACAGGGTTGCCAGAAGAAAGGTATTTCGTTTCGGCGCTGTTTGCGCGCTGGTTTATTTTTTACTGTTTACAACGCCCTTTATCTGGTTTTTGGCAAGCCCTTTAAGAATTTCTGAAATGCCGCAAAAGGCTGACGCGATAGTGGTATTTGGAGGCGGGGTCGGAGAAACAGGTAGCCCCGGTAAGAGTACTATTGAGAGGGCCAGATATGCCGTTGAATTGCGCAACAAAGGGTACGCGAATAAGTTGATATTTTCATCAGGATACACGTATATATACAACGATGCCCAGAACATGAAACTTTTCGCTCTCTCTATGGGTGTGCCGGCAGAGGATATTATTTTAGAGGAAAAGGCAAACAGCACTTATGAAAACGTTATATTTTCAAAAAATATCCTGAACAAGAATAACTATAAAACCGTTTTACTTGTCACGTCGCCTTATAATATGAGAAGGGCAAAGGCGGTATTTGATAAATCAGGCCGCGGTGTCAGGGTGGTGTATGCCCCTGTCAGTAACAGCCAGTTTTATGACAGGTCCAGAGGTGTAAGGCTGGAGCAGATAAAAGCCATTATGCATGAATATTTAGGCATAGCCTATTACCTGGTGAAAGGTTATATTTGATAATGAGGTTTTAATCAAATGAAAATCAGTAAAATACTGTTTTTATTCTATATTATATTGCTGCCTGTCATGAAGGTCCCTGAACTGCCTTTTATCGGGAGCAAGATACAATATTGCGATGTATTATTTGTCGTATTTTTGTTATTTTTTATATACGAACACATAAAAGCAAAAGATAAAATGAGCGTGCCGTTTTTGCTGCCCGCGGCTTTTTTATTGTTCTCATTTTTTATTTCCTTGGTTTTTAACGGGTTTGATTCCAGGGAAATTATAGAATACGCGGCAACAGTGTATTTAGTAGCGCTGTATTTTTCCGCCGTATTATTAATAAAAGAAGATGAATATCTGTGCAGGTGTATCCGTGTGTGGGTGTTGGTAAGCAGCGTCGTGTGCGTCATAGGGATTTTGGGCTATATAGCAGGTTTATTTTCAGGTTCTTTGAATATCCTGACGCCGCAAATACAGTCTGTTGACAAAATATCAAGCATTCCCCATCAGGCGCAATTTTATCTCAGGGCAAGCTCTACGCTTAAAAATCCTAATATGTTTGCCGCATATTTTATAACAAGCATAACGTTTATTTTTATGATAATAAAAAGCAGGATGGCGCGGGCCAAGGATTATGGTTTTTATATTTTTGTATTATCGCTGCATCTATTTACAGCCTTGCTGACTAAAAGCAGGATCTTCGGGCCCGTATTTTTATTAGCCGCCTCGAGCTTATTTATTTTATATCCGGGGAAAAAATATATTTTGCTGAAGATACCGGCGTTATTTTTAGCCTGTATTTTTCTTGTATTATCTTTTATGACCTTGGCTGTCTGGGTGTTTCCGGTAGAGTTTAAGCCGTTTAAAATAAATACACAAAAATCAGAATATCTGATTTTATCGGAGGCGGCTTTAAAGATGTGGAAAGACCATCCTGTTGTCGGCGTGGGCCTTGGCAGGTATAATTATAATCTTGTTAATTATGTGGATTGGGATAAAGCCAAAAAGGTGCTGCCTGACCCCGATAATATTGAATGGAAGACAAAAGATCCACATTCCACATATCTGGGGTGGGCGTCAGAAACAGGCATATTGGGGTTATTTGCCACATTGTTATTTCTATGGCTTAATATAAAAAATGCCTTTTTTAAAAGAGATGCCAGGATTATCGCGTTAGGCGTAATAGCTTTTTTGATAGCCGGTTTCAGCGTTGATATATTGACCATGCGGCATTTTTGGTTTCTTCTGGGAATAGGAGCTGTTATATTTTTTAATAGATCCAGGTGCGGGCGCTTATGACTGTTTCATTGGTAATACCGGCTAAAAATGAAGAAGGCGGCATATCCCGTCTGGTAGAATCAGCAAAAAATTTTGCTGACGAGATTATAGTGGTAGACGGGCATTCAAGCGATAAAACTTCCCAATGCGCTTCTTCTGCGGGGGCCAAAGTTGTTTCTGACAATAAAAAAGGCAAGGAGGATGCGTATAAAGTCGGCATAAAAGAAGCAGCAATGGATATAGTTGTTTTTATGGATGCCGACGGCTCCCATGATCCGTCGCAGATTCCGGCGTTGATAGAGCCAATAGTGAAAAATGAGGCGGATTTGGTGATAGGCTCAAGGCACAAGGGCGGAAGCGATGAATGGAAAGGCGATATTGATACGTATTTGCGCAGCGTTGGCGGGGGGCTTTTAACCTTGATTATCAATTATCTATGGAAGGTAAATCTCACTGAATGCCTGAACGGGTTTAGGGCTGTAAAAAGAGATGTCGGATTGAAACTTGAATTAAGGGCTAATAATTTTGATGTTGAACAGCACATGATAGTGCAGTGCCTTAAGAAGAAATACAGGGTCGCAGAGGTAGCTACTCATGAATATGAAAGAAAATGGGGCGTTTCCAAGTTGCCTACTTACAGAAAGGCATATTTGTTCTTCTGGAGGCTGTTTTTGGATGTTTTTAATTTATAAAACTTTCAGGTAAAATTGAAGATACTACTTTGTACAACGACAAGAGAATATAATCCGTCCTCAATAAAGGCCATTGATGAAATATTTACTGTTTCAGAGCCTTTAGGCATCGCTTATTTAGCGGCGGTCTTAATACAGGCCGGCTATAATGTTGAGGTGCTGGACTGTCTCGCGGAGGGGTATGACAGTGCTGCTTTCAGCGCATTTCTGTTGAAGGAAAAATATGATATTATTGGGATAAGTACATATACGCCTGACTGGTATACGACAAAGAAAAATTTATCATTAATTAAAGAGATACAGCCTGACGCGATAACAGTTATAGGAGGGCCGCATGTAAACAGTATGGTGAATGCTGGCCTGGGCGAATATCTGCTTAATGACAGCAATCTTTTTAATTTTGCAGTTTACGGCGAAGGCGAACACACATTTTTGGACTTGGTGAGGGCGATTATTGAAAAAAGAAATACAGATAACATTGACGGGACACTCTGGAAAAGCCCCGACGGCAAATGCCATATAAATTCACCAAGAAAGCTTATGAAGGACATAGATACGCTGCCTTTTCCAGCGTTGGAATATCTGCCTTTATCCAAATATAAAAGGACGCCTTCAAGTTATAAAAGAACGCCTGTAAGGTCCATATTGACGGCAAGGGGTTGTCCGTATTCGTGTATATTCTGCGACCGCGGGGCTTTCGGGCCTTCTGTGAAATCAAGGTCCATAGAAAACGTAATGCATGAGGTGGACAGGCTGGCAAAAAAATTCAAAACAAAGGAATTAAGGATTTGGGACGATGTTTTTACGATGAATGAAAAAACAACAATTGATTTCTGCGATGAAATCAAAAGATACGGGTTGCTCTGGAGCTGTAACGGCAGGGTCAACACGATTACTGTCAATATGCTGAAGCATATGAAATCCGCGGGCTGCTGGTCAGTGGACTTCGGTATAGAAAGCGGCAACGATAATATACTAAAAGCCATCAGCAAGGGTATTACCGTTAAAACCGCGTCCGAAGCCATAAAAATGGTAAAGAGAGCCGGTATGGAAGTAAGGGCATTTTTTATTTTGGGTTTTCCAGGAGAAACAGAGGAAACAGTCAAAGATACCGTTGATTTCGCGCTTTCAAGCGGTATTGACTACGCGACGTTTTACCTGCCGCAGGCTTACCCCGGGACAAGGCTGTACGAGATAGCCAAAGGCGAAGATGCGCTGGAAGCGGATTATTCAAAATACCTTATTACAGGTAAAGTGGCCTCCTATGTGAATAGAAACATCGGTTTAAATAAGCTCCAATCTTTTCAAAGACAGGCCTATGCGTCTTTTTATAAACGGCCTTCTTATATAGCGGGCAGGATATCGAAAATCAGGACTTTAGAAGACATAAAAAGATACCTTAGCGCGTTATCGATTTTAAAAATCAATTAAAATGAAAAAAATAGTAAAGATTATTTATAACATTATGCCTTTTAAAAAACAGTTGTTTTCGCTGCTCAAAATTTTTTATAAGCCGCCAGAATCTGTTTACAGGCATTTGCATTTTAAAGGCACGTTTAAGGTTGGCCTGGATGGAAAAAGTTTTAAAGTACACCATTTTGGCTATCAGATTGAGAATGATATTTTTTGGTCAGGGCTTAGCGGAAACTGGGAAAAAGAATCAATAAAGTTGTGGATAGCTTTGTCCAGGATATCAAATTGTATCCTGGATGTGGGGGCAAATACAGGGATGTATTCCTTGGTTGCCAAGACTGTTAATCCCGCATCTAAAATCTACGCGTTTGAGCCGATAAAAAGGGTTTGTCAAAGGCTGAAAATGAATTGCCGGTTGAATAATTATGACATTACCTGCGAAGAGCTGGCGCTGTCCAGCTACGACGGGAAAGCGGTTATATACGACAGTAACGCGGATCATGTATATTCTGTAACAGTAAATAAAAATATGATGCCTGCCGGTACAGATGTTGTTGAGTCCGAAATTCAGGTTGCCAGGCTTTCTACATATATTAAGCAGAAAGGCATATCCAAAATAGATTTAATGAAAATAGATGTTGAAATGCATGAGCCCGAGGTTTTAAAAGGCATAGAGGATTACCTGGGCCAGATGCAGCCAACAATGCTAATGGAGATATTAAACAGCGGGGTTGCCGTTAACGTTGAGCAGATATTAAAGGGTAAGGGTTATTCGTATTTCTATATTGATGAAAAAAATGGAACGCTCAAAAATATGAAAAACATTACAACAGACGGTAATCCTTGTAATTATCTGTTATGTAATGATAAAATAGCTTTGGAGGTTTCAAGCCATGGATTATGAAAGAGGCGGAAAGCAAAAAGAGATTTACAGCGTGGATGAGGTCATTGAAAGGAAATGCCCTCTCTGCGGCAGCGCAAACCATTCCAAAGTTTGCAGCGAAAGAGGCGCGATAGGTGTTGCCGTATGCAATGATTGCAAGCTTATCTATACCAATCCGATGGTTAAAGAGCCTGAAAAAAATTACTGGGGCGATGAAAATAAATATTTTGCTGAAGCCAGGCTGATATTTGAAGGCAAGGCGAAAAGCCACAGGGATCCGAATTACCTGACTGATTTAAGGGAAATAGAAAAAATTAAGCCCTCGGGCAATTTTCTGGATATAGGCACAAATATGGGCATGTTTTTAAGAAATACGCGCGGCAGGAAATGGAACGTTTCCGGAGTTGACCCGTCGCCTGCGCTTTCCGCTATGGCGCGCAAGTATTTTGGCCTGGATGTTAAAACATGTTATTTGCATGAGGCTGGATTTAAAGATGAACATTTTGATGTAGTTACAATGACTGATGTTTTTGAACATATATCAGAGCCAAAAAAAATGCTGGCGGATGTAAAAAAGGTGTTAAAAAATGACGGTATACTATTTATAAAGGTGCCGAATGGGAAATATAATATTTTAAAATTCTGGCTGGCAAAGGCAACCGGAAAAACAAAGGACTACGATATATTCGATTCATATGAGCATGTGACGCATTTTACGCACAATACACTGAAAAAAATGCTGGGGGAGTGCGGCTTTAAATTGAAGAAAATATATATCGGCAGGCCTATTCAGCTTCCGGCGTGGCATAAATATGTGGGCCATTATTACCAGTATCCAAGCCCGTGGCCTATGGATGCCAAGAATTATATGCTAAGGAATGTATTTTACTGGTTTTCATTGCTGGAACGCATATTGCGTATCGGAAATATAGGTTTTTTCGCCCCCAATATTATTGTAATAGCGCAAAAAAAGAGTTCATAAAATGTGCGGTATATGCGGCAAAATAAATATAAATAACCCGGCGAGCCCAGTGACGGAAGGCCTTATACGGTCAATGTGCGGCGTGCTCAAGCATAGAGGCCCCGATGATTCGGGGATTTATATAAACGGGGCAGTAGGCCTGGGCCATAGCCGCCTGAGCATAATTGATTTATCGCCTGCCGGCCGTCAGCCGATGAGCAACGAAGACAATACTTTATGGCTGGTCCTGAACGGCGAAATATATAATTTTATTGAGCTGCGAAAAGGCCTTGAAGCTAAGGGGCATAAATTTAAATCGCATACAGACACAGAGGTAATCCTTCATCTTTACGAAGAGAAAGGCGTTGACTGTCTTAAAGATTTGCGCGGCATGTTTGCATTTGCTTTGTGGGATGAAAAAAGAAAATCGTTATTTCTGGCCAGGGATAGGGTAGGGAAAAAACCCTTATGTTACGCAAATGTAAACGGAAGTTTTCTGTTTGCCTCTGAAATGAAATCTATTTTACAGGATCCCGATGTGAAAGCAGATGTAGATTTGCGCATGATACCATATTACCTTACTTATGGTTACACACCTTCGCCATGCACAATGTTTAAAGGCATAAAAAAACTTCAGCCTGCTCATTATTTGTTATATCAAAAAGGAAATATTGAAATAAAGAGGTACTGGCAGTTGGATTTTTCTAAAAAAACAGTGCTTGATGAAAAGGAATGCGCAGCGCAGGTGTTGGTGCACCTTGAGGAAGCAGTTAAGGTAAGGCTTATAAGCGATGTGCCTTTGGGCGCTTTTTTAAGCGGCGGCATAGATTCAAGCGCTGTTGTGGCCATGATGGCAAGGAATATGTCAAAACCGGTTAAGACATTCTCGGTAGGGTTTGAAGAAGCCAGCCATAGCGAGCTTTCTTTCGCCAGAATAGTTGCCAAGGCGTTTGGCACTGACCACCGTGAATATATAGTAAAACCAGACGCCATGCATATACTGCCGAAACTGATATGGCATTATAATGAACCTTACGCTGATTCGTCAGCTTTGCCTTCTTTTTACGTCGCGAAAATGACAAGGCAGGATGTTACCGTTGCCTTGAACGGTGACGGCGGGGATGAAAATTTCGCCGGTTATATAAGGTATATGGCAACCAGGGTTTCTGAAAAAGTGCCTCACGGGATAAGCAAGGCAATGGCTTTTGCCTTTCGTAATGGCCTGAATAATACGATGAGAAGCAACCGTCTTTTTTCAAAAATTATAAGGTTTGCCTCAGTCGCTTCCCAGCCGACAAGAGAAAGATATTATAACTGGATTATAATTTTCAGGGACAGGGAAAAGGAATTTTTATATACAGATAGTTTCAAAAAGATGCTTCAACATGAAAATCCGCCTTTTTCCTATATGAACGGCTTGTTTGAGGCATGCGCAGGCCTGGAAGTGGTGGATTCCCTGCTTTATGCCGATATTAACAGTTATCTTCCTGAAGACCTTTTGGTCAAGATGGATATTGCTTCAATGGCGAATTCACTTGAAGCCAGATCCCCGTTTTTAGACCACAAATTTATGGAATTTTGCGCCTCTGTGCCGTCAGGTCTGAAAATAAAAAGAGGGGTCCTTAAGTATATTTTGAAAAAATCATTAAACGGTATTTTGCCGGATGAAATCCTGCGGCGCGGAAAAATGGGTTTTGGCGTGCCTATTGACAACTGGTTCCGCAAGGAACTTAAAAATTATTGCTACGAAATATTATTGAGCGATAAATGCGTCAGGCGAGGTTTCTTTAGAAAAGAATATGTAAAAAAGATACTGGATGACCAGTCGCAGTATAAGTCAAACAGCGGCGATAAGATCTGGGCCTTGCTGAATCTTGAGCTTTGGCACAGGATTTTTATAGATAAAGAAAATATATTGTAAATATTATGAAAAAAGTCGTAAGAATAATAGCCAGGTTAAATATAGGAGGGCCGGCAATAAATACCGTATTGCTTTCAGCAGGCCTGGACAAGTTTGGTTTTAAGACGTGCCTTGTGGCCGGTACCGTAGGAGTTAATGAAGGCGATATGGAGTACTTTGCCAGGGAACACTGCGTAAAGCCAGTTATTGTCAATGATCTGACAAGGGAAATAAATGTTTTAAAGGATTTAAAGGCATTATGGAAGGTATACAGAATAATACGCAGGGAAAAACCGGATATAGTTCATACGCATACAGCAAAAGCAGGTACTCTGGGTAGACTGGCGGCGATTTTAGCGGGTGTGCCTGTCAAAGTGCATACTTTTCATGGACATATCTTTGATGGTTATTTCAGTGGTTTAGCGACAAAGGTATTTATTGCCATAGAGCGCTTTTTAGGTAGATTTACGGACAAGGTTGTGGTTGTAAGTAATTCAGTGGAAAATGATGTTTCCGTGAGGTATAATATTATTTCTAAAGGCAAGGTAGCGGTTATCAAGCTTGGTTTTGAGCTTGAGAAGTTTTTTGAAGCAGATAAAAATGAAGGCAGATTAAGGCAGGAGCTTGGCATTGGCAGCGATGTTTTGCTGATCGGTATAGTGGGAAGGTTAGTCCCTATTAAGAATCACAAAATGTTTTTTGATACAATAAAATTATTATACGCTAAACGCTATACACTAAATGCTAAGTTTATAATCGTTGGCGACGGAGAATTGCGCCATGAACTTGAAAATTATGCGGGAGGATTAGGTATAAAAGACAAGGTTGTATTTCTAGGCTGGCGTAGGGATTTGGAAAACATATATGCGGATTTGGATATAGTTTGTTTGACTTCATTAAATGAAGGCACACCTGTTAGCTTGATAGAAGCAATGGCCTCGGGTAAATCTGTAGTGGCTACTGATGTAGGTGGAGTTAGAGATATAGTAAAAAATAATGAAAATGGTTTACTTGTACAAAGCAATGATGTTGATGGCTTTAGCAAGGCGTTACTAAGCATGTTGGAGGATAGAGAAAAGAGATTAGAGATGGGCCGTTACGGCAGAAAATTTGTGAATGAGAATTTCAGGAAAGAGAGATTAATAAAAGACACAGAGAATTTATACAATAGCCTATTAAAGGAGAAGGGTTTACTATGAAGATATTAGTTACAGGAGGCGCTGGATTTATAGGTTCGCATTTATGCGAGGCGTTGCTTAAAAATGGCGACGAGGTTTATGTTATAGATAATTTATCTACAGGTAGTTTAGATAATATAAAACATCTGCTGGAAAATAAAGATTTTCATTGTACGGTGGACACTATAATGAACAGCGATGTTATGGATAAATTGGTGAAAAAATGCGACAGAATTTATCATTTGGCTGCTGCTGTGGGCGTAAAGCTGATAATGGATAAGCCTATAGAAACTATAGAGACAAATGTTATAGGCACAGAGATTGTTTTAAAGAAGGCCAATAAATACAAGAAAAAGGTTTTGATTGCTTCAACTTCAGAGATATATGGCAGCCATGTTGAGCACAGCCTTAAGGAAGACGATAACAGAATTTTAGGTTCTATAAAGAAACGTAGATGGGCGTATGCCTGCTCAAAAAGTTTAGACGAGTTTTTAGCCCAGGCATATTTTATAGAAAAGAAACTGCCGGTTGTGATCGCGAGATTTTTTAACACAGTAGGCCCCAGGCAGACAGATGCGTATGGTATGGTTATACCGAATTTCGTGAAAAGCGCGTTGTTGAATAAGCCTATAGTAATTCATGGAGATGGAAAGCAGACAAGGAGTTTTTGCCATGTGTCTGATGTTGTTGGCGCCGTTATGTTGCTAATGGAGCGTCCTGATGCTGAAGGGGATGTTTTTAATATAGGAAGCGAAGAAGAGGTATCTATCGAAGGCCTGGCAAAAATGATAAAAAATGCAACAGCCAGCAAATCAGAAATAGTGCGCGTTTCTTATGAAAAGATTTATGGGCAGGGTTTTGAGGATATGCGCCGCAGAGTGCCTAATATATCAAAGATAAGAAAGTTGATTGGATATAAACCTATATCTAAATTAGACGATATAATATTGGATGTGATAGAGTATTTTAAAGGTTAACTAGTATGGCAGTAAAATATCTACCGGTTTTTTTAATAACATTGCTTTTATCTTTGTTCTTGACGCCGTTGGTCCGGAGGATGGCGCTGCGTTATAACTTTGTAGCAAAGCCGAAAAACGACCGTTGGAACAAGCGGGTTATACCCATATGTGGCGGCATAGCGATATTCGTATCTTTTTTTATATCGTTTTTGATTTTCGAAAGGGGCAATAGCCTGTTTTTTCCATTGTTGGCAGGCTCTACGGCTGTATTTATAACAGGGCTCATAGACGATATATTCAGCATAAAACCGTATTCAAAGCTTTTTGCGCAGATTATCATAGCAACATTTATGTGTATTTTTGGCATCAGCTTTAAAGTGCTACCGGTGGATTTTCTTAATATATTTGTCACTATATTCTGGTTTGTCGCGATAATGAATGCTTTTAACCTTTTAGATAATATGGATGGTTTGTGCGCCGGTATCACCGTGATATCGGCAGGGATAATTTTTGTGCATTACGGTTTTCATGCGGGTTCAAGCGCAGCTATGATAGGATTGATTTTAGGGGCTGCTGCCTTAGGATTTTTAAGGTATAATTTTAATCCTGCAAAGATTTTCATGGGTGATTGCGGTTCTATGTTTATAGGTTTTGTAATAGCCGCGATAAGTGTTATGGGCACCTGGCGGGGCACATCCAATATTTTGGGCACCCTGGCGGTTCCTGTATTGGTTTTAGGGGTGCCGGTATTTGATACCATACTAGTTACTTTAAATCGTAGGGCAAGCGGCAGGCATTTTTACGACGGCGGGAAAGATCATACATCTCACAGGCTGGTAGTTTTGGGTATGTCAGAGCGCAGGGCAGTGCTGACTTTGTATTTTATAAGCCTGTGTTGCGGGTTGATAGCCTTTGCGTATACAAAATTAAACGTGACGGCTGTAATAGTTTTGTTTATGGCAGCCGCGTTATTAATGTTGTTTTTTGGTATTTTCTTAAGCCGTGTCAGAGTCTATGCCGCAGAGCCTAAAAAACATACAAATGGCAATCATATATCTTTAGGCGGTATGATTTATCACAAACAGAAGATGTTTGAGATAATGATAGATCTTTTTATTATAAGCGCAAGTTATGTCGGCGCCTATCTTTTAAGGTATGAAGGCATTCTTGTACCTGTTAATGCAAAATTGATCGTGGAGTCGTTACCTATAATTATTATTATAAAGCTCAGTTTTTTTTACAGTTTCGGCCTGTATAAAGCAGTTTGGGAATACGCCGGATTTCATGATCTTTTTAATGTTATCAAGGCGGTTACATTTAGTTGTATAAGCTCCATTATAGCATTGGTATTTTTATTTCGTATACAGGGTTATTCCAGGGCGGTCTTTGTGATAGACTGGCTGTTGTTGTTGACAGCCGCTTCCGGGGCAAGATTTGTAATGAGGATGTTCAGGGAATATTTCAATTTCGACTCTAAGTCAGGCAAAAGGATTTTGATAATGGGCGCAGGCGATGCCGGTGAATATCTGTTAAGAGGTATAAGGTACAATAGGAAATTAAGCTATATGCCTGTTGGTTTTATCGACGACAATTTAGAAAAACATGGCAGAAATATACATGGCGTACCGATAATAGGTTCAAGGCATAACATACCTCAACTTGTAAAAAAATACAAGATAGACGAGTTGTTTTTGGCTATTCCTTCCATGAATGACGCTTCGCATGAAGAAATAATAGATATATGCAGCAGCAATAACATTGTTTTTAAAAAAATGTCAGATATCGCGTTATGGTGAAGTTATGAATATAGCAATAGATGTCCGTTCAATTTTAAAAAAAGAGAAGACAGGTATAGGCTATTATACTTTTAATCTAATTAATGCGCTGGCTAAAATCGACAGAAATAATGATTATGCTTTATATAGTAAAATCAGGTTTTTCAGTAGAGATAAAAAACCGCCTGCGTTGCCGGGTGAGAATTTTCGGCATAAAATAGACCGTTTTAATTTAGGCCCGCCAGTTGTTTTAAAAAATACGGATATATTTCATACATCCGCGTATGACTTAAAGCCCCCAAAAGGGGCTAAATTTGTAATTACGGTCCACGATATAATACCAAAGGTTTTTCCGCAGGGCCACCCAAAAGATGTGCTTGAAAAGCTGGATAATTTATTAAAGAGTGTTTTGGCTGCTGCCGATGTTATACTGGCTGATACCAAATGTACTGCCAATGACCTTAAAAGGCATTATTCCGGACAGACAGGGCAAAAAATAAAGGTTCTCTACCCCGGGGTGGGAGACGAGTTTTGCGTATTACCGCAGGAAGCTAAAAATCTTTACAAGGAAACGCTTTTAAAGTATAATATATATACTAATTATATTATATATATAGGCACTATTGAGCCTAGAAAAAATATAAATGGCCTTATAAAAGCCTACAAGGCTCTTAAATCAGGGCATAATATAAAACAAACCCTTGTAATTACAGGCATGAAAGGGTGGATGTATGATGATGTATTCAAGCTCACAGAGGAGCTTGGCTTTAAAAAAGACATAGTATTTACCGGTTATGTCCCATGCGAGGACCTTAAGGTTTTATACAATTTTGCCGATGTAAGCGTATATCCTTCTTTTTATGAAGGCGCGGGCCTGCCTATCTTAGAGGCGTTTAAGTGCGGCTGCCCTGTTGTAACTTCAAATGTATCATCTATGTCTGAGCTTGCAGGCGATGCAGCTGTTTTGACAGATCCGTATAAGATTGATTCCATTGCAGATGGGATATACAGCGTATTAAGTGATGTTGGTTTAAGAAATAGCCTGGCGCAAAAGGGTTTAAAGCGCGCAGCTGAATTTAGCTGGGATATGACAGCGAAGAATTTATTGGAAATATTCAAGGGGTTTTAATGAAAACGGACAGGATTTTAATAATAAACCCCTTTGGCATAGGCGATGTTATTTTTACCACGCCTTTAATAAGGCATTTAAGAAAACAGTTTCCCGATAGTTATATAGGTTTTATATGTAATAGCCGCGTTGCGCCGTTCTTATCAAGCAATAAGAACCTAAATGAGATATTTGTTTTCGATAAAGGCGATTTCAGGATTCTCTGGCGCGCCTCAAAAATAGATTGCATTAGGCAATTTTTGAAATTTTTAAAAATAATAAAAAGTAAAAAGTTTGATGCCGTTATAGATTTATCCTTAGGCCATCAGTATTCATTTTTTTTAAAGATGCTTGGCGTGCCGGTAAGAATCGGATATAATTTTAAAAAAAGAGGCAGGTTTCTTACTCATAAAATAGATATTGCCGGTTATCATGATAAGCATATAGTAGAGTATTACTTAGATTTATTACGTATAGTGGCGCCTCGGTTTCGCTATGACAATCGCAGTCTAGATGTTTTTATCCCTCAGGAAGATTTGGCATGGGCTGATAATTTTTTAAACAATAACCATATTGATCGTAACGAAAAAATCATAGCGATTATTCCGGGCGGCGGGGCAAGTTGGGGTAAGACAGCGATATTTAAGCAGTGGCCTGCTGAAAATTTTGCAAGCGTCGCTGATTTGTTGATAGAAAAATATGCTGCCAAGGTTATTATTTTAGGCGGCCCGGATGATACCGATATTTGCGATAGCGTTTTAAAGGCCATGAAGCAAAAAGCAATTTCAGCCTGCGGCCGGACAACGATTTTACAATTTGCGGCTTTGCTTAAAAAATGTGTTTTAACGATAACCAATGATGGCGGGCCGCTGCATGTAGCTGTTGCCGTTGATATTAATACAATATCTTTATTCGGCCCTGTAGATGAGAATGTATATGGCCCGTATTCAGCCAGCAAAAAGCATATAGTATTAAAGCAGGATATAAATTGCAGGCCTTGCTATAAAGAGTTTAAATTAAATCAATGCCAGAGCAGGCGCTGCCTTTTAAATATAAGGCCGCAGGATGCCATAAAAGCTGCCGGTGAGTTATTATGAATATAGAAAGTTATCTTGGTAAAAAACAAAATATAATAGACAGCGCTTTGATTAAATATCTGCCAAGCGCAAAAGGCCAGGCGCAAGAATTAATTAAGGCAATGCGGTATTCTGTTTTAGTTGGTGGTAAGCGTATAAGGCCTATTTTAATGCTGGCTATAGCAGATATGTTTAATAAGCCGGCAAGACAAATTATGCCGGCTGCCTGCGCGGTTGAATATATACATACTTTGACATTGATTTTGGATGATTTGCCATGTATGGATGATTCCGCTTTAAGGAGGGGCAGTCCTTCGGTCCATAAGAGATTCGGCAAGGCAACCGCGATATTGGCGTCATACTCATTGATGGCGCTAGCGTTTGAATTGCTCAAAGATGATGCAAGAGCGATAAAATGCATGTCAGACGCAATTGGTGTTAATGGCGTATGCGCAGGCCAGTTTGTTGATTTAAAAAGCGGTTCGAAAAAGATAGATAGAAAGACACTAGCGTATTTGCATGAGCATAAGACAGCGGATTTGTTTGTTGGATCCTGTTTGATAGCCGGCCATATCTGTGACGCGCGCCCAGCGCAATTAAAGGCGTTAGGCAGATACGCAAAATACCTTGGCCTGGCTTTTCAGGCATATGACGATATACTCAGCGTAAAGAAGACCACAAAAGAATTAGGTAAGGAGACAAAAAAAGATAAGAATTCACCGAATATAATGAATTTATTAGGTGAAGAAACCGCGAAAGAACGCATTAAGTCTTATTTAAATAAAGCAGAGGCGGCTTTGAGCATTTTTGGAACACAGGCAAAAACTTTAATTAAAATAAAGGGGATCTTTATATGTTAAACATAGCAATTATAGGTTGCGGCCACTGGGGGCCTAATTATATCAGGAATTTCTTACATTTAAGAGGCATTGGTAGAATTTTTTGCTGTGACTTTAAGCAAGAAATTCTTAAAAAAATTAAATCCACTTATCATGATGTTGAAGTTTTGGCCGATTACAAAGAGGTTATTAAGAATAAAGATATTAATGCTGTCGTCGTAGCTACACCTTCTTCAACGCATTTCTCTATAGCAAAAGAGGCTATTCAGGCAGGCAAAAATGTGCTGGTTGAGAAGCCGCTTGCTTTGAAATATGAAGAATGCAAACAGCTTGAAGAATTAAGCAAGAAAACCGGTAAAGTTCTAATGGTGGCGCATACATTTGTGTATAATCCCGCAGTAGCAAAAATAAAAGAATTTATAGATAAAAAAATGCTTGGGGATATTTATTATGTCCATTCAACAAGGACGCATCTTGGCTTGATAAGAGAGGATGTTAATGCTGTGTGGGATCTGGCGCCTCACGATGTTTCAATAATGCTATATCTTTTAAGCAAGATGCCTTTAACAGTTTCTGCGGTCGGTGGGGCTTTTTTAAAGAAGACAAGAGAGGACGTAGCTTTTGTAAATTTAAAATTTGCCGATGGCATCGTTGGTAATATCCATATCAGCTGGGCAGATTCCAATAAAGTCAGGCAGGTAGAAGTAATTGGCAGTAAGGCGCGCGCTGTGTTTAATGATCTGGATAATCTAGAGAAGGTTAAGTTGTACGAAAAAGGAATTTCAACTGATAAGCCATATGATAACTTTGGCGAGTTTCAGTATCTTTT
>Ga0210016_1000656_pt1 | contig 30946 bp, 30 predicted proteins | sample CryGeyCG2014_300_FD_185454 | JGI IMG/M metagenome (GOLD analysis project Ga0210016, IMG submission 185454) | Groundwater microbial communities from aquifer - Crystal Geyser CG02_land_8/20/14_3.00 (SPAdes) (version 2) | ecosystem: Environmental > Aquatic > Deep subsurface > Groundwater | place...
TTACACACCAGGATGTTACTCGCTATAAATTACTCGATCTCGTCGCTGCTTCCCCGCTGCCTACTTCACATACCCTATCAATTTTCATCCGCGGGGGCGACAACTTCCGCTTGTCATGTGCGTTTACCGTGAAAATACACCCCCCACCCCGACCCTCTTCCGCGCAGGGGGGAGGGAAATCCTTGGCCTCGTAAAGTGTAGAGCCGGGGGAGGATTTTCATGTGCGGGGGCGACAAAATTCTTTTGTCATGAGCGTTTACATTGGGAGACGGACATGGCTAAGAAGATCATCCTGCTTGTAGAAGACAATCCGGACGACGAGGAACTCACCCTCATGGCGCTAAAGGAAAGCAATATCTTAAACGAGGTCGTTGTGGCCCGAGACGGCGAGGAGGCTGTGGAATATCTATTCGCCAAAGGATGAAAATCACCCTTTACCCCTCCCTCCTCCGTAGAGGGGGAGGGAATAATGACTCCGCATGAGAATCTTATTTTCGTTAAAATGGAGGTGATCACGTGCCTGAACCGCTCGACCTGCTCATTGTTGAAGACAACCCCGACGACGCCCGGTTGATGCTTCTGCACCTTACCGAAGAAGGCTACGCGCCCCGGTGGAAAAGAGTTGAGACAAAGGAGGCCTATCTGGATGCCCTGCGAGATCCCCCTGATCTGATCCTGGCCAATTATGCGCTCCCCGGCTTCAGCGGCCCTGATGCCCTAAGGCTCCTTAAGTCCGCCGGCCTTGATATCCCCTTCATACTGGTTTCAGGAAGCATAGGAGAGGAAGCCGCTATTGAGATGATGAGGCTCGGGGCATCCGACTACATCCTCAAGGATCGGATGGAAAGGCTTGGAGTGTCTGTCAGGAGGGCACTTGCTGAAAAGATGCTCCGTTTCGAAAAAGGCATCGCGGAAGATACCCTCAGGCGGAAAAGGTCGCTTTTTCGTAAGATACTGGATGATTTCCCCTACGGGATATACATCGTAAACAGGCACCAGGAGATAGAGTATGCAAACAGCAAATTTGCCGCCGACTTCGGGGATTGGGCTTCCTGCAAATGCCATGAGTTCCTCCACGGCCGCGCCGATCCCTGTCCCTGGTGTGAAAATGCCGAGGTCTTTGCCGGCAGCACCATTGAAAGACTATGGCATTCTGATAAGACCGCAAAGGACTATGAGCTTGCGTCCATCCCCATCAAGAATACGGACGGCACCATTTCAAAGCTTGTGGTCTTCCACGACGTAACGGCGAGGAGAAGGGCCGAAGAAGAGATAAGGGGGCAGCAGAACTTCCTTCGCACCCTCATTGACTGCATGCCGATACCGGTCTTTTACAAGGACAGGGAGGGACGCTTTCTTGGTTTCAACAAGGCTTACGAGGATTTCACGGACATACCCAGAAGCGAACTCATCGGAAAGACCGTCATGGAAATCCTGCCCTCTGATGAGGCCGCATACCATCACAGGATTGATCTCGACCTTATAAGATCAGGCGGAAAGGTCAGCTATGAATCTCACTACACGAACCCTGGGGGGAAAAGAAGGGATATCGCCATAAGCAAGGCGGCCTTCATGGACGAAAAAGATGTGCCTGAGGGCATAGTTGCGGCCTTTCTGGATGTGACCGCACGCAAGAGGGCAGAGGAGGCACTCAGGGCATCGGAGGAGCAATGCAGGCTCCTTGCCGAAACAAGCCGCGACATCATCCTTGTGCACGACATGGAAGGCCGCATCCTCTTTGCAAACAAGGCTGGACTTGACTATGCCGGGCTTAAGAAAGAAGAGGCCATAGGCAGATCCATCCTTGATTTTGTCCCCCCTGAATGGCAGAAGGCGCTTCTTGAAAGGCAAGAGAGCCGCTCTAAGGGAGACCTTTCCCCTTATCTCTATGAAGCGGAATTTCTAAAGGGCACGGGGGAGAGGGTGCCGGTCGAGGTAAGCTCCGCTCCCATAGTAAGAGGTGGCGCTGTTTCCTCAATCCTCATCGTAGCAAGAAACATAACCGAGCGAAAGCAGGCCCAGGCAGATGCGGTATTGTTACAGGCCCAGTTTGCTCAGGCACAGAAGATGGAGGCCGTGGGAAGGCTTGCAGGAGGGGTCGCCCATGACTTTAACAACATGCTAACCTCCATACTGGGATTCACCGAAATTGCTATGGCCAAGCTTGATAGAGGTAGCCCAATACAGGAGGATCTAAAAGAGGTTAGGGCAGCAGGCAAGCGCTCGGCTGAGATAGTGAGGCAGCTTCTTGCCTTTGCAAGAAGGCAGCCCCTTTCCCCAAGGCTTCTTAGCATTAATGAGACCATAGACGGGATGCTCAAGATGCTCAGAAGGCTTATTGGTGAAGACATTGAGCTGGCATGGAGACCACAAGTCGATCTCTGGCGAGTGATGATGGATCCTTCCCAGATAGATCAGATACTTGCAAACCTGTGTGTAAACGCCAGGGATGCCCTGCCGCAGGGAGGAAAGATAGCGATAGAGACCCGGAATGTGCCCCTTGATGAAGAAGACTGTGCAGGGCATGAAGGACTCAAGAAGGGTAATTTCGTTTTGCTTGCGGTAAGCGACAACGGCTGCGGCATGGATAAGGAAACCCTTGCCAAGATCTTCGAGCCCTTTTTCACAACCAAAGAGGCCGGAAGGGGAACCGGCCTGGGCCTTGCGACCGTTTACGGGATAGTCAATCAAAATGACGGCCTCATAAACGTCTATAGCGAACCCGGCGTAGGGACCACATTTAAGATATATCTTCCCATGCATCCGGAAGAAAGTAGCAGGGAGGGGATGAGGCCGGAAGAGGAAATCCCGAAGGGAAGGGGCGAGACGGTGCTCATTGCAGAGGACGAAGAAACCGTGCTCATGGTGGCAAAAAGGGTGCTGGAAAAGCTCGGATACAAGACCCTTGCGGCCAGAAGACCCAATGAAGCAATAGCAATTGCTGAATCGCACACTGGAGACATCCACCTGCTGCTTACAGATGTTGTCATGCCGCAGATGAACGGAAAGGAGCTTGCGCAAAGACTCAAGGCCCTGAGACCGGGCCTCAAGGTCCTTTTCATGTCCGGTTACACTGCGGATGCGATAGCACTCCACGGGATCATTGAAGAGGGGGTGGAGTTTATTCAGAAGCCCCTAACAAGTGCTGAGCTGGGAAAAAAGATAAGGAAAATGATGACTGAGGTATGATGAGTGATGACTGAAAGTTATATGTCCCGAATTTCCGTTCTCATCGTGGAAGACTCTCCTTCCGACGCTGAACTGATGGTTCTCAAGCTTGCGGAGGAAGGCTACGAGGTTAAACATAGAATCGTTGAAAGGGAAGGGGATTACCTTGAGGCCCTCAATGATGAACCAGACGTCATCCTTTCCGACTGGGCGCTCCCTGCCTTCAGCGGCCTTGGTGCACTGAAGCTTCTAAAGGAACGCGGCCTCGATATCCCGTTTATAGTGGTTACGGGAAGCATCGGAGAAGAGGCCGCCGTCGAGGCGATAAGGACTGGGGCCTATGATTTCGTGCTAAAGGACAGGCTGGGCCGTCTCGGCCAGTCCGTAAGGCGCGCAATTGAAGAAAAAAGGATGCGCAAGGAAAAGAGATTGGCGGAGGAGGAGTTGAGGGATAGCCGGCAGGAGATGGCCAATCTCATGGACAACATTCAGGGCATGGTCTATTCGTGTCTCAATGACAGGGACTGGACCATGACTTTTGTAAGCCAGGGCTGTCTTGATCTCACTGGCTTTAGATCCTATGAACTATTGGACAATAGCGTGGTCTCATACAATGAGCTTATCCATCCTGATGACAGGCAATACGTGTGGGACGCTGTTCAGGCAGCACTGGAAAAAGCAAGCCCCTACGTTCTTGAGTACAGGATCATTGCCAGGGACGGCACCATCAAGTGGGTCTGGGAAAAGGGCCGGGGCGTTTTCAATAGCGACGGCAGCCTGATTTGTCTTGAAGGGCTGATAAACGACATCTCGGAAAGAAAGAGGATGGAGGCTGAAAGAGAGAGGCTCATAGCAGCGATAGAGCAAGCAGGGGAGGTGATCTTTCTCACAGACCGTGATGGCGAGATAATCTATGTTAATCCGGCCTTTGAGCCTGTGACCGGTTACACAAAGGAAGAGGCCATTGGCCGGAATCCAAGGATGCTCAAGAGCGGAAAGCAGGATCAGGCCTTCTACCAAAACCTCTGGGATACCATCAAAGCAGGAAAGACCTGGAAGGGACGCATGGTAAACAGGCGAAAGGACGGGAGCCTCTACACCGAGGAGACCACCATCTCGCCGGTGCTTGACGGCTCAGGAAGGTTACTGAACTACGTTGCCGTGAAGAAGGATATAACCGCTCAACTTGAAATGGAGGAGCAATTTCAGCAGGCCCAGAAGATGGAATCCATCGGAAGGCTTGCGGGCGGGGTCGCCCATGATTTTAACAACATGCTAGGAGTGATCATAGGGCAGGCAGAGCTTGCCCTGGATGAACCCGGGATTGACGAGAAGTTGAAAGCAGGCTTGAACGAAATCAGGAAGGCGGCCGAACGCTCGGCAAATCTTACCAGACAGCTTCTGGCATTCGCCAGGAAACAGGCCATAGCCCCCAGGGTGATTGACTTAAACCAGGCCGTGGAGGGATTGCTCAAGATGATGAGAAGGCTCATAGGGGAAGACATAGCCCTGACATGGCTTCCAGCCTCGAATCTGTGGGCTGTAAAGATGGACCCCTCCCAGGTGGATCAGATACTGGCCAACCTCTGCGTAAACAGCAGGGACGCCATAGGAGGGGCCGGCAGTGTCACGGTGCAGACCGCCAATCATTCATTCGACGAGACCTTCTGCAAGTCCCACAAGGGATTCAGCCAGGGCGAATACGTGTGCCTTGCCGTAAGCGACGACGGTTGCGGAATGGAGGAAAAGACAATCGAGCACCTCTTTGAGCCCTTTTTCACCACAAAGGAGGTGGGCCGGGGAACAGGCCTTGGGCTTGCGACAGTTTACGGCATCGTGAAACAGAACAGGGGATTTATTATAGTTGACAGTTTTCCCGGAAAAGGAACTACCTTTGAGATATACATCCCAAGGCATGAGGAGCAATTGGCGGAGCAAAAGGCCGATAAGCCTGAACCGTCAGAAAAGGGCAAAGGTGAAACCGTCATGGTCGTTGAAGATGATCCTTCCCTCCTGCTCCTGATCTCCAGGATATTGACAGGATTGGGATACCGGGTGCTGGCCGCCGCATCAGGAGAGCCTGCCCTGGCAATGGCAGAATCACATCAGGGGCCGATCCATCTCCTGATAAGCGATGTAATCATGCCCGGAATGGACGGAAGGGCGCTTGCCCAAAGTCTCAGGGCAGAAAGACCCAAGATGAAGGTCCTTTTTGTATCCGGTTACCCGGCCGACATCCTTGCCCGAAAGGGCCTCGTGGAAGAAGGCGTTTCATTCCTTTCAAAACCCTTTTCCGCCCCCGGACTTGCCGGCAAGGTAAGGAAGGTGTTGGAGGGAAATGATGAATAAGGCGCGATTCATTTTTGAAAAGTTGGAGATAGAGACGGGAAGGAAAGAAGTTGGGTTCAAATTTGACCGGCTTTAGCGGTCCATGACGAAGACGCCTGCACCCACGGAGAACGAATAAGCCCTTAAAACAAATCATATCCCGTAGGCATCATCGTGCGGCCCCAGCAGGACGAACCTTATGGTTTGATCAGGTATTTTCAGACAGTCCGAGCAGGCTACGACTACATTATCGCCCTTCTTTCGGCAAACCTCGCAGTACAGGTAAATAATAATGAAATTGCGCTTCACGGGACATGAATAGAAACCCTGCCACTTGCCCCTTAGCGGTTCGCCAAATGCGACGGGATTCTCAATGATCATATCCACCTTTTTCTTGACCAGGCCCTTTATTGAAGAGTGTTTCTTCAGGGCCTTCAGGAAATCGGTTTCGAACTTCGCCTCCATCAATCCCCAAAGACTTCGTTATAGGAATGCCACTCTGCGGTCCCGGCTTGCAACCTTGCCTGAACATCTTCCATCGCCTGTTGAAACGCCGGATGGCTGAGAACCTTTTCCATGTGAGCGCCTTCTGCCCTCCGCTTCACCGCCAGCAAGTACTGGGTGAACATTTCGGCCACGGATGTACGGTTCTCAGCAGCAAAGACCTTCGCGAAATCTGCCAGATCCCGATCCAGGCTTACATTTAGACGCGTCTTGGGCATAAAAACCTCCTTAAGTATGGTTCCCATCATGCACATAATGGGAACAAGAGTCAAGCACCTTTATCCCGGCTGAAACCGGCCTTTGCCCTTCTTTGAGGCTGCGGGCAGAACTTTCCTCGATTGGAGAGCGTAGGGGTTCTTCTCAGGGATACTAATTACCCGGCCGACATCCTTGCCCGAAAGGGCCTCGTAGAAGAAGGCGTTTCATTCCTTTCAAAACCTTTCTCCTCTGCCAGGCTTGCTTCCAAGGTAAGGAAGGTGTTGGATGGAAAACCATAGGCACCCTTGCAAACAAGTATAATTACGATTATACTAATCATGATTTTACTTGGAGATGAGATGGCAAGATTTGTAGATCGAAAGTCTGAATTAGCGGCTCTGGAAAGATCATATCACGCGCCTGGATTTCAATTCATCCCAGTCTATGGGCGAAGGCGGATTGGAAAAACCCGCCTCCTTCAAGAGTTCATAAAGGGGAAGGAAGCAATATATTTTCTGGCTGACAGCATCGCAGAAAATGATCAGCTCAAGAGCCTGGGCCGCTTGATGGGCGAATACTTCAAGGACTCCATTCTCGAAGAAGCAGGCTTCAGTAGCTGGCAACAGCTTTTCCGCTATCTGAATGAAAAGGCAGCAGAAAGAATGGTTATCGTCATAGATGAGTTCCCTTATCTGGTCAACAGCAATAAGGCCACTTCCTCGATCTTTCAAAAGGGAATAGACGAACATTTAAAGGACGGTAATATTTTCCTGGTGCTGATGGGCTCCAGCATTGGCATGATGGAAAAGGAAGTTCTTTTTTACAAGGCCCCTCTTTACGGCAGACGAACTGGATCTCTTGAAGTGAAAGAAATGCCTTTCCAGAGCCTCTACGAGTTCTTCCCCGGAAAGAATTTTGATGACCTCATGGCCGTCTATACAGTCTTCGGGATGATCCCGGCATATCTTGAAAAGGTCAATCCTGAGCTGGATATTATTGAAAACATACGACATCTCATTCTCGAAAAGGGAACATTTTTCTCAAACGAGGCGGAGTATATCCTAATGGAAGAACTCCGGGAACCACGGAATTACTTCGCCATCCTAAAGGCGGTTTCCCAGGGTAAGAGAAAGCCCTCGGAGGTCATAAATGAAACAGGATTAGAGAAGAGCCATGTGTCAAGGTATGCTGATATACTTAAGCAACTGGGGTTCCTGAAGAAGGAAGTGCCTGTTACAGAAAGAAACCCTGAAAAAAGCAAACACGGACTTTACGGAATACAGGATAGATTCTTAACCTTTTGGTTTAAGTACGTTTTTACCAACAGAAGCCGGCTTGAAATCGGCAAAAGCAACCATGTGGAAACGCTGATTAGGGATTGCCTTGAACAGGACATAGCCCATGCCTATGAGGATGTGTGCAGGGAATTCTGCCTCAGCCTCATGGCCGAAGGGCAACTGTCTTTTACGAGCTTGGGCAGATGGTGGTCAAGAGCTGAGGAGATTGATTTGGTGGCCTTGGATGAGGACAGCAAGACCGCCTTTTTCGGAGAGTGCAAGTGGTGCAACAAGCAGGTCGGGGTGAATGTTTATGAAGATCTTATAAGAAAATCCAATCAAGTTGAGTGGAAGCTGGATAGCCGGAAAAACCGATTCATACTATTCAGCAAAAGCGGCTTCACTGAAGCCATGTTTGATCGCGCGAATAGGGAAAACGTATTATTGGTGCATAAAGACAGGCTGTTGGGCGGATAAGCCCTTTTTCTTGAATAGATGCTTGATCGAAGAGTGCTTCTTGAGAGCGTTAAGGAAAGTGGTTTAGAATTTTTCTTCCAGCGCTCGTTGCTATTGAAGCATCTGCTAAATGATAGCTGCACACCATCGCGCAGGATGATCAGGGCCCCAGCGTCTCCTTCCAGCGGCTCATTATAGAATCGTAAGAGACCGCTCCAAGGCCTTCTTCGGCCATGAAGGCGGAAAGATCCCTCTGGCTCCCGCCCATCCACCAGGAGCTAAGGAGCGTTCCGGCCTCCGGTGCCAAAGGCCATTCCGGTCCCAGTCGGCCGCAGAGATGATTCTGCATGGCCGCCTCCGCCATCCAGGCAAGGACATAGTCCAGGGAGTAGAACTCCGGCACAAGATCGAAGAGATGGCTTTCGGGCTGGTAATAAAACCCTGTGTAGCGGGCCATGTTGCGGGCGTAGATGTCTCCGTTTTCGAGATCTCCCCCTGAAAACATCTCGTATTCGGAGATGAATTTGGCCGCGTAGCGCCTGAAGATGGACATATCCTTGAGGGTCTTGTAATAGCGTATGTTTTCGGCATCCTCTTCTTTCAGACCCAAGATTTTTGTCAGGAAGGGAAAGGACATGGCCGTATTCTGGACCAGAAAGGCAAAGGCCTCTGAAAGGCAAAAGGATGAACCGAGATCCTTTTCGATCATACCGATCTCTGAGGATGTCAGGGCTGAGGCAATGCCGTGGCCAAGCTCATGCCAGAGGGCCTCCAGATCCACCCACCCGCCCTCGGGCTTTATGAGCACATATATCTCTCCCGGCACATCCAGGACAAAGCACATCGCCTGGCCGCTCTTTCCCTCCTCAGCTCCCAGCTCCAGAGTCAGACCCGGCAAGAGGGCCGGATCCATGCCCCAGAGGGAGAAAAAACCCGGAAGCTCCCTTAAGTCTCCAGGTGGAAAGAGGCGGTCAAACTCTCCGAGACCCAAAAGATAGATGGAATCAAATCGGGTAAGATCGCCAAGGCATCTTCCCAGGGTCTTGCGGCACCACCGCTCCATGGCAGGAAAGTAAATGTCATCACTGCTCTTGAGCAGATCCTTGAGCAAAACGTAATAGTGACGGTAATTCAGGCCCTTCTTGGCACTGCAATACTCAAGGTAGCCCTCGAAGCCGAGTTCTTCTTTTAAGATGGCGAGAAGGGTCTTCCAGGAATTGAGGGCAAAGGGCTTCAGGAACTTGCAAAGTGGACCTGTCTCCTTCTGCAGGGTCCTCCGGCCTTCAATGGTGCTCTGTTTCTGACACCAGGCTATGATGTCTCTGAAGTAGATCTTTTTCCCCTCCACATGGCCCGCGGCTCCCCTCATCCATGTTCTCATCTCTGTTTCGTGTGGAAGGATCGCCCTCTGGAGATAGTGGTCAATCACCCCGTGCCGCAGCCTCTGTCTATGCTGGGGGGAGGCCTTTTCGTCAATCTCATCGAGAACTGCGATGCTAAGGAAGTCCTCAAAACCTTCATAAAGCTCGTATGCCTTGAAGGGAGGGGCATCTCCCCTCCAGAGACAGAGGGCCTGGAGTCCCAGGCGGTAATTGAGGTGAAATACGCAATTGGCTACTGAAAGATCATAGCCGCATCTTTCAAGATTGTTATCGCGGAAGGTAGGCATAATCCTCTCTCTAATAGAAGCTCATGACTAGGTTTTGCATCGCCCCGGAGGATAAAAATCCCCCTTTCGATCTCTTCTCTGTTCTCATCCTTTTTCGGGGTCGCTATCGGAATCGGTATCGAATTTTGACATTAGGCCTATTGAGCCCTTAGCGATTGCGATCCTCACCCCGACCAACCTCCGCGAGAGGAGAGCTGGAATTGGGCATCCGAGGGAGAAACGGGAACCCGCTCATAAGCGTTTATACTATGATATCCCCCCGCTGTTCAGGCTGCAATCAGCCTCTTCCCCTGTTTGAAGCATTCGGCTGGGGTCTTTCGGGACAGGAAAGGCGGGACTGCCGCTCAGGGCTCCTTAAGGCCAATGGCTGGAAGATGGATAACTCGCCCGGGTGCCATGCTCCAGGAGGAGAGGTTATGGGTGCTCAGGATGACGGTCTTCCCCCGGTTCCTGTTCAGTTCCAGGACCACACCCTCCATGAGCTTGGCGCTTTCTTCATCCATATTGTTGGTGGGCTCATCCAGGAGGATGACCCGGGGATCAAGAGCCAGTGCCCGCGCCAGAGCTACCCGCTGAGATTCCCCTCCCGACAGTTTCCCCGCATGGCGTTTTTCGAAGCCTGAAAGACCCAGCCTTTCCAGTGCCTCCCGGGCCCTTGTTCTCGCTTCACGGCCCGGGATCCCACGCAACCGCAGACCCCACATGATATTTGCCTCAACTGTGGTATTGAAGAGATAGGGGCTCTGAATCAGAAAGCCTACCCTCCGCCGCAGGGCTACCACGTTTTTCCGCGACACCGATTCCCCGAAAAAGCGGACTTTACCCGCGCGGGGGTTGGCGATGAAGGCCAGGAGGTTAAGCAGCGTCGTCTTACCGGCCCCGTTTGGACCCACAAGGGCGACGAATTCTCCCTCCTCGATCCGCAGATGATCAATGGAGATAACCGGCTCGACTCCGTAACCGAACATGACGTCTATGAGTTCGTAGGCGGCTCCCATCACCTCCTCCTCTGAAGCAGGAAGAGCAGGGCGTTTACTCCAAAGGCAACAGCCAGAAGAACAAACCCGAGGGCAAGTCCCAGGACGAACTCGCCCTTGCTCGTCTCCAGCGCTATGGCGGTCGTCATGGTTCTAGTAAATCCTCGTATGTTGCCTCCCAGCATCATGGCAATGCCTACCTCTGAAATAACCCGCCCGAATGCAATAACCAGTGCCGATGTCACCGCAAAACGGGCCTCCTGCAAGACCTTCCAGGCCGTCTGCCTGGGTGTCGCCCCAAGCCCCTTGCAGGTGATTACTATTCTGGGGTCAAGGTCCTCTATGGCCGCGATTGTAAGGTGCAGCACCAAGGGAAGAGCCAGGGCGAAAAGACCCAGGCTCAATCCGTTTGGGGTAAACAGCAGTTCCAGAGTTCCCAGGGGGCCCCTGCGTCTCAGGAGGGCGTAAAAGAAAAGCCCCACAACCACCGTGGGCAGCGCCATCAGGGTATTTAAGACAAGCAGAACCGCCTGCTTCCCGGTAAATCGGTTCAGGGCAATTAAGAGCCCCATGGGAACTCCGGCCAGAGCTGCAAACAGCAGAGCAACAAGGGCCACCCTGAGAGATGTCCAGATGATGAAATAGACCTCGGGATCAAATGAGACGATCAGTTCAAAAGCGGAAAGGGCGGATTCGATAAAAAACTGCAAGCAAGCTCCCCGACTGAAAATACCAGTGCATTTACAATATCTGTATATTGAGATGTCAAAATTATTATGGACCTATACAGTTAGTTCACATATTGATTTTATTGGATTTGTGAAGGAAGATACTTGAGTTTGATTAGGCTGTCAAGCCGAGACGTATCATTACCCCTTCTGGAAAAGCTTGTGAACTTTGCTTTTAAAAGGATGCCTGCTAAGATAGACCCAAATCTAATGGAGCAGATGCGCACTTAATGGGTTAATTGAATGGATTCAGGATGGGTGAGCTTTATCTCAGAACTATCGGTGCTAATCTTGTAGGCCTTTTTGCCGTAATGGCCCTCAATTTCCTTACCCCTTCATACATACTGAGACTTCCAGATCCTGTGTTTTTCAACGATGAGGCAAGGGGTTTGCTTCTAGTCCTCTATTTACTGGTGATCGGATTCATAAGCTTGGTTCAACTTATTGTCCTCAGACCGATCAAAAAGGCTCTCAAAGGCGATCAAGAAATTTTCGATAAGATGCCTCCGGCAGATTCCCTCAAGGCAAGGGTGATAAACCTCCCATTTATCATAGGCGGTCTCAACCTGGCCCTGTGGCTGATTCTTTCATCCTTTACCATCGGCTACCTGCACCTGCACCTGGAATTGGGAGCAAAGGCCTTTCTGTTTATACTCTTCAGGGCGTGGATGATCGGGCTGATAGCCGCGCACCTGTCTTTCTTTCTTGTCGAGGAGTATTCCAGAAAGAGGCTCGTCCCGGTTTTTTTCCAAAGGGAGGACTCTACCACGTCGGGGGGACCCACAGAATATCAATAAAAAGAAGAATCCGTATTCTCTATCTGGCAGGAACCATCATACCGATGTTCATACTTGTGGGGACACTGGCGTTTGCATTCTGGCAGACAAATGACCTCCAGGCCTATTCAGAGGCCGCGGCCCGGGGGGTTTTTGCTTTTACGGTCGGCCTTTGCGCGATATTCATCGTAATCGCCCTGAGACTCAACTTTCTGGTGGCAAAATCCATCTCCAGACCTGTTGAGGCCATGGTGCAGGTGGTGGAAAAGGTAAAGGCGGGGGATTTCACGCAAAGAATCTCGGTTGAATCAAACGATGAGATGGGGGTCCTCGGAGATGCGGGCAATGAAATGATAGAGGCCCTGGCCGACAGGGAACGTATCAGGGAGACCTTCGGAAAATATATAACCCCTGAGATCAGGGATCACATACTGTCAGGAAGCATACCTTTGGACGGTGAAAGACGTGAAGCCACCCTGCTTTTCGCCGACTTGAGGGGCTTTACCAGGTTCGTTGAGGAAAACAGGCCTGAAGAAGTGGTAAGGAGCATGAGGGATTACTTTACTCTCATGGAAAACGCCGTTAGACTGAATCACGGGCTGGTGCTCCAATACGTGGGAGATGAGATAGAATCGGTTTTCGGAGTGCCTGTAGCCTTTGAGGATCATGCCATGAGGGCTGCGGCAGCTGCTGTTGACATGAGGACGGCCCTGGAAGATTGGAACAGGGAAAGATTGGCGCGGGGAGAGCCCACTTTCCAGCATGGTATAGGTATCCATACAGGCCTGGTGCTTGCCGGAAATACTGGCAGCAGGAACCATCCCTGTTACGGCCTTGTGGGTGATCCTGTAAACGTCGCATCAAGGATACAGGAACTTACAAAAACCTTTAAATGCGACATCCTGATCTCCGAAGAAACACGACGTTATATAGGAGAGGCCTTTAAGATTGAGGAACTGCCTCCCCAGGTCATAAGGGGACATTCCGGAACTATTCGTCTTTACAGGGTGTTGTGATTAAGATATCTAAGACGGGATCGAGCGCTGGGCACGGCCCGGGATAAATTACGAAAGGCTCAAGGCTTGCAATACTTGAACGAATTTCTGACTATAATAATCGGCGCAGCAGTCCTTCTTGGGGTCGTAGCCGTCTGGCTCATCGCCCAACACTTTTTCATGCCCACTCTGGAGGCGGTTGAAAACCCGGACGTCACCGTAAGCCTTACAGGGTCCTGCGGAGAGACCATGCGAATATCCCTTAAGGTGGAAGAAGGAGTAATTCGCTCAGCATCATATTTCACGGACGGATGCGGCCCCATAAGTGCATGCGGTGCAATGGCCACGAAACTGGCCATAAACAAAACACTGGATGAGGCAATGGAGACAATTGACCACGAAACCGTAGCGCAGGCAGTGGGAGGGCTTCCAGAGGACAAGATCCACTGCGCCAAACTGGCTTCTGAGACCTCACAGGAGGCCATACACCGATACATGCTGTCTAGACGGTGGACCTGAAAAACAACCTCAGTTAACTGAGCAGGGCACCCCTCTATACTGGAACAATCCGCTCTTTCTCTCCTTTGTCACCTGGAGGGAGATAGTCCTAGCATTTCTGCTGATCCAGCGTTCGTAAGCCCTCAAAAGACTGGGGTCCCTCATAACCCAATTTTCATTAAGATATTTTAGTTCTTCTATAATTCGCCAATAAAAATGCATTATTTCACATCCTTTAAACTAACCCTCATGCCCTTTTGGGGCACAACGAAAGATGAAAATCACCCCCACCTCTCCCTCCCCCGTTGAGAGGGAGGAGGAAAGGGAAGGGCTATTTTCATATAAAGATAATTGTGAAGGTATCCTGGACCACCCAACGGGAAACCTTGTCATCTGCCACCATCTCCTTATCATCCTGTGCAGCGCGAGTCAAGCGCTTGAGCAGAATGCTTCACAACATTCAAATGCCGTAGGGTTTTTTTGAAAATACTTCATTTTTATACCGATCTTGATCTATGATATATCTGTGGAGAGCGTATGTCTTTTTCAGCCAAACCAAGAATGATGAACTCGCAACTATCGGGAATTGTGCCTGTAATTCTTGCAGTTGCCTTTTTGGTCGCGATCTTGGTCTTTTCAGGACGGGCGCAGGGAGCCGAAATGATAATTAGGGGGCCTCAGGTATCAAAGGAATTTCTGCTTGGAAGATTCGATCCCTCAAGGCATCCTGATTTTGTTGAAGTTGCCTTAACGCATGGAAACAAAAGAGGCATGTTCCTTCAAAGGGAGACGTACAAGGCATTCCTCAGCATGGCCGAAGAGGGCAAGAAGAATGGAGTTAAGCTTACCGTCATCTCTGCGACACGCACTTTCGGGCATCAGAAAGGGATATGGGAGGCGAAGTGGAAAAAGCAGCCTGCGAAGCTGAATGAAACGGATCGGGCCATAGGCGTCCTGCGCTTTACCTCCATGCCGGGCACATCAAGACACCACTGGGGGACAGACATTGACCTGAACAGCCTGGAAAACGATTACTTTCAAAAGGCAGAAGGCCAGAGATTATATGGTTGGCTTTCAGCCAGGGCAAAGGAGTTCGGCTTCTGTCAGCCCTATAATCCAAAGGGGCCTGAGCGCCCTTACGGGTACGAAGAGGAAAAATGGCACTGGTCATATCTTCCTCTAGCTAAATTATACCTCAGCCAATACGCGAAAAGGATCTCTCTGCAAGACCTTAAAGGGTTTGCGGGAAGCAATACGGCCGTATCCCTTGATCTGATAGAAAGATATGTCCTTGGTATCAATAATGATTGCAGATAAGAACTAGCATCAGCAACTGCAGCAATGATCGCCGCATTCGGCAATCTCCGCCATGGCCTTTATGATCTCCCTGGGGGAAGCATCTTCGTATCCTTGAAAAGTGATATGGATACGGACTTCATCCTCTCCTTCCGGCAGAGCAGTAAGAGCCGGATACAGATGCCCAAAAAACTCTTTCAGGGCATCCTTCTTGAGAGAGACTTTGAAGGTCTCCCCCTGCCTGCGCCGTGAGAGTTCATATTCGAAGGGCGTAAGGCCCTCCTGGCCTATGCCGAAGATAAAATCCATTTGTTCAGGCCCTATATTACAGTCGGAAAGATGTGATTCCGGGCTTATGAGAACCCTTATTTTCTTGAGGTTTAAAATAAGATCGCCTTGATCCCGCATGTTATCCTCCAGGATATTTTCAAAGAAGATAAGTCCATTTGCAGGAAATGCACCGTTAGTGCCTTATCGGTCCAAAACCTGTCACAAAAAACGAGAAAATTATTTGACAAGGATGGAGAACGTCATACAACATGGTTCTTAGACGTTTTTGGTGCCGGTAGTTTTTCAGATTTTGGGTTGCGGGGGCGGCCCGCATTAGAATGGATTGAACCTTTGCAAGGCTTAAGTACCGATTAAACTGACAGTGCCCTTTCAACCTCCTCCATAACGACTCCGGCCGAGGATGCACGGAAACCCTCAAGGGCCTTTCGGGCGGCCCGGCCCCCGATACGGCCGAGGGCCCATGCGATCATGCCCCTTACCCTCTCATCACCATCTTCGCCAAATGCCAATATGAGTTCAGGCACATAGCCTTCGTCCGTTGAGTTTCCCATGGCCCTTGCCACATTCATCTTCCATCTCCAGATATCCTCTGAAGACATGTAGAACATGTGGGGCCATATCCTCTCTTCAAAGTATTTCCTGTCCATGTGAAGAAGCTTTACCGGATCGAAATATGGGGCCTTTTCCGCGGCCTTTTCATTAGGCTCAAGGGCGGCTGACAGCCATGGGGCGTTTCTGGGGCAGACATTCTGGCACCTGTCACAGCCGTAAATCCAAAGACCCATGGGCTCCCTTAGCTCCAAGGGGGTAAGGCCCCTTCCGAAATAGGTAAGAAAGGATATACAACGCCTGGGGTCTATCTTTCTCGGGCCCTGGAGGGCGCCTGTAGGGCATGCGGTCAGGCAGGCGTTCCTGCACCAGTCGGGGCAGCCGACCTCAAGCGTGGGGACGCCCGGTTCAAACTCAGCGTCCACAACGAATGCCACGGGAAGCACCCAGGAGCTTTTCCGGGCGACCTTGTTGGAATAGAAGAGGCAGTTCTTCCCGAAGGTTCCCATGCCTGCGCGCCCCGCGGCAAGCCTGTGAGGAATATTGAAGGGAACCTTGGAGGCAATGCCGTTTTCCATTAGATAAGATCGAAAGGCCTTTATCCTGATGGCCAGGCCGTCCTTGGTCATCCTGTCGTCATCCAGATAGCACCTTCCGAAAAAGGGCTCCATCCGCCTGGGAAAGGCCTTTCTGAAATAGACCTCCATAAGCACTATGATGCTCCTGGCCTCTGGGAGTATGTTTTTAGGGTCAGTCCCCGCATCAAGATCGAGCCCCCCAGCCTTTGTCCATGCGTATTCCCTGTGCCTCTCGGCAAGGATTTTCCTTTGGGAATCAAAGGGATCGGCACTGGTAAACCCCACGTCCTCGAATCCGAGATCATGGGCCTTTTGTATGATATCATCTTTGGTGACCATATTGACCCTCCCTTTCCGTCATGTATTTAAAACCCTTTATATGAAAACACATCGTCATGCCGGCGTAGGCCGGTATCCAGTCTTTTACACCTGGATTCCGGATCAAGTCCGGAATGACAAGCGGCATTCTCATCCTTCGTTGTTTCCCAATGGGCCATGACCGTTTATATGAAAATGCCCCTTCACCTTTGTCCCTCCCCCTCAACGGGCTGGAGGGAAGGGTGGGGGTGATTTTCATCTTTCGTTGTGGCCCAGTGGGGCATGGCGGCTAGTTCCTAAAGACCCCGTAAGCATCAACCACCTTAAGGCTTATTATTACGGGGATATCCTTCCCGGTTCTCCTGACCGACGCGGTTATTGTCTTTCTGAACTTCTCCACAATCCCCGATGATGTCACCTCGAATGAATCGCTGCCAAGCTTTATGAAGGAGGCATCAAGGGCGATATGGCTCATGCCTGAGACATTTTTATACCACGTTATCTCATCGAGGCCGTTATCTTCCAGCGTCCTGTATTTTGCCATCCTCTCGGCCGCCTCATAGTCCATTTGATCCGACAGGGCATAGAGCACCTCCGGAGGAGCGGTGTTTATGTTGATCCGGCCGTCCCCGTATATGGCAAGAAAACCGGCAATCCCGGGCTTTTCGTTTGTCCCGTAATAGAGTTCCTTTGTCATTCCCCTCACCAGGAGAAGCTCATCAAGGGAATCCATGCGACCGTTTTTGCATTGATATGGTGCTGCAAGAGATAGATAATATGAATTTTCAGCACCGAATCCCGTTATCTGATCGTCCTCATCCAGCCAGTCAATTAGCGCATCCAGTAGATCAGACACGCTCTGGTTATCCGTCCCGAATGCCTTATGGTTCATTAGTCTTTCAAGGACGGCCCGCTGCTTGGGGTCTGGCTTGCCAGTCGAATCAATGAGGCGGTTTATGTTAATCCGGCCGCAGAGATCTGTAATGACAAGATCGCAGCTTCCCTCTTCAAAAAGCGCCCCCGAATATAGTCTAAGCGCCTGGGCCCTCGCCCAGGGCTCTTTCAGCGTATCTATCTCGCCCTGTATTGCGTCCTCATAGAGGGCCGCCAGTGCTATATGGACACCTGATCTTGCGATTGCGCCCGCTTTGACCCCCTTGCCCGTCCTTGATGAGGCAATAAGATCATCCCTCATTGAGATATTAAAGTGAAGTCCCATCGCCACAATTATGCCGGTTATGACCACGGCGAGCAGGAGGGCCACTCCCTCGTTATTTCTCAGAGGATTTTGCATCTGGTTCGGCCCTTGAGGAAACGACAGCGGACGAGGAAAAAATAATCGGGGTTTCAATATCACCTTCATCAATAAAGGATAGCGTTATTGATACCATCACGGGCAGGGATGCCTCGATGGAATCCCATCTGTCTGACTCCGTTCCTTTTTCGTCAATATATGAAAGCCGGAAAGAATCAAGGCCGGAGCAAAGCGGCAGGGCGCCATAGTAAGAGCCAGAACCCCTTGCCGGTATCGGGGATTCTTCCCTGTAAAGGGTAAATCCCTTTCCCTCCTCTTCCGATCTTACAAAATAGCTGATTCTTACAAGACCGAAAACAGGGTCATCCGGCCTTAGTCTTGCGTGGGAATGGGAAACCAGGGAAAGTCTGTCGGCCCTTCTTCCGTCATCGAGTCTGTCTTCTCCAAGAAAACTTCCATCATTACTCTGAATCCCGGAGAGGGCCTTTTTCTCATCCACCGCAGCAGGAATGTAAGCACCCTCAAGGTCATCTCCTATCCTTTCAAGCGCCACCCTGGCGCTGTCATAAACGGCCGCGATCCTTTCCGAGCCCTCAATGGTCCTTAATGTTATGCTGTAGGAGGCAAACAGAGTGGTAAGCACTACTGCAAGGATGGCAAGGGCGATCATCATTTCAAGCAGGGTAAAACCCTTTTTCCCCAAGCCCATCGTCTTTGCCTCACCTCTTCCCTGCGGAGAAAAGATAGGCCCTGAGATCATAGCCCATTGTGCCGTCCCCCCATGAAACATGAAGGTCAACCCTCTTGAGATGATAGGAGCCTTCAAAGGGGAGACCTGCGGCGGCATCTGCAACAGTGACGGTCCAGCGGTAGCCCGGAAAATCCTCTCCGAAATCACCGGAATCGGAATTGACCTGCCCCATGGCCTCCATTTCAGACATTTTTTTCTGGGCAAGGAGCGCCGCGGTGGTGGTAAAGCGAGCTTCGGAAGCTATACCTACCGCCTGGGATTGAAGCGAAAGCGCAGCGGCAAGGGCGGCAGCCATGACGGCCATTGCCGCCATCACCTCCAGAAGCGTGAAGGCTGCCTTACTGCATGCGATCAAAGGAGACCTCTCGAAATCTTTTCCGCTTCGGCAGCCCTCGGTGCCGAAGAATCCGGCTGCCTGGCATCCTGAAAAGGCCCGCAATGGCCCTGTTCCACATTGATACGATGCATCTTATCCATCCGTCTCAACATCCATGCGACCCTCGCGGATCTTGAGTCCCAGAAACGGGCTTATTTCCATTGTAAACTCAACGCCTTGCTCCCCTGAAAGGTGTATCAGGCACGGAAGGGTGTAGCCCTTGGGAGTAAAGGCTACGGAGACCTCACCCTCCCATTTCTTTCCCTCTGATTTTATCCATATATCTTGTATCCTGACGGAGCCGGGGAGATGGAAAGCGTCGTTTTTTGCCATTGTAAGTTCATCAGGCGCCATGGAATCCATCGTGATCCAGCAGGTGTTTTTTTCGAGGTCAAGGTTCATGCGCGCTGTCTCCTGGGCCTCAAAGGCTTGATTTCTGGCCTCTTTCAGATAGTGATAAAGTCTTCTTACGGATGCCTTGAGTGGATCGGAAATGATGGAGTCCCTGAAGCGGGGAAAGGCCATGGAAAACATAACCGCCGCTAGAACGAAAACCACCAGAAGCTCAAGCAGGGTAAAACCCCTGTGCCAGGTTCCCTCATCCTTCAATGCCGCACCTCTATTCTGTCTCCCAACTGTTTATGTCCGCCCCGATCCCTTCTCCGCCGGGCTGTCCGTCTGCGCTGTAAGACATTATGTCGAATTCTCCGTGAAGGCCGGGAGAGAGATATATGTATTCATTCCCCCAGGGGTCCTTGGGAATTTTTCCTTTCTCAAGATAGCCTCCCTCCCTCCATTTTTTGGGAAGCGACCCCACGGTAGGGGCCTCAACAAGGGCCTGCAGGCCCTGCTCGGTCGTGGGATAAAGGCCGTTATCAAGCTTGTATAGCTTCAGGGCCGTTTCGATGCTCTCCATCTGGACCCTTGCCTTCATTCGCCTTGCCTCTTCCGGTCTTCCCATTATCCGTGGAACGATAAGCCCTGCAAGGATCCCCAGGATCACTATGACAACCATCAGCTCAATTAGTGTAAACCCGTTATCTGTCTTTCTCATCCCTATCTGCATCATTCATCTCCCGACACTCTCTCCCAAGACCCTGCAATACTGGTTTTATCTGATCCGGCCTCATCTGATCATCCTGCTCATCTCAAAGATAGGAAGCAAAATGGAGATCACTATGAAACCCACAAGAAGTCCCATCATCAGGATCATTACCGGCTCAAGGAGAGACGTGAAGGCGATAGTCTGCGATTCCGCCTCTCTCTCATAGGTGAGCGCGATCCTGTCGAGCATCTTTTCCAGATCTCCGCTCTTTTCGCCTACCGCTATCATCTGCAGCACTATGGGAGGAAACCATTCATTTTGCGAAAGAGAACCTGAAAGGCTTCTTCCGGCCCTGATGTCCTCAGCCGCCTCATCAATTGAATGTTTGAAAATTTCATTGTCGAGCACGCTTCTGACTATGCCGAGCGCGGGTATAAGCTGAACACCTCCCGCGAGCAATGTGGCAAGGGTCCTGCCAAATCTGGCAAGAAGTATCCTGTGATATACTCCTCCCACGACAGGCAATGAAAGCCTGATCCTGTCCCAGAGTCTTTTTCCCCTCGCAGTGTTCTTCAGGCGCCCGAACAGGGCAGCAGCTCCCGCCATACACAGCAAGACAATCCACCAGTAGGACTGGAGAAAAGAGCTTGCGGCAATAAGGGCGGTTGTCGTCGGTGGAAGAGCCCTTCGCATCTCCGTAAAGATGGATGTAATATTTGGCACAATAAAGGCCAGAAGGAAGAATACCACGATCAGTCCTACAAAGGACATGAAAACGGGATAGGCAAGGACGGCCCTCAATCTGTTTCTAAGGGTCTGCCTTTGTTCCATCAGATCGGAGAGGCGGTCCAGAACAAGATCAAGCGATCCTGAGGCTTCTCCGGCCTCCACCATGCTCACGTACATGGGAGAAAAGAGTCTCGGGTGCCGTGCAAGCGCCGGCGCCAGTGCCGCTCCCTCGTTTATGGCATCCTTTACCTGTGCCATTACCCTCTTAAGGGAAGGGTTTCCGGTTTGACCGATGATAGCCTCCAGACAGCCTATAAGCGGAACGCCGGCGCCAAGCAGTATGGAGAGTTGCCTTGTTGCCATTGCAAGCTCGGAGACCTTCACCCTCTGGAAGATTTTTGTAAAGGGAATCCTTCCAGAGAAATCTCCGCCCGCCCTGAGGAGGGCCTCCCCTACCTCAACAGGGAAAATACCGGTATCTCTGAGCCGCTGTCTTGCGGCAAGAGGACTGTCGGCATCAATCAGGCCGGATGATTTCCTGCCCGATGCATCAAGCGCCGTATATTCATAAACCGGCATTATCTCTCCCTTGTGAGATTATTCCGCAGCCGGGATTACCTGCAAGATTCCCTGTTATCTTCAATAGCTCAAGGAGGTTTTGGACATGATAATCCGCATCAAGCGCACTATTTCTGAAAGACACAAAGGGAACCCCCGCAGCCCTTGAGCAGGCCTGATCAATTTCCGAATCACCCACATAGATGGCCTTTTCAGGTGGGATGCGAAAAAGCCCTGTTATCTTTAAGAGACACTCGGGGTCCGGCTTGGGGCGGACAACATCGAGAGAAGACACAACTGCGTCGAAAAAACCGGTTAGGTTGTGGGTCTCAAGCACCTGGCCAATGGTATTGCTTCTATTGGTTGCAACAGCAAGTCTATAACAGGGTTTAAGCCGGGTCAAAAGCTCCCTCAGACCGGGCTCCGGGATCATGTCCCTTATAAAGGGAGTGTAGTCCACATCAAATCTGTAACGCAGCGCCTCCTCCATAAATGGGGTTCCCTTGAAGATGTGTCTGACGGAAGAATCCGCCGTCTGCATGTGGACATAGGCGATATCATCCTCGCACATGGGAGGGAGACCGAAATGATCGAGGAGGTGATTGTAAAAATTTATGTTTGCGCCTCTGGAGTCAAACATCACTCCGTCGCAGTCAAAGATTACCGCCGAGTTATGATTTTCCCTGGTCATTCTGAAGGTTCCTTATCCGTTATGATTTCCCACTCAGTTTATGAAAGGATGAGGAAAGAGTCAATCTCTCAAGCCCGCAAGATGCTGATTGGAGAGTTCATCACATTGAAGGGGGGGCGCAAAAAGCATTTCATATGAAAATGCCCCTTGCCTTTATCCCTCCCCCTTTACCGTCGAAACGTCGGGGTACGGCGGCATTATTCCCTCCCCCCTCGACGGGAGGGAGGGGTGGGGGTGATTTTCATGCTTCGTTGTGCCCTATTCGGGCATGGGGGTTAGTAAGGAGACATTTTCATGGCGGGAGGCGACAGAGACTTCCTGCCTTTGGCGTTTGGCCGGAAGTCTTGTCGTGGTTACAAGGAGATATCAACAAGGGGCAGGACGCTATCAGCCGGCCGGGAGCTGACTATTGAAGTACCCGGCCGCGCCCTCAGCTAGTGATCAAAATGCCTCTCTCTAAGGATACCTAATATCTGTAGAACCGTCTTTATGGCCACCACATGGACGCCCACCCCGATAATCAGGAGGGCCAGGTAAAGAAGCCCCAGGAAGATATAGTGATCCGCACTCCACTGCCATTCAAATACAAAGGGAAACATAAAAGCACTCCTCTCAAAAGATGGCTGCCCGTTTACTTTGTCGCGGCATTAAGTTCCCTCTCCTTGGGGAAGATCGGCAGATACCTGTAGGACAGGGAAAAAAGAAGGAAACCATATCCTATTACCGCAACCGAGACGCCCCACTCCTGCCATGTAGGAAGGTAACTCACGAACTTGTCGAACGGCATGACGGGGATAGCCAGGGAAACGATGGTAAAGGTGAATCTGTTGAGCACGATGCCGATGCAGTTCATGAGGCAGCCCGTGATAAGCCAGCCTTCACTCTTCCTGGCGCTAGGCGTAATCAGGATAATTGCAGGCACCACACCGAACACGAGGATCTCCAAGACAAGGAGCCACACGCCGTAAGGGCCTTCTTTGAAGAAATCCATAAAGGATAGGCCGGCCCTCGGAACATTACCAAATACCCACACAAGGGTGTCAATGATCTTGAGCACAACATAGAAGCACAAGAGAGAACCCGATATCTTCGCCAGGGTCTGAAAGGCCTTTTCAGGGACCAGGTGCTTTCTTGCTATCTTCTCTGTGAGCTTTGTGCAGAGGATGGTAAATGAGGGCCCCGCGGCCATAGCCGAAAGGATGAAGAGGAAGAATGTCCAGGGCCAGACATAGAACCCCCCCCTTATATCAAAGGGCCTCGCATACATTACCCCGAAAAGCCCTCCGAGGGAGCCCTGGTGAAAAAAGGACAGAAAGGCTCCTGTCGCTGCAAAGACCGCCATTATTCCGTGCAGGTTTTCTCCGGCAAGTCTCAGGGTTCTTACCTTCTTGATCTCCCTGTTTTCAAGGATTATCGGCAGATACTCGATGGCAAGGACTCCAAGGTAGCAGGTTATGCAGAAAGACACCTCCGCCAGCATCGAATGCACATTAACATGCCAGAAAATGAACCATCCCCTTATCGGCTGACCTATGTCTATCCCAAGCATGGCGACCGCGCCTGAGTAGCAGATAAACCCTATGATGACGGCCGCGTTGATTATGTCCTTTAATTCCTTCTTTCCTATAATGTAAGTCAGAAAGCCGGTGAAAAAGGCCCCAGCCCCAAGAGCGATGATGGCCAGGTCAACAACGATCCACACCGCGAAGGCAAAGTAATCGGACATGTTGGTCTGGTTGAGGCCCACCAAGAGACAGAGGGCGGCCGATACCGCGCCCCAGAGAAGAAGGGCTATCCACGGCAGTGTCCAAAAAAAGAAGACCTTCGGGGAGCACCTCTTTACGCCTTCTGGAATGAGTGCAGAGTCCATCAATATCCCTCCATTTCCTAGCCGGCTTTTACCGTTGATACAGGTTTGAATTCACCAGGCAGATAGTTGTCGCCGAGTTTCCTTACCCAGTCCTTTGTGGAGAGGTAGTAAACCTTAGGTTCCGTGCCCAGTCTCTCAAGCAGCCTGAACGCGTAAGGACTCTTCGCGAGTCTTGAGACTTTGTGCTCGGGATTTTTCAAATCACCGAATGTTATAGCCTGGGCAGGGCAGGCCTCGGTGCAGGCAGTGATATACTCGCCTTCCTCCAGCTCCCTTCTGTCCTCGGTGTATGCCTGGGTCTTCGCCCTCATGAGACGGTGATGACAAAAGGTGCATTTCTCAACCACACCACGCATCCTTGGCGATACCTCCGGGGAGAGATAGCGCTCAATCCCTTTCCCTTTGGGAAAGTATCCGTCCCACCAGTTGAATGTCCTGGCGTGATACGGGCAGGCCGCCATGCAGTATCTGCATCCGATGCACCTGGTGTAGATCTGGCTTACTATGCCCGTATGCGGATCTGTTTCAGTTGCGGTTGCAGGACACACAGACACGCACGGCGTATGGTGATCGCAGTGCATACATGGCCTTGGGAAATAAGATACCTCCGTGTAGGGGAAATCCTTTCCGTTAGTGACCTTGTAAAGCCTCATCCACGTTATACTCCGCTGCTTGTCCGACTCATCCGGCCTGACAGCCAGGTTGTTTTCTGCGGCACAGGCAACCATACAGGTCCCACAGCCTGTGCATTTGTCCAGATCAATCACCATCCCATAGCTGTTGCCTTTTGCCGGACCATGCTTCTTTTCCATGATCTACCTCGTAATTACGCCTTCGTTATCTTGACAGGGGTCTTCCACCACACCGGTTGCCCGCTGACCGGGTCCATCCGGGGCAGGATGATGTCGTTGGGATTGGCACCCTTTCCTCTGGTGAACTCATCCCAGCCTATGCGACCGAATCCTAACGGCACAAAAACGCATCCGGGCATGGCGCCTTCAAATATGCTTACACGAACCCGTATCCTTCCAGCGGCAGATTCTATGAAGACCGGGTCCCCCTCCTTAATCCCCAACTGAGAAGCCGTTTTCGGGTTTATTTCCGCAAAGGAATCCTCTTTTAGGAGCTGATTGTCGAAAATAGTCTTGTTGAGGTGGGGGGGGCTTGCAACAGAGCCGCTCGCGAGATTTATCATCTCATAAGGGACAAGAGTAATGGGATAGACCTTTGTATCAACCTGAGCGTTTGTCTCCTCATAATGGGGATAAGCTGCCACCTGAGCCCCTGCCCCAATGCCCAATCCTGAAAGTGCCGAATCCGCCTGGTTCTGCCTCAGATAACCCTGGATTGCAAGCTGCAGGCGCGTGCTCACGAACTCAAATTTACCGGTAGCAGTCTTGAATATCGAATCCCAACGACCATAATTATGAACAGGCCTGTACCAGAACCCTCCCTTTGAGAGCTTGTTCCACAGATCATCGAAGCTCTTGTAATCGGGCGTTATTTCCTCTGCCTTCTGCATCATCTTCCATACAGGGGAGTCGGCTTTATATCCGGTAAGGCCTTTGGCCGAGTCAAAAAGACCCTTAGCCCTGTGTTTTACTACATCCTCAAATCCCTTCCATGGAAATGACGCCGCAACCGAGCCGCCTATGGCCCTGGCAAGCTCTATTATCGTATCTCCGCAGTTTTTAGTTTCGTAAAGCGGCTTAACCACCGGCCTTGTAAGAGAGTAAAGAGGGTACTGCAGCCCAGCAGGCCAGACCACTTCATCCATCTTCTCCAGATAGGTATGGTCCGGAAGCACCAGGTCAGCATACATGGAGGTATCGTCTCTGAAGGACGAAAAACTCACAATGAAAGGTATTTTGCTCAAGGCCTTCCTGAACAGGCCGCCGTCAGGCAGGGTCTGAACCGGATTTGAGCCGAAAACCAAGAGGGTATCTATCCTGGAGTCGGCCGCCTCCCTGACCTCTTTTGCGAATAGCGACGCAACGCTTTGCGCATAGGGAAACTTCGGGGTGCCCGCATGATCAAGCCTTGCCTTTTGCACCCCCTGGCGGCTTACCTCATCGTAGGTGATATCGGGAAGGGAGGCCAGAGGCAGATGGTCTTGAACCAGTACCCCTCCAATCCTGTTAATCCCTCCTGTAAGAGCGTTAAGGCTCTGAATACACATTGATTCATAAAGGCTTCCATTGAGAGTCCCCTTGCCTCGTCCGCAAAGGGCAACAGGGGCCTTGGACTTTGCAAAGGCCCTTGCAAGCGAGCGAATCTCCTCAGCCGGGCATGATGTAACTGCGGCGGCCTGTTCCGGACTGTATTGCCTTATCACGAAAGATGACCACTCATTGAACCCGGAGGTGTATCCTCCCACAAACTCCTTGTTGTAGAGCCCTTCTTTTATGATCACATGGGCCATTGCCAGCGCCAGCGCACCCTCCGTTCCCGGCATGACCGCAACCCACTGGTCCGCCTTGGAGGCGGTATTGGATGCCCTGGCCTCCACCTGAACGACCTTTACCTTTCCCCTTGTCTCTTGATCCCTCCAGATGCTCCAGGCGTTTATCATACGCCCGGGCGCTCCCCAACCCTCAATGAGTCCGGCTCCGAAGCTCAGGATAAAATCCGAATTCTCAAGATCATAGGCCATGGGGCCGTCGGTACCAAGCATCATAAGGTTCGCCAGTGAGTAAGTGTCATCAAGCGAGGGTGCACGAAGATAGTTGGGGCTTCCGACCGCCTTGAGCAATCTTTCGACCAACAGCGCAGTTGCCGACCTGGCGGAATTTCCGTCTATGGCGGCTATGGCCTCGCCGGCACCTTTCTTTCTAAGGCCGCCAATCCTTTCGGAAAGGATGCCCACAGCCTCTTTCCAAGATATATCGGCAAACTGCCCTGCGCCTCTAGGCCCTACCCTTTTCATGGGCCTTGTAAAGCGAATATCTTCGTTATAGAGGAGCTGCAATCCTCCCATACCAACAGGGCATATTCCGCCCGGATTTACAGGAAAATCCGTCCTGCCTTCTATCTTTACCGCCCTTCCATCAACCTTTCTGACCTCTATCCCGCAGCCTCCCGGGCAAAGGGTGCAGACGGACTTGGCGGAATTAAACGCCCCTGCAGGCGGAACAGGAACCCAGGGCCAGTTTTGAGTCCATATGGCGATATCATCCGTGAGCTTCCAGGGAAGAGGTGTTATATGCATCCCTGCCACGCCCCCCACCATTAACGAGATGAAATTCCTTCTATTCAATTCCATAGCGATGTTCCCCCAGGTTGCTTCGCTAAACGGTAATGCCTGTCATGACCCCTCATAGCTTCAGCTCTATTTGTGGCACACAAAGCATGCGTTATTTTCTTCATGCCCCATCTTGCTGTGGCATTCCGCGCAATCATCCATCTTCATCCGGTCCCATGTGTTCGTCTTCAAGCCGGATATCCTTTTGCCCCAGATGTTTTTTGAATACCCTGTAAGGCGATTGGCCTCATAATCGAGCAGTACTGCGGTCTTGCCGTGTTCTCCGTGGCAGACCATGCAGTCAAGCTTGCCGTTTTTGACATGGGCTATATGCGAAAAATAGACGCAGTCCGGTTGCTTGTAATAGGCAAGCCAGGGAATCTCCTGATCCTTCGCTACATATCCATCCATAAAGGCCTTCTCTTCAGGGGTGTTTCCCAGAGGTGATTCAGGGTTATCATGGCACTCCGTGCACGTGGAGAGTTTGGGGATTCCCTTGAATGTGCCGTCATCATAAAATCCGTGACAGTGAAGACAACGCTCCGCCTCCGTTTCCCCTTCTATGCCGTCAACCTTCTCAGGATTCAGATGTAAGGCGTGGTTGAAGTTCATGGGCTGAGGCTGCTTGGAATAAAGGACCATGGGGAAGATCACCCAGCCGATAACAAGCGACCCGATGAAGCCGGCGATAAAAAATCCCCCGCCTTCAAGCCAGGCTCGCAAAGAAGGTCTTTTTGTTTTCTCCATTTGGACAAGCCTCTCAGATTTTAAGTTAATGTTTCTTGCGCCAAATCCCTGCGCCGTCTTTTTCAGGCGTATTTATCTGAAGCCGACAGTGTTGCGTATTTATCCAACTAAGCCCGTTTTTGTCAAGTAGAAAAACAGGTTGAAATCGGAAGTTCAAAGCCTCTCCCCCTACTGACCAAAGGCAGTCTGCGCCTTTGTGCGACCCCCAAAAGGCCGACGGAGGTCATGGGAGGAGGTCCGGGTTACACGCAACTCAATCAGTTCAGTAACGAAAAGAAAAGGACACCCCTATATCTCCGCCACCGGAGAGCAGCGGCATAATCCTCAGCCTGTCCGTGAAGCTGCCTCGAAACTCCTCCTGAAGCCTGCGGTTATGCTTTTGGGCTGAGTTCACGGCGCTGTATATATTGCCCGCATACCAGCCTGCTTCAAGAAACCCCAACATGCCGGCCAGAACGTAATTTTCATTGTAAAAGGCTTCAAGTGCGGCCCAAATAAAAAGGGCGTTTACCGTGAAGGCAGCGGCAGCGTCCCTGTATCTTCCCACATAGGCATGACCAAGACCGGGGATCACCCCGGCGAGCAATCCCGCCGTGGAGGGGTCCTTAAGGGAAAGTTCATTCCCCTTTATGACAAGCAGGGATATTTCTCCGGCGCTCTGCGCCAACTCACCCTCCCCCTCGACCGAAAGCAGGAGACGGGAGGCCTCCTTCCAGTCATTTGCCTTCATCCTTGTCCATCCCAGCCGGTAGAGGGCAGCCTGCCTCAGCGCCGGTTCGGAACGTCCTTCGGCAACGATATTAAAATAGTACTCCGAATCTTTAATTCTTCCCTGACGAAAAAAGGATTCAGCCATAAACAGCATGGCACGGTTAGCAATGCCCGAATCTTTCGACTTTGCGATGACCTCGTCAAATTGCTCTCGGGCCTTTTCGTAGCGACCGGCCTCAAGGTGACAAGCGCCCTTGATGAGGTTCACCCTGTCAAGACTGCCTGATTGAGGAAAAAGAAAGGCGAAGCGTTCAAGCTCAAGCAGTGCCAGATCATATTCCCCCTGGTTCATAAGGTGCAGGACAAAGCTCAGTTGACCGTTTCCATCCTTGGCGATCTGAGAGTAGGCAGGGGAGTACAAGAATATCAATAAGGCGCAAACAACCCCTTTTATCAGGCCGTTAGCGGCCATAGGATTTGACCCGGGAAGGCTCGTACCACCAGAAATCATTGTTTTCGACCGGATCAAAGATGCGGGGTCTGTCAGGGTATTTTACAATGGGTGAGACCTTAAACTCTTCTTCTCCCTCATGAATGAGGCGATCCACCGTCATTATCCATCCGACGAAAAAGCCGTGCTTTTTGAACGCCGCTATACTGTAAGCGGAACATGTCGGAGCACTCGGGCAACGGTCACCGTCAACCGGGGATATGAACTCTTTGAAAAAAGAAACAAAAAGGCTTCCAGGATCATAAAATCGCTCGGGTTCCTGGGCGAAGGAAACACCGGCCTCCGCCCGGAGAAAAAGCAAAAAGAGGCCTGCTGTTATGGTTATACAGGGATGGATACGACCTTCAAAAATACCCACTCTCCTGTTACCTCCTGGTTTACATGAAAATGCCCCTTCACCTTTACCGTCGAGACGTCGCGGGATGCAGAGGCATTGCAAAATTTAGAGTTTCGTCATTCCCCGACCTGCTCGGGGAATTCAGTCTATACTTGAATCAGTGCGTAACACTAGAATTTTCTCATCCTTTTACGCCTTCGTTTTGCGGCCTTTGCCTGTTTCTTCTTCTTCTGAACGCTCGGTTTGTCGTAGAAGCGCCTCTCTTTGATCTCAGAGAAGAAGCCCTCCTTGGTCAGTTTTCTCTTTAAATCCTTTATGGCCTTTTCAATCTGGTTATCATGAACAATGACCTTCATCGGTCCTCCTGGTTTGTGTCCATCCGGAAATGGCTATTTTCATCGTCGTTGGGCTCAAATTTTAATCCTCGGAATACCTCTAATGTATTACTGCGGTTAAAATTATGGCCTGCCTTGAACTCGACGAAACTATCTCGTTTCCGGATGGGCACTAGTTAATTCGTTAAAAATAAAAAAGCATCTCCGATCAGAAATCGAGATGCCTTCCTTGCGCGCACAAACAGGTTTGACCCTCCCTGCCTCTAGCAGGGAAAAAACATAGTCTCTACCTCCCTGATTAAAGCTTTGGCGCGAAAGCACTCGTAAAGATACAAGGGGTGATATATATTTTCCCTAACGCAGAGTCCCGGCCCTGGAATACAGCATGACAACATATTCTGAATCACCCCCTTTTCTTTTTTAAGTATGATAAGGCCCGGGACCTCAAAAATGCGGCAAATATTTCAACTATTATGTCCATATTCTGCCTCAACAATTCTATAATCGCCTGATAAGGGTTGTCAACAGCAATTTTCAGTGAAAATCAATAGGGGATATTTTTACCGCAAAAAGCTATAGTCTTTTCATTTACTCATTGAAACCCCGAGGCGAGAGGCTTGTATGGAAGTTTTAATGGTCTATATAACGGCGTCCGATCTCTCTGAAGCAAGAAAGATAGGCGAAGCCGTCGTAGAGGAAAGACTTGCCGCATGTGTCAACATCGTTGATGGCGCGCAGTCAATATACCGGTGGCATGGAAAGATTCAGCATGAAAAAGAAGCGATCATCATTGCCAAGACCAGAAAAGAGCTTCTCTCCATGCTCATAGACAGGGTGCGCTCCCTGCATAGTTATGAATGCCCCTGCGTGGTCGCACTTCCTATTGAGGCGGGTTACGAGCCCTTTCTTGAATGGGTCGGAAGCGAAACAGGAGCATCCGGGTGTGACTGAGACTAACCCCCATGCCCTATTGGGGCACAACGAAGGATTAAAATCACCACCACCCCTTCCTCCTCCGTCAAGGGGGAGGACTAAAGGCTAGGGGCATTTTCATATAAAAAGCGAGTTGAAAGGCCGCTGTTGTAAGGCTGGGGAAAAATACCAAGTGCAATACCTGAGATATCCCGAGGAACAAGGAGTACTTAGAAGTATTCCGCACAGAGTGTGCTAGGACTGAAATTTT
>Ga0210016_1000657_pt1 | contig 30929 bp, 28 predicted proteins | sample CryGeyCG2014_300_FD_185454 | JGI IMG/M metagenome (GOLD analysis project Ga0210016, IMG submission 185454) | Groundwater microbial communities from aquifer - Crystal Geyser CG02_land_8/20/14_3.00 (SPAdes) (version 2) | ecosystem: Environmental > Aquatic > Deep subsurface > Groundwater | place...
CTTTCGGAGGGACAGTTTATACTACAACACTACCCCTCCATTAGGAGCTGGTAGTGGTTGTGCAATTAACGATAAGTTTCATTTTTATAATATTAAATATACACCCAAGTTTTTAAAAATCAAGTGGACCCGACAGGATTTGAACCTGTGACCTCTTCAATGTCAATGAAGCGCTCTAAGCCGCTGAGCTACGAGTCCATTTACACAATTTTACCAAAAAGTCTTCCTTTTTTAAATTCCATTATTTTCACGTTTTTGATCGTTTCAGCCTCATTCCACCGCTTCGGTGGAATAGGCACAAAGATAGGCAATTGGTTATCTAAAAGTCCTTCTTGAAAGCCATTGATTTTTTTTTGCAACAACAGTACAGCGGATGTTCTTCCGAGGTTTTTTTGGAGAAATTTATCGTATTTCTTTAGGCTTAATTCAGCAAGTGCCTTGGCTCGTTTGATTTTAACTGAGGTGGTTGGTTCTTTTAGTCTTTTTGCCATATAGTCGGCGCTGGTTTTAGATCTTTTAGAAAACCTAAAAATATGAAATTTACTGATAGGAGATTCTTTTAAAAAATTATAAGTTTCTTCAAAGTCTTTGTCAGTCTCTTCCAAAAAACCAACGATTATATCGGTAGCTATTAAAGCATATTCGTTTAAACTTTGCAACTTTTTTAACTTTTCAAACATTTCTTCTTTAGTGTAGTCTCTTTTCATCAAATTCAGCATTTTATTTGAGCCTGATTGGAGAGGAATATGAAAGAAGTTAACAAGACGTTTTTTAGGCAAAACAGCCTGATAAAATCTTAAAAAATCGTCATTTATACTCCAAGGATGGATTGATCCGAAGCTAATCCGAGGAATACTGGTTTTTTTTATGATATTTTTAACTAGATCAATAAATGATTCACCTGTATCATAGCCATACGCTTGAGTATTTATTGCTGTTAAAATAACCTCCGATACTATGTCATTGCGAGGAGGAGACGAAGTCGACGACGAAGCAATCTCTTTACGGTTGAGATCGCTTCGCTTCGCTCGCGATGACAACAAATTAATCTTATCTATAATTTCCTCAATTTTATATGACTTAGGCAACCCGCGAAGATAAGGGACAATACAGAATGAACAAAATCTCTGACAGCCGTCTTGGATTTTAATGATCATTCTTCCCGATTTTAAGAATTTGCTAAAATCAGTTTTTAAACCTATAATACCTCCACCGCCGCGGTGGAACAGTTGGACGAGAAATTCTTTATTGATATTATTGACGATTAAATCTACGGGAAGGTATTGATAGAGCTTATTTTTCAGCCAATAGGTGGCCGCACAGCCGGTAATAACTATTTTAGCCTTAGGTAAGCTTCTTTTTATCTGATAGATTAACTGTCTAACCTCCCTTTCCGCCTTATTGGTTACAGCACAGCTGTTAATGATGAAAAAATCAGGCCTTTTTTGGTCATATTTGAAGCCATTCAAGATCATTTTTCGGTCAATCTCTTCCTTTTCAGCCTCGTTTACCCGACAGCCAAAACTGTAGCTATAAAAGGTTTTCATGGCAAAATATTATACATGTAAAATTTTCAATTTTCTATTTTCAATTTACAATGAATGATTCAATTTTCAATTTCTCAAACGTTTGAAAATTGTTTTATTGAAAATTCAATGAAAATTGTAAATTGGTAATTGAAAATTTAATATAGGCTTTATTGTAAGATGTATTGACATACCTATAGTTATATGCTATAATACTTTCAGATCCTAAGGTTTTTCAGAGTTTCTCTAAAAGCTTTAGGATTTTTTTTATGAAAAAAATTACCTTAATACTAATTATTACAGGCTTATTTTTATTCAAGGGCGAAACTGTTATGGCTGAAAAGCAAGCGGCTAATTCCGCCGAGCTTTCCTTATCTATAAAAATTGATAAAGAAGAACAGGACAGTATTAATTTAAAAAAGAAAGAATTAGCCATAAAATCCGTTTTAAGCCGATATAACTCACCAATGGTTGAAAATGAAAAGAGTTTTATCGAAGCTTGTACTACGTACGATTTAGACTGTTATTTGCTTCCTTCTATCGCGGGCTTAGAGTCGACTTTTGGCCGCTTTATCTGGCCAAATTCATATAATCCTTTTGGTTGGGGCCGCGGTTATTTGATGTTTGAGTCGTGGTCAGAGTCAATCGACGCCGTGGCCAAAGGATTAAGAGATAATTATGTGAGCAAGGGTGCGGAGAACGTCTATAAGATCGGGTCTATTTATTCAGAAAGCCCTACCTGGGCGGTCAGAGTTTCTTGGTTTATGGCTGAGTTTGAAAAGGAAGAGGAAAAATTATCGTTGTTTTCTTCTAATTTTCCTGTAAAATTATAAAATGTCAATGTCATGGTGAGCTTGACGAACCATGACAAGAATTTCCACGTCACCCTTCGTCAGGCTCAGGGTGACATTTTTTATGTATACGTACGAACTCAAAAAACTGCCAAAAAGTACCGTAGAAATCAACCTAACAATACCTTCCTCTGATATTCAAAAGGAGAAGGCTGACGCTTTTTCAAGGCTGCAAAAGGAATTGACGGTTGAAGGGTTTAGAAAAGGAAAAGTACCTCTTCCAATTGCCGAAAAACACCTGTCGGGAGAGGCGATTTACCAAGAAATGATCAGAGTGATTTTGCCAAAAATCTACGCTGAAATCTTAAAAAAAGAATCGCTTAAACCGATAATTAATCCACGCATCGAGCTTGTTAAGGCAAAAGAAGGAGAAGACTGGGAAGTAAAGATTACTTTAGCCGAAAAGCCAGTCGTGGAACTTAAAAACTACAAAGAGGTCGTTAAGGAAGTTAAAACCAAGGTTAAAAAAGCCGATATTTGGGTTCCGGGAAAAGATAAATCTGTTGAGGAAAAAAACCCAGAAGCAAATAAAAGTAAATTAATCAACCCTATTCTTGAGGCGGTTTTAAAAGAGGTTAAAATTGAGATTTCTGACCTTATAATCGACGAAGAGTTAAATCATAGGTTATCCCGCTTGGTTGACGATGTTGAAAAAATCGGTTTGACGACCGAAGCTTACTTGAAATCAAAAAATCTGACCATGGATCAACTTAAGTCCAATTATAAGCGAGAAATAGAAGATACCTACAAACTTGAATTTATACTGGCCGAGATCGCAGATTGTGAGAATATTAAGGTGGAAAAAGAAGATTTAGACAAACTTTTAGCCAATATCAAAGACGAAAAGGAACGAAAGATCGCCAGTGAAAACAGTTACTATTATGCATCAATTTTAAGAAAACAGAAAACACTTGACTATCTTTTAAGCCTGTAGTAAAATAAGACAATGCAGAAGTCAATTTCGAACCAAAAATCCCAAAGCGCTCTTCCTTATAAAAATCCGCTCGAGTCTCTTCGTGATTTGGGTACAAATTCCGCTAAAAAGACCGCTGATGCTTTTGGAAAAATCGGTGGCGGTATGCTTGATCAATTTTTCGGCGAGTACAATGAAGAAGAATTTGGTCCGGACTTTACCAATAAAGAAGTAAAAAAAGCCCAAAAAAAGCAGGAAATGAAGGTTTTTAACTACAGTGAGTATTATGAAGATACTTTGGTTAAAAAACAGATAAAAGAACTGACAGAGCAGATAAGACGTGAAATAGAAGCTCTTAAAAAGGCTGATGCTTCGCTTATCCGAGAAGTTAAAGATATTGAAAAACTGACGATTAATGAGTTGCCGGAAAAGCCGGGTGTCTATCACGTCAGATTTTTGGAAATTGTTTTGAATATCTTAAGGGTTCTTCGAGCTAAGGTTGGTGAATCAAAGACTTGGCTCCAGGCTTTAATGTCACGCAAGAAAAAAAGAGGTTCTTTATTTGTCGTCCGCAGTAAAAAACAAGGAACTCAGTATTCACTCTCGCAAGAACTACAAAGTGCTAGATCTGTACAATAAAACAGTCTATAAAGTTTATAAAGTCTTTAAAGTCCGTAAAGTATTTTCTTTATAGACTTTATGACTTTAGGAACTTTTGACTTATTCGAGGGCTTTAAGAAAAGTATTGACTCCATGCGACCAGCTTCCTAAAGAAGAAGGAGTATATTTTTCCATAATAGCTGATGCCGTGACTAATCCTTGATCGATATAATGTTCTTTAATGCCTTTTCCAACTGTTTCGATAGCTTCATCGTATGAATCAAATTTTGTAACAGTAGTACCATATATTCCCCAGCCCCAGCAGTTGTGGGAGTCATCGGGGATGACACGGCAAAGGTTTGATTCTTGCATGGCGATTGCCGGCAGTAGCCGGTAGTCGAATTTATATCTGTCGGAAACCTCGACGATTTTTTCAGCAGAATCATAAAGTGGTGAATTATATTTTCGGAAAAAAGCTTTTAGGTTTGCGACCCGGCCGTCAACGAGAGTCGCTTCGCCACTGTAACCTTCCCTGTCTATAGTGGCGTTGGAGAGAAAAAACTGTCTATTAAGGTCGTTTTTATTTTGGGAAATGTCAGCCAAAATTTTTTCAATTTGTGCTTGTTTATTAAATACAGCGTAAGCTTTAATAACGAGAAAAAAATTTAGACCTGTCAAAAATAGAAAAAGAACAAAATAAATCAAGCTTTTTCTAAGCATAATTTAAATATATCAATTTTATGAATAAATTGCATCATAAAAATAAAAACTTCGAGAGGCTTGTTTGATATAATATAGTTTATTGCTCCCATAGCTTAACGGATAGAGTACTTGTCTTCGGAACAAGTGGTGGAGGTTCGATTCCTCCTGGGAGCACATTTGGGTCCGTAGCTCAACTGGTAGAGCAGTGCCCTCTTAAGGCATTGGTTGAGAGTTCGAGTCTCTCCGGACTCACCAAAAAAGTGATTTATTTATTTTTATATTTATTATTCGTTCTTCTTTTATTAGCCTTCCTAATTCTTATGTCAGTTTATACTCTCTTTCTTATCTATTCCTCCGCCATGGGCTCTCCTTATGTGGCGACGGGAAAAAAAAGAATTGAAGAAATCTTAAAAGAAGCTAATCTTAAAAAGGGAAAAACGTTCGTCGAGTTGGGCTGCGGCGATGGAAGAATAGTAAGAACAGCGGTAAAACATTACAATGTTAAAGGTGTTGGAATCGACATCAATCCCCTGTTGATTTTTTGGGCAAAAATATTGGGAACAAATGGTATTCAATATAAACTAGAAAATATATTTGAAACTGATTTGAAACAATCCGATTATATCTATATTTTCCTGATGCCGAAGTTAATTGAAAAATTAGCATTAAAGATGAATAAAGAAGTGAAAAAAGGAGCAATTGTTATTTCGCACGGGTTTCCTATCAAAGGGTGGGAGAAAAAATTAATAAAAACCTTGAAACGGATACCTTTTTCTACGTACTTTTATAGAGTTAGATAATTTCTTCTTTTCTTTTTCTTACAAAAGAAATCCATTCCTCAACCACTTCAAACAGTAGTTTAAACGGAGCTTCGATGATGAAATCGAAGATAAAAATAAAAAAATTTAATTTAGCGATTTCCTGGGAGAAAAATTTTCCCAAAGACAGAATCGGCATAAAGAAAAAATCAACAATGGGAGTAAGAATTCCCTGTTTATCCTCAAGTCTTAATTCTTTAGCTACTTGCCTGATCCGGTAGGAAAAAAAAGTGACGACACTGACAAAAAAAATGAAAATAACCTGGCTGACAAGATTGAAATTAAGATAAAGCAATCCTTCATAAATTAAAGACAGAGTAACAAAAAATGTCAGAGAGTAAAAAATGGTAAATCCGAATATTAAAAGTGGCCGTTTATACCTAGGCTTTTTCGGCATAAAGGCTATTTTGGTTTCAAAGCTTTTATCCGCATCAATAATCTCTATCATTCTCTGATATATCTTTTTGATATTTTCTTCACCAGGCACTCTGAAAAAAGCCAAGATGATTACCATTAAAATTGGCGGAAAAAGAGTATTAATTAAAATTGATTCATAGTTAACTTCACCGTAGAAATAATTTGAAAGAGGAAATTCTAATATTAATGCAAACAACATTTTAGTTAAAAGAATATAAATAAAGCTTCTTATGGCTAAATTTCTAATTCTAGCTCCTAACTGCTGATATTTATCTCGGCAGGTTTGATCAACTTCGCTCCAGAGTTTTTCTTTGTCAGTCAAAATATTGGTAATGTTTTGAAATTTATTCTTGACGAGGTCGAAAAGAACCAAAAAAGGCGGTAGTTGCTTACGAGTGAACTTAGTCAGATTATCGACGAAAGGATTGGCTATCATGTCGTCAATTTTTTTAAAAATAGAAGGAAGAGAAACCGCGAGTTTTTTAATTTCCTCAATTGAGTATCCTGCTAAAATTTTATAGAGGGTGATAAAAAGGTGATAGCGTAGGTACGAGCGGTCGCTTTTTCCATAGACTTTTTCAACAGCTACTAAAAAGAAAGCGTCTTTCTGATCATCTTTCAAACCTTCAATTTTAATTTTTTTCCTTAGAACCTGGTAAATATAAAAAGTAAAATTAGCATGAGTTTGGGCTGACTTTGGTTTTAGATTCTCTTCAATTTCACAGGTTAAAATATCAATTAAAAATTGATTGAGATATTGTTGCATTTCTGCATCCCGACCGACAACGAGAATTTTCCTTAGAACTACATATCTATCGATTAATTCCTGAATTTTAATAATGTCTTCTCCGCCAAGAGTTGAATTATCAAAATACCTCGCCCAAAGAAGCTCTCGAAGCAAATTCTCTGCTTCTCCCAGACCGTCAGGATTTAAAGAAAAACGCCGTCTTAAAATTCGTTCAATGGCCGCTCTCAAAATGAGGTGATCCTCACGAAACTCAACTGCGTTTCTCACTTTTTCGTAGACTAAAGCAAAGAAAGATACGGTCTGGGAAACTGATAAAGCAGAAATGTCATCGGGCCGTGGCTTAGCTCTGACAGCATTTAAAGCGCTTAGGAGAGCACTCGTAAACTCCGAAAGAACAATCTTATTATTGTCAGCCATAGGTTTTCCTCTGTCATCCTGAGGGAGCGAAGCGACCGAAGGATCTATTTTAAGATTCCTCGACTTCGGGACGTCAAACGTCCCTTCGCTCGGAATGACAAGTTATCTAATTATATAAAACTTAGCTTAAAGTTACAATAACAACCTATAGTTTTAGTCAATTTAGTCACCCTAAGGGTGACTAGGCACGACCAGTATTAGACACCCTTAGGGTGTCCAAGATATGATTGAATTTTATTCAATTTATGCTTTAATTATTTAATTAATTAAAGCAAGTATAATATTTCTTCGATTGATTAAAGAGAGAAAATCAGTGTGATTTAGTCCCTAAAGAGAGGATTTTGTTTTTTACTTCTTGGAGTTTTTTTATTAGTTTCAACTTTACACCCTGCGAGTGGAATGGATACGATTGTTATGAATGAAAACCTTGTACTAAATCTAGTAGCTTTTTATGAATCTTACCATTGGATGCAATAAGTCCTTTCGTTAAGTCTCTATTTATGATTAGCTTTCCATTAAAATTAGTTACTGTTCCACCTGCTTGTAACACCATAATGACTCCAGCTGATAAATCCCACCATTTTGGAGGCGACCAATCTACTGTACTTGATAGTACAAAACCTTCCAATGATCCTGAAGCAACATAACAAAGAGATTCAACATCCCAATTGTCACTTCTAATTCTATATATACTAGAAATAATTTTCGGAAATATTCTCATATATCTATCAAAATATTTCTTGTTCATTCTATAATTAGGTAGTCTAAGATGAATGATTGATTTAATAAGATTTTCTTCACGAGAAACATGAAGAGCCATATTGTTAAGTCTAGAATTAGAAAATATTGAAGATGAATAAAGTCTTTTAAGTTCTGGTTGATAAACAACTCCAAGGATAAGTTTTTTCTTGTATTCTAAAGATATATTTATGCCGTATAAAGGTATATTCCTTATAAATTCTTTTGTGCCATCAAGTGGATCTATTATCCACTCAAAATCACTATTAATCCTATGTTGTTCCTGATGCTCTTCAGTAAAAATACTATGATCAGGATAATTCTTTTTTATTTCACTAATAATGAATTTTTCAGAAGCTAGATCAGCATCTGTTGCGATGTCTAATAATGAGTCTTTAGTTACTTTAACAATATAATTATTTTTAAAAGTTAAGAGTATATTACCAGCTTGAATTGCAATTTTTTCCGCAAATTTTTGAAATTCCTCTAGTTTATCTTTATTCATTTAATTTTAAAAGCAATTAATTCAGTGAAGCTACGTTTACGCCTGTTTTGAAGTCTATTTCACTAAATTTATGCAATATATCGTTAACTTGTTTTTTAAGAGTTTCGTATTTCTCTTGTGTTTTTGCTTCAAATTTAACAGTCAGGTACGGTCCGTTTTGCGAAGCACGAACGATCATCATTTCTTCATCAGTATCCATCCTGACACCGTCGATTTCTATATATTTTGCTAAAGGGTAAAGTTTTTTTATTTCGCCACCAATTTTATCTGAAACGATTTGAAACTTGACATTATCAGGACAACCCACCTTAATTTCTGGAGAAGAAAAATAATGAGGTAGTAGAGAAATAGCTTGGTTTAACGTCTGCTTTGTCCGAGTTAAATATGATAATAATCGTAATGCTGTAAGAGCACCATCTTCATGACCATAAAAATTGTCAACAATAAAGATATGTCCTGAAAGTTCTCCACCAAAAATAGCTCGTTCTTCTCTGATTTTTGCCTTAATAAATGAATGGCCGGTCTTCCACATAATTGGTATTCCCTTAGCTTGGCGAATTACTTCATCGACCTGTTTAGAACATAAAGTATTGTAGACGATTTTCTCATGAGGAGAATTATTTAAGACATCTTTTATTAATAAAGAAATAAGGACATCGTTCCATATTAAGTTACCTTTTTCATCAACAATCCCAATCCGATCGCCATCGGTGTCAAAAGAAAAACCAATATCAGCTTTTTCGGCCACAACTTTTTTTGCCAATCTTTCTTGAACCTCTTTTTCGGTTGGGTCAGCCACTCCAACAGGAAAATCAGGGTCAGGTTTAGTATTTTGTTCGACAACTTGACACCCAGCCTGACGTAAAATTATAGGAAGAAAAAGCCCAGGAGTCGCTGCACAGCCATCGATTACCACTTTGAATTTTCCGACCTTATCAGTTCGTTTAAATAAATCGGCCATATATGTGGGGAAAATATCTTTTTTTATGTGTTTTCCTTTTGGAGGTTTTATAATAAATTTTCCTGATTTAACTAACTCTCGGAATTTAATAATTTCTTCAGTAACCATAGTTTCGGAAAAACCAGTGCCGAACTTAAAGCCGTTGTACTCCTTAGGATTATGGGAAGCGGTAATCATAATCGACCCTCGAGTTCTAAAGTAATATTGAGCGAAATAAACGATCTGAGAAAGAGAAAAGCCGATATCATATGTTGTTATTCCCGATTCGGTAAGACTTTTAACAATAGCGTCTTTAAAACTAGGACTTGATTCTCTAGAGTCATAACCAACAACACAGTCATAGATTCTTCGTTGCAATAACCAAGTAGCATAAGCTTTTCCAAGCAGTTCGACTCTTTCTTCATCGAGTTCTGTTCCGACGACTCCTCTTAGGTCGTAACCGCGAAAAACATGATCGGGAATTTGTGCCATAGAATAAAATCATAAATAATAACAAGATAGTATGTCAAGGGATTTTTTTAAAGAATAAGGATTTGTAGAAGTTTTTTGAGAGACATCGATTTTGTGAAAAGCGTCATAAAAATTAATTAACTTATCCTGCCGCCACTTTGATGCTTGGTTTCTTAATTTAGCAATCTGCCAACTCTGCAATTTACTATTACTTTGTCCGGTCTTAACAAGCAATAAATTTTTTAAATGACGGATCAACATAATAAAAACAAAATTTTCATCGACAGTCTCTGTTAATTGATTCAGAATTGATAAAAAACTTTTTAGATTTCCCGGATAAAGTGCATCCTGGAGTTTAAAAATATTTTGCGATGGTTTAAATTCTTTTACGGTTACTCCTTTTGGAAACTTTAAACTTCGAGACGATATCTCCTCCTCCCAATCGACAACCTCAATTGTTTTATCTTTGATAATCTGATCTACAACTTTATTGATTTTTAGATTTAATTTTCTTGATACTCTTTTATTGACATTGACTGTAAAAAATACTTTATTCTCCTTAAATAAGGATCTGGATTCACCCATCCATGAAGGAATATTTTCAAGTTCTGAAGAAGGAATTTCTATTACCTGAAAATCTTTGTCCTGGTAGTTTTTTTTAAGACTAGAATAATAGTTTCGCGAAGTAATTGAATCTTCCCCGCAGATAATCGTTAACATAGACTAATTTTAAATGACAAAATCCAAATCCACAAATGAATGATAAATAACAAATATTTAAACATTTATCATTTGTTATTTGAGATTTGATATTATGAATTATATGTATGATATTATCGTAATTGGTAATATAAGCGTCGATCTTTATTTCAAAGGAAAATCCTTAACCAAAGATAACGGTCGCTTTCAACTGGCAATAGGAGGCAAATATTTTTCCGATGAATTTTATGAAGATATCGGAGGTGGCGGTTGTAATGTGGCAGCGGGATTAGCTAAAAAAGACTATAAGGTAGCGGTTTTTGGTAAAATCGGCAACAATGCTTTTAAAAATATTATTTTAAAAAAACTCGAAGACAAAAATATTTCTTCAGAATTTTGTCAGTTTCAAGACGATTATTACAAAATTTCTTCCATTCTTTTAACCGAATCCGGCGAACGAACAATTATCAACTACGAAACCCCAGCTAATTTATGGAAGGAATTTATTTTAAGCGAGCAAATAAAAACAGCAAAAAACGTCTACATCGGACCGCTACCGCATATCGCTCTTGAGGAAAAAAATAAAATTGTTAGTTATTTTAAAGGACCAGAAGTTTTAACAATTATTAATTTAGCTGATAACGACTGTCGAAGATCAATAGAACAACTAAAAATAATCTTCGATGGTCTAGATGTATTAATTGTTAATAGTCACGAATTTTCCGATTTGATAAAAAAAGATTATTCTCAAATTAATTTTAAAAATAATCTATTAGAGCTGTTACCGAATTTACAAGAGAAAACGTTGATCGTTACCGACGCCGAAAAAGGCAGCTATGGTTATTTTAAGAATGAGGTTTATTATCAGCAAGCCATTGTTCCTGAAAGAATTGTAGACACAACCGGTGCCGGCGACGGTTATACCGCTGGTTTTATCGCTGCATACTTAAAGACAAAAGACATAAAAAAATCCATGGAAACTGGAGCAGATTATGCTTCGGAAATTTTAGCTAAAATTGGTGCCAACTAAAGAAAGGACATACATTCTAAGGTCTGACCTTATTAAGTATGTCCCAGGCTAATCCACAGGCGACTGCGTCGGCTTCGTCGTCTTGCTTGATGTCTATTCCGGTTGTTAGTTTGATCATTTTTTGAACCGATTTTTTATCGGCTTGTCCGTATCCGGTTATCGCCTGCTTTATTTGTAACGGTGTTAAGTAATCAACTGTAATTTTATTTTGTGCTGCTAATAAAAGAACTACTCCTTGCGACTGACTCACTTTTATTGCAGTTTTTTGGTTTTTAAAAAAGAAAAGTTGTTCGATAATAATCTTATCAGGACTGTGTTTTTTAATAACTTTTTTTAACTCCAAATATATTTTCTGCAAACGGATTTCTGTCGTTTCATTTTTCGAGGTTTTTATGAGCGCGGAAGAGACGTAGTTTTTATTCTTAAATATGGCATAACCGGTTTTTTCAATACCGGAATCAATCGAAAGAATAATCATTGAGTTTGATTCTAACAAAAGCGATGGGAGAATCGTTACTTAGTACCTCTCGGCTAAACCCCTTACGGGGCTTACACCTAAGGCCTATATGCGCGGTATTCTTCCGCGAAACTAATAAGAACTTCTAATCTTGGAGCCCGCTTCACACTTGAGATGCATTCAGTGTTTATCGGTTAAAAATATAGCTACCCGGCGCTGGCCTTGTGAGCCAACCGGTACACCAGGGATTTTCACATCCTAGGTCCTCTCGTACTGTAGGAGTGCCTCCTCAAAAGTTCAAGCGCTTGCACAGGATAGAGTCCGAACTGTCTCACGACGTTCTGAACCCAGCTCGCGTACCGTTTTAATGGACGAACAGTCCAACCCTTGGGACCTACTTCAGCCCCAGGAAACGGTGAGCCGACATCGAGGTGCCGAACCGCTTCGTCGATATGAACTCTCGGAAGCGACTAGCCTGTTATCCCCGGGGTAGCTTTTATCCGTTAAGCCCTGACCGCAATCACTGCGGGTCAGGGGATCACTAACACCTGCTTTCGCATCTGCTCGAGTGGTCACTCTCGCAGTTAAGCCAGCTTATGCGTATGCACGTACAGTCCGATTTCCATCCGGACCAAGCTGACCTTTGTGCTCCTCCGTTACCTTTTTGGAGGAAACCGCCCCAGTTAAACTGACCGCCAAGCACTGTTTCCCGCTATGCGGGATGAGATGAAGAAAAATCAAAGAGAGGTGTTTCATTGTCGTCCGAAGACTCCCTCCTACGCTCAACAATTAATCCTTCCCCATCAATACCTAGCTTCAGTAAAGCTCCCGGGGTCTTTTTGTCCATGTGCAAGTAGGCCGCATCTTCACAGCCATTTCAATTTCGTCGGGCGGCAGTTCAAGACAGTTGTCAACTCGTTACACCTTTCATGCGGGCCGGAACTTACCCGGCAAGGGGCTACGCTACCTTAGAACTCTCAGGGTTAGAGCTGTCGTTCACTGGAGCTTACACCTCGAGCTAACCAAATGAATTGGATCACCCAAAGCGGTTGACTTACCAGTACTGGACAGGTCTCAGCTCCTATATATCCCCTATTGGGGTTTGCAGGAACCTGTGTTTTTGCTAAACAGTCGGTTGACATCTTTTGTTGAAGGCCGATGTAACATCGGCCAGAGCATCTTGTATAACTTACGCTCAGCTTTTTTGCCGAATTCCTTGAACAACCATTACCCGTTTGCCTTGGTGTTCTCCACCAGTCCACCTGTGTCGGTTTGCGGTACGAATTATTTTTTGACTCCTTGATTTATTTTTCCCGGAAGCTTAAGTCATCCTACTCTCCCGTCTTGCGACAGAATTGTATTTGTAACTCGCCCCGACTTGCGTCGGAATTTATTACTTAACCCCCCATATAGAAGGGTAGAAATATCAAACTTCGTCATAAATCAAGTAATAACGCCAAAAAATAAGTAATCGAATATTAACGATTTGTACATCCCCTGTACCACGATGGGCACAGGGTTAGATTCGACTGACCCCCGGATGATTGACATTGCCGGGGAAACCTTAGACATGCGGCATCCCGAGTTTTTATCGGGAGATTCACTACTTATGTCAGCATTCTCACTTCCAAAAGCTCCATCTTACCTTACGGTAATACTTCGCTGCTTTTGGAAAGCTCCTCTACCACGCTATCTTGCGATAGCATCTCCATCTTCGGTAAACTTTTTAGCTCCGATCATTTTGGGCGCCTGGTTTCCTGTCCGACGTAATGTCGGACATATTATGGTGAGCTGTTACGCACTCTTTAAAGGATGGCTGCTTCTGAGCCAACCTCCCATCTGTATTGGAAACGCAACGACCTTTTCACTTAAAAGTTATTTAGGAACCTTAGATGAGAGTCTGGGATGTTTCCCTCTCGCCGAAACCAGCTTATCCCGGCTCGACTGACTCCCGTTTACTTTTTTCGCGTATTCGGAGTTTAGTTGATCCCGCTCGCTTACGCTTGCTGGACCATCTAGTCGCTCTACCCCGCGAAAAATTAAGAACGAGGCTATACCTAAATATATCTCGAGGAGAACCAGCTATCTCTGGGTTCGATAGGCATATTACCCCTAACCACAAGTCTTCCCATGTCATTTCACCGACAACGGGTCCGGACCTCCTCCCGATTTTCATCGGGGTTCATCCTGCCCATGGTTAGCTCACCCAGTTTCGGGTCATACGTTAAGTATAAATTCGCCCTATTAGGACTCGCTTTCGCTTTGTCTCCTCCCAATTTAATCGGGATTAAACATAACACTAAAACGTATACTCGCTGACTCATTCTTCAATAGGCACGGTATCACTCGCGCTCTGCGCGAGCAAGTTCATAAAGTTCATAAAGTAAAAAGTTCATAAAGAGATTTTCTTTATAAACTTTAAAAACTTTACAAACTTTTCAACTTGCTTGTGCAAAGCACAAGCTTTACCTGCTTGTTAGCTAATGGTTTCAGTTTCTATTTCACTCCCCTTAACGGGGTGCTTTTCACCTTTCCCTCACGGTACTAGTTCACTATCGGTCAGTTTAAGTATTTAGCCTTGGGTCGTGACCGACCCGGCTTCCCACAAGGTTTGCCGTGCCTCGTGGTACTTGGGAACAAAATAGGACCATCTCGGATTTTAAATACAAGGCTATCACTTTCTGTGGCCGTCCTTTCCAGAACGTTCTTTTACCCGAGATAGGATTCCATATTATTTGCCCCGCAACACCTAGTCTTACGACCAGGTTTAGGCTGTTACGTTTTCGCTCGCCGCTACTAACGCAATCACTATTGTTTTTTTTTCCTCTGGTTACTGAGATGTTTCAGTTCACCAGGTTACCTACCCACGCTACTTGCGTAGCTTAGGTTTACTCTGCTTACGCAGGGTTGGGTTGCCCCATTCGGAAACCAACGATTGATAACGCCTGCTTACGGGCTCATCGTTGTTTTCGGGCGTCAGTACCCGTCCTTCTTCGGCTTAAACTGCCAAGGCATTCGCCATTAGCTTTATTTCTCCCATCACTCTTGTTATCAATATAAAAAATTGCTTAACCTACTTTACCCCGATTAAATCGGGGTTTTTTCAACAACCGGATTGTCAATGTGCGGTGGACTCGACCGGACTTGAACCGGTGACCTTCGCATTGCAAATGCGATGTTCTAGCCAGCTGAACTACGAGCCCAGTCACAATATCAAATCTCAAATATCAAATCCAAGTTAAAATCTTAAAGTTTTATCTTTAAGGTGTTTTTGATTTTTGATCTTTAATTTTTGATATTTCTTATGTAGGCTGTTCGGAGTGCAAGTTGTGCATCCAATGGTGCCTTTAGGAATGCAAAATTTTCATTGGTAACAACAATTATAATACGCACTCATTAAATGTCAATAGGCAATTTAAGTTAATACGCTTGACTTAGGAAGAAAACTTCCCTATATTTTTTTCAATGGTTAAAAAAGACATTGTCTGGTTCGAAGAGGTAGGAAAAGATGATATCGGACTAGTTGGAGGAAAAGGCGCTAATCTGGGCGAGATGATTAATGCCAAATTGCCTGTTCCTTACGGATTTATTGTCACTTCCTCTGCCTATTTTAATTTTATAAAGGAAGCCAATCTTAAAGGAAAAATTTCAGCTTTCCTAAAATCTTTAAACTATGAAAATCCAAACGAATTACATCAGGCATCAGTTCAAATAGTAGAGTTAATCAACAAGGCCGTTCTACCAAACGGACTAGTCAGAGAGATTATCAGGTATTATGACGATTTACCAACTAAAGAAAACCATTTTTATCACCGGAAAAATAATTTGTTTAAAAAAGGTCTGAATAAGGTTAAGTCTCTGTATAATCCACCCATAGTGGCAGTCCGTTCATCAGCCACCGCCGAAGATTTGCCTGGTGCCTCTTTTGCCGGTCAACAGGAAACTTTTCTCAATGTCCGTGGAGAAGCCCATTTATTAATAAAAATCAAAGAATGCTTTGCCTCGCTTTTTACAGAAAGAGCTATCTACTATCGCCATGAACAAAAATTTGATCATGAAAAAATCGGACTGGCAGCTGTTGTTCAGCGGATGGTTGAGTCGGAAAAATCAGGGATTGCCTTTTCTATTGATCCTGTCACCAATGATAAAAACAAAATTGTCATCGAAGGCATTTTAGGTTTAGGAGAATATATTGTTCAGGGAAAAGTGACTCCCGATCATTTTGAAGTAAGCAAAAACTCTTTTATCATAACCAAAAAAGAGATAAAAAAACAGACAGTCAAAATGGTCAAATCTAATATTTCTAATAAAGAAGTAAGACTGGGTAATGAAGGAGGCCGGCAGAAAATTTCTGACGAAGAAGTAATAAAAATTGCTCTTTTAGTTGCTGAGATAGAAAAACATTATTACTTTCCGCAAGATATCGAATGGGCAATAGAAAAAAATAAAATCTATATTACTCAATCTCGACCTGTCACGACAACGCAAAAATCAGTAATTTCCAATAACAAATTTCCCAGCAAGCCTCCAATTTCCAATGACAAGTTTCCAATTGTCACTGGGTCTCCGGCCTCTCCAGGAATTGGCGTAGGTCCGGCGAAAATTATTTTTTCTCCAAAAGAAATTGGAAAAATCAGATCAGGAGACGTTTTGGTCGCTCCCCAAACAAATCCCGACTATGTTCCTGCGATGAAAAAAGCCACCGCTATTGTGACTGAAAAGGGCGGCAGGACTTCCCACGCAGCCATTGTTTCCCGAGAGCTGGGAATACCGGCAGTAGTTGGCGCCGACCGGGCGACAAAAATCCTCAAAGAGGGTGGCGTGATTACGGTTAACGGTGCGACCGGCGAGATTTTTAAAGGTAAGGTTCTGCAAAAATCCAAAATCCAAAACCCAAAATTCGAAACAAAAAAATTACAAACAGCCACTAAAATTTACACTAATTTAGCTCAACCTGATGAAGTTGTTAAAGTGGCTAAAATGCATGTAGACGGGATAGGACTTCTACGTGCTGAATTCATCATTGCCGATATCGGAGTTCATCCAAAACTATTTATTAAACAAAAAAAAGAAGCCATCTTTATCAATAAGTTAGCCAGGGATCTTTTAAAATTTGTTTCTGCATTTTCTCCTCGGCCGGTTATCTATCGAGCGACAGATTTTAAGACTAATGAATATAGAAACTTAATCGGCGGTAAGGAGTTTGAACCGCACGAAGAAAATCCAATGTTGGGTTTTAGAGGTGCCTATCGTTATATTGTTAATCCAGAAGTCTTTAATCTCGAGCTATTGGCAATTAAAAAAATCTGGGAAAAAGGCTATCGGAATCTTCACCTGATGATTCCGTTTGTTCGAGTTCCTTGGGAGTTGATAAAAATAAAAAGTTTAATAGAAAAGTCGGGTTTGTTTAACTACCATGAATTTAAACTTTGGATTATGGTCGAAGTGCCGTCGGCGGCTTTGAACCTAGAAGAATTTATTAAAGTTGGCATTGATGGAGTTTCTATTGGCACCAATGATCTGACGATGATGCTGCTTGGTGTTGATCGCGATAATGAAGAAGTCGCTCAGGTCTACGACGAGCGAACTCCGATTGTCTTAAGTTTATTAGAATATATAATCAAGACATGTCAAAAACATGGGATTACTTCTAGTATCTGCGGTGAAGCGCCTTCAGACTATCCGGAAATCGTGGAGAAATTAGTTAAAGCTGGTATCACTAGTCTATCAGTTACTCCTGATGTGATTGATAGAACTAGACAAATAGTTTTTGATATTGAAAAAAAGCTCTTCCAGTCCAAAAAAAAATGACCGACATAATACCTTGATTTGTTGATCATCCTGAGGGAATTATATACCGAAGGAACCTATTAATTTAAACCTACCTTTTTAATTTAACTTATATTAAAATAGAATTTATATGTCGACCATTAAAAAAATTACTGCTTCCGAAATCATTAACTCACGTGGCTATCCGGCTATTTTTGGCAAATTGATTTTAGATGATGGTCAAGAGGTTATCACAAGTATTCCTTCTTTTGAAACAGTTGGTGATTATCAATCGCGGGAGCTTCGGGATAATGATAAAAACCGCTATAATGGCAGAGGAGTCACTCAGGCTGTTTCTTATATCAATGAACTCCTGGGTCCGAAGCTTCAAGGCGTATCACCAGTGAAACAACTAGAAATTGACAATTGGCTTATTAAAGCCGATGGAACAAAAGATAAAAACCGTTTAGGAGTCAACACCTTACTGACAATATCTTATTTAGTAGCTCGCGCCGGCGCTTACGAACAAAAACTTCCTCTTTTTAAATACATCAACTCTTTTTTTGAAAAATTTTTTCCTCCTTCAGTTTCTTTAGAAAAACTACCTTCTCCGATTTTTACTTTATTAATCGGCGGCAAGCACGGTCAGATTGACCTTGATTTTAAAGAGTTTCAGATAATTCCTTCTTCCTCTTTTTTCTATTCTCAATCTTATCAGGCGGGTGTTGATCTTTATCATTTACTTCGCGAACTTTATAAGTTTAATTTTTCGTTTAACCTTGATGTTATTGAAGCGATTAAGGAAACCGTTACCAAAAAAGGATTAGCTTTTAGTCGAGATATTTTTTTGGGAATTAACTTTGGTGCTTCTTCTTATCAAACTGGCAGTCGTTATTTAATTAAAGATAAACAACAGTCTGTATCGGCAGAAGAATATTTGAATTTTATTGATAAGTCGATTATAAAAAGATATTCACCTCTTATTATTACTGATCCTCTTGCTAACGAAGACTGGCAAAACTGGCAAAAACTAAATAGTTCTATTTCCAAAGAAATTTATTTAACAACTGACGAGTTAATAGGATCAAATAAAGAAAGATTGGAAAAAGTAATTAAGGAAAAAATCTGTTCCAGCGTTACCATTAGACCGAGCCAGATTGGAACAATAACAGAGACGTTTGGTCTTATCGATATAGCAAGGAAAAATAAATTGAGTTACCAGATATCGTCAGATTTTGGCGAGACAGATGACAGTTTTATCGCCGATTTTAGCGTCGGCGTTGGTGCTGATTTTGTCAATTTCGGCCCGCCGGTTCATGGCGAGAATGTGGCAAAGTATAATAGATTGCTGGAGATAGAGAGAGAAATTAAAAATCACAAATAACAAATTAATTTTGTCATTTGAAATTATGATAGGCAAACTCAAAGGTAAGCTATCAGAGGTTTCCGGAAACGTGGGTCTGATTGAAACTGCAGGCGGTGTCTTTTACGAGGTTTTTCTCACCCCCTTCCTCATATCCCACATTCCCCCCAAATCCCCCATTGAAATCTACACTTACCTCCAAGTACGAGAGGATGCCCTAGTTCTTTTCGGTTTTCAGACTAAACAAGAATATAATTTTTTTAAACTACTTTTAACCGTTTCCGGCGTCGGTCCGAAAACTGCTTTTAATATCATTTCTTTTATTAAGGTTGAAGAGCTTATTAAGGCTGTGAAAGGCAATGAGGTTGATTCTTTGACACAGATACCTGGTTTGGGTAGGAAAACAGCGATGAAGATTATTCTCGAACTGTCAAGCAAATTAAAGTCTGAATTTGATATGAAAAATATGATTGTGTCAGAAGATGACAAGATTGTAGTTGATGCTTTGGTTTCTCTTGGCTATAAATCTCATGAAGCCAGACAAATGCTGGCAAAACTTCCGAAGAATCTAAGTGTTGAAGAAAAAATAAAAAAAGCTTTAAAAATTTCTACAGCTAAAAAATATTAATTTAATTTCCTCTTCCGGGAGTAGGTTTAGGAATAGGTAGGTTTTCTGGATCGATAGCTCCTCCTTGTTCCCATCCATCATGGCGGGTTGGTATTTGACTACCATCATGACCACTACCTTCAGGAGTTGGAGGAGTAATACTTTCACTACCAGGATGAGGTCGACTAGGAGGATTAATCACGGGTCCAATTGGACCTTCTTGATCTTGTAAGGAATACCTTAACATAATAAATATATTAGACTATTATTTTACAAAACGCAAATAATAATAGTTATAGTGTTATAATAATTACAATGGTTACTAATCAAAAAGAGGAGAATCTGCGGCCGCAAAAGCTTTCCGATTATATAGGGCAAGAAAACGTTGTGAAGACTCTTAAGTTATTCATCGATGCTGTCAATAAACGGGGAAAGGTTTCAGAACATATACTTTTTTATGGTCCTCCGGGTATCGGTAAAACAACTTTAGCTTATATAGTGGCAAATGAACTTAAAGGTGAAATCAAGGTCACCTCAGGGGCTACAATCACAAAAACAGGCGATTTAGCAGCTATTCTGACTAATCTGAAAGACAACGACGTTTTGTTTATTGACGAAGTTCACCGATTACCCAAACCGGTTGAAGAGATGCTCTACCCGGTCATGGAGGAATATTCCTTAGACATAATTATCGGTAAAGGTCCGTCAGCACGGACAGTTAGACTGCCTGTTCCCAGAATCACAATTATCGGTGCCACAACAAAATTAGCTTTGTTATCTGCTCCTCTTCGCGATCGTTTCGGATTACTATTAAGAATAGATTATTATAATAATGATGAAATCGAAAAGATTATCCTTAGATCGGCAAAAATTCTCAATATTCCGATCACCAAGCAAGCTGCTTCCCAAATCTCCCTAAGATCCCGGAAAACCCCAAGATTAGCCAATAGAATTCTTAAGAGGGCGCGCGATATCCTTGAGGTTGACAAGCATATTCAGATTGATGACCGGCTTTTGAAAAAACTGTTCCATTTGCTTGAAATTGATGAAATTGGTTTAATTGATATTGATAAGGCGTATTTGAGTATACTATCAGAAAAATTTAACAATCAGCCTATTGGTGTAGAAACTATTGCTTCAGCTCTTTCAGAAGACGTTCGCACCGTCGAAGAGTTCATCGAACCATATTTACTGCGCATCGGATTCTTAAGAAAAACCTCCCGCGGCCGCTCTCTCACCCCAAAAGCCCTTTCTCACCTTAAAATTAATAAAGTGGAACAAAAAAAACTTCTTTAAGATTAACCTTCTGAACTGCCTCCTCTTTTTTTAGGAAACCAGCTTCTCATAAGATCTAGTAAAGAAGCGCTTTCATCCTTTTTTGCCTAATCACTTTTCTTCACTATAATTAATTATAGTCGGTCGTTTTTTCTCCTTTATTTCCGATGTATGATATCGAGAAATATATCGCCTCCTAATAATCTAAAAATGCTCTTTTGTAGAATATAGTCTATAGACATTTAAATTCTTTTTTGAAATTATTGATTGTATGACTAGAATTTCCCGTTTACCTGTATCAGACAAAGTTCTTGAGAAACTTTTTGACCTGTTTTTCGAGGCAGTTGGTAAACAGACAGAGGAAGAAGAGTTTTCTCAGGTAATATACGATTTGCTATCACCTACTGAACGGATAATGATTGCCAAAAGAGTTGCTATTATCTATCTTCTTATGAAAAAAATTGACTATTTTAATATCAGTGATGTTCTAAAAGTCACTCCTAATACTATTGCTAAATTTCAAATGATTAGAAAAAACAGTAAAGGTATAGTGAGATCGCTTAAAAATATTGTTAGAAATGAAAAAATTGCTAATTTTTTTGAAAAATTATTTTTAGAAATATACAGGCCTGGAGTTTATGGAGTTAATTGGAAGTCTGCTTGGAAACATAAAATAGATTATGAACGTAGAAAAAGACGTGGAATTTAGTTTGATTCACTATAATTAATTATAGTGACACTTTAGGAATTTTTAAGTGTCAATTTCTTTCCGCCTTAAAAATTAAAATACCCCCTGCTTTGTACTTTGAAGTTTTTTGGAGATATTTTTTTCCAAACTGGTTTATTTCCCAGGTATTCAACGTTAAAGGCTCTAAGTTGTTTATTTTTGTGAACAAAAGCAGTATATCCGACTTTGAATATTCAAATTCTGATAAAGGAGTAAAACCGTATTTCTGAAAGAAATATCTATATTCAAAGCCGACAATTGCGTTAGGGTCGGCAATCATGACGACATTAAATCGAGAATTTTTTTCTACTAAATGTTTTTCTATGGTATATTTTACTGCAGTTTCAAAAGGTTCAGGCACGATAGTCGACTTCTTATAGATATCTTTTGGAAAAAATAAAATTTCAGTAACAAACAGCAAAACTATCAGTATTTTATAACGTGACTCTAACAGCAAAATAATAATTATAAAAAAAATAAAAAAAGCTGTCGGATAAAGATAATGAGAAGCCAATTGATACTGGATTAAAAAAGAGAGGATTAACAAAGCCAAAAAGCCGATGAAAATTAGAAAAAAACTCTTTTTTGACTTTTTCTCAAAAAATTGGATTATGGCAATGAGGAACAAACTAATAATCGGATTAATTAAAATAAGAGGCTGGATTTTACCAGATAAAAAAAAGAAGTTTTCTATAAAATTTTTTTTAGCTGAATCTCCATTAAGAATATTTTTATTTTCTATCCAGGAAAGATAAGACCTGTCCAGAAACGTATTTTTTAACATCACAAAATTATGTTTTATTTCAAAAACCAATAAAGGTAAAAACGAAATCGCTATGCCTAGAAAAAAATATAAAGAATAAATTTTTTTATTTAGCTTAGAAAAAATTAATATGTAGATCGGTATCAATAGAAGAAGATTCAAAAACCCGAAATTAATTATTACCCCAAAGACAAGTCCAAGGATTAAAACTGTCAGCGGTTTTTCTATTTTATTAAAATAGACGTAAGTGAGAATTATAAGAAGAAAGGCAATATGGGTATTGGAGACACTCGGGTTTCTCGCTGAAAATAAAAAAATGGGAACGAGAGTAAGAGATAGTGACGATATGATTGCCTGCCACAACAGGTATTTTTTTTTGGCGTTAACAAAAAAATAACAAATCGCCAATACAAAAAGCAAGGCGTTGAAATAAACAATCGACATAATTTTAAAACCTGACAGTAAAAAAACCGGAACGAATAGATAGTAGTAATAAGGTGCTGGATAGAGTCCTCCAAATGAAAGTTTCGGTCCAAGAAGGGTAAAATGTCCTTGAGAGATTTTCAGTATTTCAAATAGGTCTCTGGCAAAATCAGAGTGAAAGATGAGAGCATCGTTTAAACGAAAACCGATAATAGAAAAAATAATTAAAGCAAAAATAAATATCATTTTAGTTGGTAGATATCACAGCTACCGAGGCAGCCTTGATAAACTTTAGTTAACACAAAATTATCTGTCAGTTCTTTTATTTGTTTTGGCCATTGGCTGGGAACATTCGATTCATAGTAATGGCTGATATAGATCTTGTCTCCGGCCAATAGCAGTTTCTTATAACCAGCGGCAATATCTTCTCCTCCAATGACATTTTGTAAAAGCTTGGGTTCCAGCCAATAAAATTCCTGCCAAGATGATATCGGTAGAGTTTTATATTTTTTATTAGAAAACATTTCGACGTAAGGAGCCGGTAAAAAAGTTCCTATATAGATAGTTTTGGAACTAAATTTTTCAGTAAACTTATTAAATGTTTTTACAGCTTCATAATTCCAAGGAACCTCCCTGTGTCTTAAATTCAGTCCAATCTGTTTTTTAAAGGTGATTATTGCTCTTTCGTTTTCCTTATAACCCTGACTCTTTAAAAATAAAGACAGTATTATTACTATTAACATAAACAAAATCGCAAAGCTATCGTTTATTTTCAAAGAAACTGTCTGAATTAAATAACCCATTGATGCAAGATAGATCGGGAGAATGGCGATAATATAGCGTAGATCCTGAACCACAAAAAAAGACATAAATAAGACAACGATAAAAATAAAAATTAAAAAAAACAAAGAAACCTTCCGGTTAGGAGCTTTTAATACACCCACTATAAAACCTAAAATGCTTAAACAAACAACAATTGTAGGAACAAATTTTTCTGTAAACCACAAATATCTGATTCCTGCTTTACCAAAAAGTGTTCTTGCATATACAGTTAATCCTTGTTTTAAATGGTTAAAATTAAAGTCTGATCCGCCTTGCAGATTTTTGTGATTAAATAAAAGTTTACTTTTAAAGATATAGATCAAAAAGTAAACGATGCCGACTCCAAAGCTTATTAAAAACGTCTTTAAATATTTAGTTGAGAAATATTTAGTAAAAAACATTATTGTTAATAAAATACCGTATGGGAGATTGGAAAGCTTGACTAAAATTAATAAAAACCCGATTTGACCGGCGATTAATGTTTTAAGAATAGTTGGTTTCGAAACAAATAAATAAATACCTAAAGTTACTAAAAAAATAGTAATTGGTTCAGCCATTAATAACTGAGGTATGGTATAAAAATAAAAATTGGTGACAAGAAAAAAACCAAGAAAAAAAATTAGAACTGCTTTATATAAACCTTTTCCTACAAACATAGTTTCTATTATCAGAACAAAAAAAATAATTGAAGCTACAGCTAATATCATGTTGGCAAAATAAAAAGATCTGGCATCTTTAAATAATGCGAAGAAAGGAGTTAAATATATACCGTATAAAGGAGGCGTCTGTTGTTTTATTATCGTATTTTGCGTCTTCATCACAAAACCGTTACCATGAACGAAGTTCCAAGCAGGAACAGAATAATATAAACTGTCCGGATAAGGTTCCAAATTAGGAACCAAAGTATCCGAACTATAAATTTTTTTGAAAGAAAGGATAGCAAAAATGCCGATGAGCAATAAGATAACTATTTTATTTATGTTTTTACTGATTATTTTCATTGTATTTAAAATACCAATATGGAATTTTTAAAAAAATAAAAAAAGCTTTTATCAAAGAAACTCCTTTTTTAGCGTCTAAATATAATGTATCAATAAGAATTTCCTTAAAAGAGATTCTTTTTTTAGCAACGATGGCTGATATCTCCACTTCTACTCCGTAATCATTTGATTCCCAAACAATTTTTGAAAATAATTCACTTCTTATTGCCATAAATCCACAAAGAAGATCATGTCTTTTTATATTGAAAAAAGTTCTAAACAAGTATTTGATGATAATGTTTCCGAGTCTTCTAAAATATGGAGTATTTTTTGTCAATTTTCTGAATCCAAAAATAAGGGAATTATTTTCCAGGCTTTTAATTAATTTAGCCAAATGTTTTGGATTATGTTGACCATCTCCGTCTATAAAAATAACTCCGTCTGCTTGAAATTTTTTAGCCCTTTCTAAACCAATTCTCATCGCATAACCTTTTCCTTGATTAACTGAATAACTAATTAAAACTATTTTATTATCTTTAAAATTTTTGATAATATCTTTTGTAGAATCCTTTGATCCGTCATCGACAATAATAATTTTTCTGATAGAGTTTAAAGAGGTTTTTTCTCTAAGCAGATCGTTTAAAAAGGCTTCTATATATAGACTTTCATTATAGACAGGAATAATAATATCGATTTTCATAAGTTTCACCCAGTGTCATCCTGAGGAGTCCCGCTGTGGCAGGACGACGAAGGATCTCTTTTTGAGATTCTTCCCTCGTTGAGCAGGGTCAGAATGATAATTATGCCCCACTCACAGTATAATTATATAATAAGATTAGATTTTAAAATGAAACTGCAAAAAATAAAAACCCTGACCGCCTTTTTTTTTATTGCTTTGTTGATTTATATCTTTTTTGTTCATGGTAGCCTTATGGCAATACGGGATTCAGCCGGAGAGACTTATATTCCGTCAGACGAGGAAACAAATTTTATCAATGTTCTAAATACTTATAAAGGTGAAGGTCTCTATAAAAGCTTTAGCGTAGTTTATCCTCCAGGCCGTTATCTTATTATGGCTTTACTGTTTAAAATTTTTGGCGCAACCGTTCCGACGATGGGACTATATTTTATCCTATTACCAGGAATATTTTTTCCGGCTTTTTTGTTTTTTCTTTCCTACAAAATATTCAAGAAATTTAAATCTTCTATAATAAGCTTTCTTTTAGCGTCACTAACAACGTTAATATTTCTATTTTTTATATATTCTGCCTATGATATTCATGTTTTTATCGCGCTGTTTTTTATAGTGTTATTAAGTGAATTTAAATCGTTACATTTAAAAAATATTTTTCTTGGCATACTTTTAGGACTGGTTTTCTTATTTCGTATCGAAGCAGGAATTTTTCTTCTTATATCTATTATCGTTTCTTATTTTGGAAAAAAAGAAGATTATAAAAAATTGATTCCTTCTTTAATAGGTTTTCTGACAGTATGGATTCCAATACTGATATATATCTTTTTTACAGGATCGTTAAAGAATTTTTTTTATGATAACTTATATCTCGGATTAATTATTCAGCCTAAAATGATGGGTCTTCCCATACCACCTCCACCGGTTGGTTTGATTTTTTTGTCGATTTTAATCTTTTTATTTTCTTCTTCTTTGAGCTTATATGTTAGTTCAAGCAGTCAAACAGGGATAAGAGCTTTTGCCCTCTTTTCCGCTTTAAGTTATGTCACGGCGATCGACCGTTCTGATGAAGGGCATCTGTGGTACGCCGCAGTTTGGTTGCCTTTTTATATTTCGTATTTTATATCAGAGCTTCCTAATTTTAAGAACTATATTAAGACAAAAATATTACTTTTGGTTATTCCTGCTAGTTTTATTTTTTATGCATTTGGATATTTTATTCTTAAAATTAAATCAACAACTCTTTTTTTAATAACCACACTTATTATTTTTTTCTTTTTTACGAGAAAGTTTTGGAAAAATTACGTTTCTTTAATTTTAATGTCAGGAGTTTTAACTTCTTTGCTTGTGTTTCACAGTTTTTCCTTTTTGAAAATCCGTTTTAGCGGTATTCCGAAAGTTTCTTTTAAAAAGAGTTTTTCGCCCGGTCTGTTTAAACCGGAAAAAGATGAAATCGCCGGGCTTAAATTTAGTAAAAATTATTTTGACGTATTAAAAAATATAAAAGAAAAACTTGACGTTAATAACAATTGGTTGTTTATATTTCCGGATTATGTCCTGTTTTACGACTATTTTAAGCTTAAGAATCCGACTAGATACTATCTTCATACAAACCAGACAACTGATGAGATACAGGATGAAATTATAAAACGTCTAGAAATAACAAAGACCAATAATTTTATTTTTTTTCCTGACAGAGAAACCTTTCTAAAAAAAGTAAAGAAATGGATAATTAATAAAACATCTATTATAGAAACATATAAGCTTGGTAGTGAAAAATTGGAATTAAGAAGGAGATAATAACCTAATTGAACCCATGAACCACTTCGGGTTCAGGGTAAACTGTCATTTATCTTAGTATACCTGTACACCCTAAGGGTGTCCGAAACTTCTCGGTATTTGAGTATACTATCAGAAAAATTTAACAATCAGCCTATTGGTGTAGAAACTATTGCTTCGGCACTTTCTGAAGAAGTTCGTACGGTCGAGGAATTCATCGAACCATATTTACTGCGCATCGGATTCTTAAGAAAAACCTCCCGCGGCCGCTCTCTCACCCCAAAAGCCCTTTCTCACCTTAAAATTAATAAAGTGGAACAAAAAAAACTTCTTTAAGATTAACCTTCTGAACTGCCTCCTCTTTTTTTAGGAAACCAGCTTCTCATAAGATCTAGTAAAGAAGCGCTTTCATCCTTTTTTGCCTAATCACTTTTCTTCACTATAATTAATTATAGTCGGTCGTTTTTTCTCCTTTATTTCCGATGTATGATATCGAGAAATATATCGCCTCCTAATAATCTAAAAATGCTCTTTTGTAGAATATAGTCTATAGACATTTAAATTCTTTTTTGAAATTATTGATTGTATGACTAGAATTTCCCGTTTACCTGTATCAGACAAAGTTCTTGAGAAACTTTTTGACCTGTTTTTCGAGGCAGTTGGTAAACAGACAGAGGAAGAAGAGTTTTCTCAGGTAATATACGATTTGCTATCACCTACTGAACGGATAATGATTGCCAAAAGAGTTGCTATTATCTATCTTCTTATGAAAAAAATTGACTATTTTAATATCAGTGATGTTCTAAAAGTCACTCCTAATACTATTGCTAAATTTCAAATGATTAGAAAAAACAGTAAAGGTATAGTGAGATCGCTTAAAAATATTGTTAGAAATGAAAAAATTGCTAATTTTTTTGAAAAATTATTTTTAGAAATATACAGGCCTGGAGTTTATGGAGTTAATTGGAAGTCTGCTTGGAAACATAAAATAGATTATGAACGTAGAAAAAGACGCGGAATCTAATCTACTATAATTAAATATAGTTATCTATTTTAATTCGTCCAGTATAGACAAAAATAGATAAATCTTCAGACCTGTTCGGGTTTACCTTGGATTAGTCATGGCAACTAAGACCTTTTTATACATCTCTCTAGCCGTCCTTCGTTGCTTATCTCCCATCTCCACATAATAATCAAGTCCGGGCGCAGCATTAATTTCGATAACAAAATACTGGCCAATTGGGTTTTCAATTGGTGCGGCCGTAATGATGTCAACGCCGCTATAACGTAAGCCCATATCACGAGATAGCCTTATGGCAGTTTCTTTATAGCTAGGATGCATAACATCGGTAACGTCAATGGCGTCTCCACCCGCAGATAAATTTGCGTTGTCTAGTAGAGGTAAAACTGTTTCAGGGGCGGGTATTACATCAAAGTTTAAGCCTGAACGCATTAGCTTCCTTTTGATTTTAGGATCGTCAGTTTTAATTACCGTTATCACGGTCCATTTGGCGAAATCTTTCTTGCTTGATTTGGAGTAATTGAATTATTGAATGGACTCCATCTCCTTCGACAGATAATGGCAACCGACGATATGAAGCAATAACTTCCTGATCTAGGACTACAATTCTGTAGTCATCGCCCTCAACGAAGCGTTGCAAAATGGCTACACGGTCCTTAATTTCATTAAATATATACTCTAGTCCAACAACAAGTTCCTCCTTCAGGTATGAGATAGTCCATGAGTTTCATAAAATAGGCAGCATATCCCTTATCTTTTTGCGTTATCACCAGAGCTTTGTCCATTTAAGTCAAAGCTTGTATTGCGAAAGTAAAATATTCTGCCGTCTTTGGTTTTTATCTGACCAACGTAACCATATTCAGGTTCAATATGCACTTCTAGTCCCAACTCGGGAGCTATTTCAGCTATCATACTACTTGCTAGAAACTTTATTTTGTCCTCTCGCGGTTCTTCTTTTAACATAAGCAGACGTGTATTATACTAGAAACAAAGGTCGGTGTCAAAAAGCTGTAGTCTTAAAATTGACAGCCTAAGTGGTTTTGTTATAATAATGGCTATATGAATCCACGAGTTAACTCCTTGAATATTATTCTTCTCTATGAACCAAAAAAAACTTAATTTAAAAATAAACAGATTTGATCTTTTTTTCGCCCTTTACATCTTTTGCATCATTGTCTCAGAGTTGATGGGGATAAAGACTTTTATTGAAACACCCTTTGTTTATTTAAGTGAAAATTATTATGATTATGGTTGCTACCCTGAATGGAAAAATAACAAAGGGCAATGACCCAGATATTTATAAATGGACATCTAAGGAGGACAAGAAATATTTTTCTTCTCTTCTTAAGAAAAACAATTTGATGTGATGGGGAGCGAAACTTACGAAGCAGCGCGAAAAAACATAAAGCTAGATGGTAGCCAATTAAGAATCATCTTAACAAGGAACCCTGGAAGATACAGTGCAAATGCTGTTCCGGGAAAACTTGAGTTTAGTAATGAGTCGCCACAACAGCTTGTCAAGCAGTTGGAAAACAAAGGTTTTAAACAAATGCTACTTCTTGGAGGAGGAACGATAAATGCTTTATTCTTAAAAGAAAGCCTCGTTGATGAATTATATCTTACTCTGGAACCTAGGATTTTTGGAAAAGGAAAAACACTTGTTAGGGAAGGGGAATTTGAAGTATTACTGGAACTGATGAACATTAAAAGATTGAATCAGAGTGGAACATTATTATTAAAATACAAAATTTTAAGTTAGTTGAATCTATGAAAACGATTCCAATAAAAACCCGTAAAATAACTTCTCCACAGGCTTTGCCTCAAGTAATTAATCGATATATATCTTCCTTCAAAGAGAAATCCATCGTCGTTGTGACTTCTAAAATTGTTTCTATTTGTGAAGGGCGTGTAATAAAGATAGGAGAAATAGATAAGAAAAAACTGATAGAACAAGAAGCAGAATATTATCTGCCATCCCACGGGAACAAGTATAATATCACACTTACTATAAAGAGAAATCTTTTAGTTCCAACCGCGGGTATTGATGAGTCAAACGGAAATGGATACTATGTTCTTTGGCCAAAAGACCCACAAAAAACAGCCAACGAGATAAGGGAATACTTAAAGAAAAAGTTTTCATTGAAGCACGTGGGAATTATTATAACTGATAGCAGAACTACTCCTTTAAGATGGGGAACAACAGGAATAGCAATTGCTCATAGCGGTTTTTCGGCCTTAAATAATTACATCGGAAAACCCGACATTTTTGGTAGGCCTTTACATGTAACCAAAGCCAACATTGTGGACGCCCTAGCCGCTACCGCAGTTTTAGTCATGGGTGAGGGAAACGAACAAACACCTCTTGTTATTATAGAAGATGTGCCCTTTGTTAAATTTCAGGATAGAAATCCTTCGAAATTTGAGCTTAAAGGACTTCAAATATCAATGAAAGACGATTTGTATGCCGCTTTGCTAAAAGGAGTAAAGTGGTTAAAGGGAAGAAAATAGTTTAAGCATTTTTTTTCTCATTTGAACGCCAGGGAAACAATTGGTTCGAACTCGCAAAGGAATTCTCGTTAGGGCTTAATAGCAAAAAAATTAAAGCTCTAAAAAGAAAGTACCAAGAACTTTCAGAATTTGTCAAAAAGATGGGTTCGAAGTTTTCTTTGGTTGACAAAAATATTGATTTTAAGCTCCAAAATAAATAAGGGCTCGCTTTGCGAGCCCGTCTTGTTGCAAACTGTGAGCCTCCGTTGTCTTCTTTCGAACTCTATAATAGATAAGTTTATCAAATTTTTGAAGGAATTATCTAAAATATCTCAAACACAAGAATACAATTTAATCCCCTCTACTTTACCTATTTGATAATTATCGAGA
>Ga0210016_1000659_pt1 | contig 30853 bp, 33 predicted proteins | sample CryGeyCG2014_300_FD_185454 | JGI IMG/M metagenome (GOLD analysis project Ga0210016, IMG submission 185454) | Groundwater microbial communities from aquifer - Crystal Geyser CG02_land_8/20/14_3.00 (SPAdes) (version 2) | ecosystem: Environmental > Aquatic > Deep subsurface > Groundwater | place...
TAAAGTATGGAGGGGAAAAGAGTTACCTGATAGTCGGCAATACATATTACTGGAGAGTAGAAGTGTGCGGGACTGTATCTGGCGATCCTTTAATAGGGACAGCGGCAGGCGAGTTTACTATAGTATATTCAGAAATAGAACTTCCAAAAGCAAACTTTGACCTGCAGGTAGATTACAACAATCCTTTTAATCCTCTTAAAGGTCAGAAAACAAAATTCCGTTATATGGTAAAGGGTGCGGGTGGTATGGCTGTTAATGTGAAAGTGACTATTTACACTTTCTCGGGTGAATATGTCAGGGTGCTGGCGAACCATCCGGCTATGCAAGATGCTGAATACACTGCAGAGTGGGACGGCTGTGATGAATCCGGTGAGATAATGTCTTCAGGGATTTATCTCGTGCATCTCTGGGTTGAAGGTGAATCTACGGGTGTAACACGGCGAGTGGCTTTAACTAAATGAAAAAAATATTCATTCTTTATATATTATTCTGGTTTATTGCTCTTTTATCTTCTGCGCCTTCCATTGCCGGGGAACATACCGGTCTTGAATTTCTTAAAATTTCTCCTTCAGCCCGGGCAAATGCTCTTGCTGAAGCATTCTGCGGGTTAGCGGACGACATAAATGCCCTACGTTATAATCCCGGTGGACTGGGGTTTATATCGGAACCTGAAATACAGAATTCTAATATGACTTATTTAGCAGAGACTTCCTATAATTCTCTTGGATACCTGCATCCATTAACAAATGGAACTTTTGCAGTTGATATTCACTATTTATCCGGTCCTGCCATGACCAGGATTGAAGAAGGAACTGTAAAAGAAGAATTCTCGCCGTACACCGGCAGTCTTGATATGGGATTTGGCAGGAAGGTTTCCCCCACTTTAGGATGGGGAGTTAATTTCGGTTATGTCCAGGACCAGATTACGAATGACTATAAAGCAGGTCAACCTTATTACAATGGAGGATTATTATACCGTACTAAAGACGAAATTTTTTCTTTTGGTATATCCGCACAGAATGTCGGAAACAATTTTAATTATACAGAGTCAACAATAATGGAAAAAATGCCGAGTTTATACCGTGCAGGTATAGCCCTGAAATTCGTTCTGGCAGAACAGGATTCTGATATCAACATATTGATGGAAGGCGGTAAATATGATTACGGTCCCGGTTATTATGCTTTCGGTATAGAACACTGGGGCGCAAAAGTATTTTCGCTGAAGGTGGGCTACAGGTATGTTCTGGACGAAAAAATTCGTAGCGGGCTCGGTGGTTTATCCGCCTGGCGGGGCGGTCTTGGAGTGAGGATAAAACGTATCGGGATTGATTATGCATTCCAGCCGTTTGATACCATGGGCAACACGCACAGGGTAACGCTTTCATACAGGTTTACCGGCTGGGTAGTTAAACCGAAAGAAGTATCGGCAACGCTTAAAGTAGACCCGACAATTTTCTCGCCAAACGGCGACGGTATAAAAGACAACACGTTCATCTTCCCGGAAGTAACCGAAATTAAACGAAAACTTAATTCCTGGGAACTGGGCATTTACGATTCAACAGGTGCAATCATACAAAAATACGCCAACACTAAAAAAGACGAAAAGTTACCGAAGATAATTTCCTGGGACGGCAAGGATACGGACGGTTACTTTGTCTATGAAGGGACCTATACCGCCCAGTTTATTGCATCAGGCGAAGGTAAACTGGCAAAGTCGTCAAAAGAATCAATAGTGGTTGACAATACACCGCCCAGGGTAAGCATAACCCTTTCTGCGGATACTTTCTCACCCGACGGTGACGGGACTGATGACAACGTTACCCTTTACTATGCCCTGACTGACAGGTACAATATTGACCGCTGGCAGATATACCTGATGAATGAAGGCAAAAAAGTCATATATAAAATAAAATCCACCGAAACAATAACTATATCGGTAGTTACCGGGGATCACACCTGGGACGGCGTTGACGATATATACAGCACAACAGTCCCCAACGGTTTATACTCTGCTGAACTGACCTGCTGGGATATAGCCGGCAACAGGGCTTCCACACAGACATTTATAAATGTATATATCCCGCCGAAAGTAGTGGAAAAAATCATTGAGAGAAAGGTAGAAGTAAAAGAAGAAGCACGCGGGCTGGTGGTATCTTTATCTTCAGAAGTCCTATTTAAAACAGGTAAATCTGAATTAGGACCTGAATCAAAAGAATCATTAGATGAAGTGGTGGATATATTAAAGGCATACCCGGAAAATAATGTCCTGATTGAAGGATACACCGATAGTTCCGGTTCAAGGGACAGGAATGTTTTTATATCAAGCAAACGTGCCTGGTCTGTTTACAGTTACCTGGTGAAAAACGGGGCTAACCCTGCAAAATTAAAACCCAAAGGTTATGGTCCGGATAGGCCAATAGCGTCAAACAAGACAAAGGCAGGCAGAGCGAAAAACAGACGTGTTGAGATAATCATTCAAAAAAGCGGGGAGTAACACATAAACAAGATTGCTAAAGAAACTGTTAACCATATTAGGAATAATAGCAGCCATAGTAGTTACCCTCCTGGTTATCCTTGTGGTTGTCTTAAGGACTACCTTCCCTCCTGAAAAAATAAAATCCATTGTAGAAGGACAGTTCAGGCATTTATTTAACCGCGAGATTAGCATAAAGTCCATTTCGCTGAATTTTCCCGGTGAAATAAAAATATCAGGTATAAAAATTTCTGATAAACCTGATTTTAATTCAGGTATCTTTGTAGAGTCGGAATATATTTCATTAAAACTGAAACTTAAACCGCTGTTAAAAGGTATGCTGAAAATAGATAAAATAGAAATCTCAAAGCCTAAAATAAAATTAATAAAGGAGGCCGGCAAGAACTTCAATTTCTCCCTGAAAGAACTGTCAGGAATGCAGAAGACAGGTTTTATACCAGATACAAGTTTCATACTCAACAGAATTGAACTAAAAGACGGCGAACTGTCCTTCAGCGATGCAGGTAAAAAGGACAGCGTCTCAATCTCTGTTAAAGATATAGATTTAATTTTCAATAATTTTAATTTAAACGGTCCCTTCCCCGGGAGAATCTCGGGGAATTTAGATTGGCATAAGGGCAGGAAGGAATTCTCCGGTTATATCGCATTCAACAGCAAGATCAACATTGCCAGGGAGAGCATAGAAATAGTTAAGTTCAACGTAAAAATGAAATCAGGAGAAACGCAGGTTACGGGAAAACTTGAAGGTTTTAGTAAACCGAAGTTTGATATAAGGATAGTTACTGACCCCAAAACAATCAAGGAATATCAAAAGCTACTTCCTGGCTTAAAATGGTTTGACTTTGATACCAGAAAACCGGCTGAATTAAACATAAAAGGCACCCCAGAACATCTTAAAATATCTTAAAAGTATGGGGAAAAAGTATGGGGACGGTTCTGATTCTTTTTGACATTATTTAATAATTTTTGTAATATATTTAGAAATAAGGAAACTGAAAATTATGCCGCAAAGAAACGCCCAAAATCCGACCAGACAAGTAAAAAGTTTTGACAGAAGTTTCAGCGGAAACTTTAATGGACAAGGCAATAAATCAAAAACAATGGGTATTGCCGGTATTTGCAGCGCCTGCAAAACAGAAATCCCGCTAAAACCCGGCTTTAGACCCTCATCATTAACATGCCCAAAATGCAATAGACCCATTGCTAAGAAATAAAAAGTATGGGAAAAGTATGGGGACGGTTCTGATTCTTTTTGAGATTGCCACAGTCATTTCATTCCTTCGCAATGACATAGGAGATTTGAATTGTGAAAAACGTAGGTAAGGGCGACACTCTTTACATATTTATAGTAGTCGGGTGAACTTTGCGACAGACTTTATTTTTTAACCCTTAACAATACAACATATATGATGTATAATATATCAGAGGATTAAGTGCATAAAGTATTATTTTATACAACTAATCGAGGAGATGCTCCTGTAAAGGATTTTATTTATACTCTTCAAATTAAGGTAAGAGCAAAGGCATGAAAAAATATATTACTTTAAAGTCTATATTAGATAAAGAGCTAAAAAACCCTGGATTTAAAAAAGAATTCAATAAGCAAGAGATACTGATAAGAACAGCTATAAATATAGCTAAATTAAGAGAAAAGCATCATATGACACAGAAACAGTTTGCAGATAAACTCCACACATCACAACAGGCAGTATCAAGAATTGAGAAAGGCAATTATAACCCTTCTTTAGTCACACTCGAAAGTATAGCCGAAGCATTCCATAAGAGAGTAGTTGTTAGGTTTGTATAAAAAGACAATTATAAAAATTCCGGGGGTGGAGTTAAAATGAAGACAATGTTTGCGGTTTTTTTATTAAGTTTGGCATTGAATTTTTCATATGCAGAGATGGCTGAAATGAAGACAGTAGATTCCGTTGATTTAAACAGGTACCTTGGAAAATGGTATGAAATAGCCAAGTATCCTAACTGGTTTGAAAAGAATCTTACTGCAGTTACTGCTGCTTATTCGCTCAGGGATGACGGTAAAATTAAAGTCCTGAATGCAGGAAGAAAAGGTTCGCCGGACGGCAAGGAAAAAACAGCATTAGGTAAAGCATGGGTGGCTGATAAAAAAACAAATGCAAAACTTAAGGTGCAGTTCTTCTGGCCGTTCAGCGGTAACTACTGGATTATTGAACTGGGAAGTAATTATGAATATGCGGTTGTAGGAGAACCTAAACGCAAATACCTGTGGATACTCGGCAGAACACCGGAGATGAATGAAAAATTATACAATGAATTACTGAAAAGAATAGAAAAACACGGGTATGATTTAAATAAAATAGAAAAGACATTTTACTCCAGGGTTAACTGACCGCAGGCAGCGCCTATGTCCGTCCCTCTGGGTTCGCGGACAATAGTCAGTAATTTATGCCTTAACAGGTAATCTTTAAATTCCTGTACATTTTCTTTAGCCGGGGTTTTAGTGTCTTTGAGTCCCGTGGGATTATAAGGTATAAGATTGACCTGTATCTGGTCTTTATAGACGGTTCCTCTCTGTATTAATTTCAACAGTTTCCGGGCTGACGCTAAATTATCGTTTATACCGGGGATTAATACGTATTCTATTGTCAGTCGGGATTTTGTATCACGGCTGTAATTTATTCCTGCTTTTAATATTTCTTTAACGGAATACGGCACTTCCTCAGGAACAATTTTTTCCCTTATATTATCATCCGGCGAATGCAGGGATAAAGCCAGCCGGACACCGATTTTTTCTTCTGCAAGTTTCCGTATCTGGGGGACAATACCGACTGTTGATATTATAATATGCCTGCGGCTATATCCAAACTGGTTCTCGTCAGCGAACGATTTTATTGAACTGACGACGTTTTGGTAATTCAGCAGGGGTTCCCCCATACCCATAAAAAGTATGCTGTCCAGTTTGATGCCTCTATCTTCTTCAATCCGGATAACCTGTTCCAGGATTTCCCCTCGTGTCAGATTCCGCCTGAACTTCACCCTGCCTGAAGCACAGAAAGAACATCCTATGGGACAGCCGATTTGTGCGGATAAGCAGACGGAATTCCTGTCTTTTTGGGGTAAGAAGACAGTATTTACAACAAATCCGTCGTAGGATTCAAAAGCATATTTGACCGACGAATCTAATTTTGATGCTTTTTTATCTTTTTTCCGGAATGAACGCAGGAGGAAACGCTCTTCTAAATTTTTCTGTAAATCAAGGGGTAAGTCACTGCAATCAGTAAAACTGCGGACACGCTTTTTATATACCCATTTTGTTATCTGGCTGGCCCTGTAACGGCTGAACCCGTTTTTAACTATATATTCTTCAAGCAGGGGAGGTTCTAAATCAAGAAAAAATGTTTTTGACATTACTTCTGTGATTTTACATATTTAATAATCCGAAGTCAATTTTTTGACAATTTCTGATAAATATTGTATGATTTTTAACAGAGTAGGATTTTGTTAACAGACCTCGACAACTTTATTAATACATGCTATAATAAAGTATGACTTTATAAATACAGGTAAATAAATCATGTATGCAAGGCTCCAAAAACTCAGATTCTTCATAAACTTTGGGCTGGTGATATTATCAAATAACACGTGCAATCGGAGAGGTTGCCCCCTACAGTTTTGATTCTAAAGACAAATCAAAACTAGACGTTGGGGCAGGCGAGTTGGTTTAAGGCGTACGCCTGGAGAGCGTATATATTGGAAGTATCTTTCCGACTATAACCAATCTTACCTTTTGGAGTTAAAAATACATTGGCATTCAAGTCCTTTATAATATCTTCAGATAACTTTTTCTTGATAATATAGACACCAGTTTCTTTTTCAATATCGGCACTTATGATTACCTCAATTCTCGGTTTGACATTGATTTGGGGTGAAATGGAGTATTCTGATTTATATCTAATATAATGTAAGCTACACCCACAAAAAAGTATAGATATACAGATTAGAAATAATATATTCCTTATCAGTCTCGAAACTTCCATTTGTTTTACTTACTTTGTTCCTTCGACTACGCTCAGGATAACCAAACCACGGGTTACTTATCCCGATAAAATACATCAGTACTATTCTTTTACGTTTCCAGTTGGGAACGCAAAAGAATGAGCAATACTCTTTACTCTGATTATACTCTTTTGGAAGGCAATTTCAAGCGATGCAAAGGTAGACGGTGCAGTCAACCTTGCTATGAATATTAAAAACCTAGTTTATCTACGGTTTGTTTGCGGGGGCTTTTGAAAGATGTGCATATAGCATTGTAGTTTCTGTATGGACATTGTGTATTAAACTATTTAACTAAAACTTTCTTTTCAGTACTAACCAGATTCAAATTGAGTTTTTTTACTATTTCTTTTGCTGATTTGCTGATATCGTTCACTACTTCTTTATCGCTTTTATTTTTCCATTTTTCATATAAATTTTCTCTTATTTTATGTATTTCCTTCATGCTTTTGGATTCATTCATGATTCAACCACCTCCTCAGGTGTACAAATTTCTATTTCCTTGTAACCAAGCAATTTATTTACACCATTTGCTTCTATCTTAGTTTTTAGTTTAACAATATGCTTAAAATTCCAACTGATTATAACATCTAAATCATTTACAGAAGTCACTGCTATGTGTAATGCATCTGCAATAAATTTTTCAGGAATAATTCCTTCTGAAATATATTTGTTAGCTAATAATTTTGTTTCTTCATCTATAGGTATAACATATGGTTTGTATTTTTTTATTAAGCTCAATAATTTGTTTTTAATATCTTCTGGAGCATCATTTATTTCAGTAATTACAACTTCAGAAATATATATTTCAACATTATCTCCTTGAACTTTCTGAAACAAATATTTTGTTAAATCTCTCCTGGAAGGTTCGTCATCAGCAAAAACAAAGTTGAACACGCTTGTTTCTATATAATATTTCAATTTCTTCATATTAGCACTTACCTACCAATATTATATAATATTTTCAAACAAAAATACAATCAATTTACATCGGAGTATTTTGACAAGGACAATGAAATTATGTTATTATTGATAACGCTAGCCCCACGATGTTTTATCCACCCAAGGCGGACAAAACAATACTCGGGGGCGATTTGCAGGGCAAATCGGAGAGGTGGCCGAGTTGGTTTAAGGCGTACGCCTGGAGAGCGTATATCCGCGAAAGCGGATCAAGGGTTCGAATCCCTTCCTCTCCGTTTTTTAATTTTAAGGAAGAATCAAGTAAATACAATCGCCCCCGCAGATTATACCAAAGACAGTGAATTAAGTTCTCAAGTTGAATTAATAATAGATAATATTATACAACAGTATAAATTCAGCAAACAATTTATAAAATGATGAAGAATAGAGACACTTTGTATTTGCCTTACTAGTTAAGAAACCATATCCGAGGCTATAGACATCTAAAATATTGTGTATATTTATGAAACCTAAATTAATGTTACACTTAAATAATGCGGGAAAACGACATTTTTTACTATGACTAAATTCCGATTGAAGTTTACGGGTTATAGTAAATACTTGTGATCTTAATTCAACATCCAAGTTTTTCAAGCGTTTCGTGTAATTTTACCATGGCCCAGGTGTCGCGTTTGCAATAGGCGAGCAGGTTTTTGCGTATCTTTGCGATTTCAGCGGTATCCGTAATCTTTCCCTTCGCCATGTAGGCAAATAAAACCATGGCGCTGCCGCCTCCCTGAATTTCCAAATCGCTGTAGTCTAGACCCGGAACAATTACGGGCAATACATTTTTTATGGAATAACTGCCTTTAAAATCCTTATGGCTATAATTATTTCTTAAAAAATCGCAAAAGTCCACCAGCCTGTCAACAAGCTTGCTCAAGGACTCCGCAAGGTCAGGGAAAGTTTTAGCAAGCCCATTAATAATTCCTTGTTCATATGTTGAATACACGATGATACTGCCTTTGCCTTTCAGTATTTTTATCAATTTTTCGGCTATATCCCTGCGGCAGTCGCGGGCGGGGTCAGCCAGATATTCAAAATGCTCTTCTTCAACGCCCGGTGCGGAACATTTATGAATGGAATACTGGGTAACCATTCTTTCATAAGGGGCAATATTATCATAAAGAGGTACTGCGGTTGTGCAGGTTTCAAAATCCAGATACCACGCGGGCAAGACAATATCTTTTAGTTCTTCTTTGAAATCAGGCGAAATGACCGGTTTTTTTGTACATATTGCCTGCCATACCCGCTTTTGCGGGTCAGATAAATCAAAATCAGGCGGAATGTCTTCAATTTTGTACAGGCATTCTGCGTCTAATTTTGCCAGAAGTTTGGCTGAGATGCGCGGTAATATTAATATATGATTTTTAACGCCTTTACCTGTACATTCGTCAAAGACAGAGCAGCCCTTGCAATTCATTGTAAGTTTCGGGTCAGACGGTTTTGAGGTGTTAAGAGTGGTTGCTAATGAGTCAGCCATTGAATTAAACTTCGTAACCTGTTCTTTAACTTCTTCTGTAACATCTTCTTTATGAAACAACTTCTTATCGGGCATGCCTTTTCTGTAGTCATCCGAAACAAGCATTAGCGAAATGGTTTTAATTTTTAGGCCTGCGCGAATTAGTACCATAGCCGTATATGCCGCATCTTCAACATACTTTTCTTTAGCGTCTTTACCTGACTTTACTTCGATAAGGTTCCATCCATTTTCGTCTTTACACAGGATATCAGCCCGGGATCCAAACCCTTCGGCTGAAAATGCGGGTTCAAAGAGTATAGAGGTTTTTTTAATCGCCGAACTTGTTTCAATTATTGCTTTTTGCATGAGTCCCGTTATTAGCAAACCTGAAGGAAATAACTTCCGGGCGCATTCAGTTATTTCAGTGCCTTCCATGTACCGGAATTCAGCGTCAAGCGAGTCATCCGCAGGCAGTTGCCCATGCTGCGCAAGCCAGCCTAATCTGAGACAATTTGTAGCGGTTAGAAATGTGTTCTTAGTTATCAGTTTTTGCATTTTCTGTCCTCTATTAATTCCATAGTTATTTGTATATTCTACTAAAAATAGATTTTATTTTCACTATTTAATTAACTTGGCTATTTTGACTTAGTTTTTCCTTTGCGAATTTCTGGGTTTTTCTTAAGTTGCACTTTTGTACAGTAGTTCTTCCTTCATCGCAAATTGTTTTCAACGCGTCAGTGGGTTTTAATGAGAGTATTTTTTTCCAGCAAGATTTTGCGCCTGTTTTATCCCCAAGTTTTTCATAGCACAAACCAAGGTTTTTCCATACCGTGCTTTCATTGGGGTCGAATTTTAATACAGTTTTATAAAGGTTCTTGCATTTTTGATATTCACCTATATCAAGGTAATTTTGAGCGATATCAGATAGAAAAGGAGCGTTAATCCTTGTTTTGCAATCTTTAAGATATGGTTCAAGTATTTTTAATAACAACCGCGATTCATCAGTTCTTTTCTGTTCTATAAGGATTGAGGTAAGAGCGCTTGTATCAATTATAAAGTCCTTTATATCCCTTTTATATTTGGCAATCCCTGAATCCTGGACCGTGACGCTATTCTTTATAATTTTTATCATTAAAAGGAAAAAGACAATATACGAACACGGGTCAGCACTTAAATCCTGTCCCAGGTCCTTATCTTTTAGAAAAGCCGTTAATATCTTTTCTGACTTGTCCAGAATATCGGAAGAATGGTTGTCATTTATAATACTTAACAGTATATGTAATAAATCGCTATCCAGGTAATAATAATTGGTTTCAGAGAAATAATCGCAAAGGATATTAAACAACCCATCCATTTCCCTGTCTTTTAACATCCACGAATAAATCTTTTGTTTTACTTCAAACGCTTTCTTTTCTGCTGCTTTTACTCTTTTGTCCATTTTGCTCTCCTTTTACTCGTAAATTTTACACCCAGCTATTTAGATTTACATATATATACGAATAGTTTGCTGATTTGTTTAAAGAGACATTTGTCCGCCCTAATAAAAGGGAGTTTAAACAAATGTGATATATTTTCGTATATATGGGTATGGAGGAAGACCTTGAAAAGGGAATAATGAAGGCATCGGGTTTATTAAAGGATTTAAAAAAACTTCCGAAAAATCTCCCGTCCAATTTAAAAGGTATGGTAAATATGTTGAAAGACACAGCAATTGAAGTAATCAATACCGGTGAATCTGCTTATATTTTTTAGGATAGAATGAAGAGATAACCGGACTTAGGAGGTATCAAATGCCACAAGATATTAAGGTTCACAATAATGACAGTGAATTGCTTGCTGATTACTTTAATCTAATTGAAATTATTAATAGAGATAGTCGTGCCGATTCGGAATCAAAGAAACTATATCTTGAAATTCAGGATTTGATGAGTCGTATAAACAATACTCTTTCAAATAAAAATACGGAACTCAGGTTTGTAAAATATGTCAGAAAAAATCATCTTGATACAACGGAAACATTTATAATTACAATTCTTTTATACGCTGATTTATACGATAAACGTCACTATGCGTCAAAAGGAGATATAATCAAGATTATTTCAATGGGAGACAAAGAAAAATCAATTCAAAATGCAAAATATTTGTCAGAATATTCCAAGTTATTTGAAAAACATATAATTTACAAAAACAGATCAGATTATTATTTGGAAAGTAAGATTTCGTCATATTTATTAGGAATAAGTAAGCTTAAACAAAAAAAGAATAAAGCAATAAAAACCGGCAAAATTAAATCCATAAACTCTCCAAGATTACTCAAAACCAAACTTGATGAATATATTGTAGGGCAGGAGGATGCAAAATGCATAATTTCAACCGCTATATTTAATCATTTCAAGCGAATTGCCCTTAGAAAAGACGGTAAGAATATTGGAAAAACTAATATTCTTTTAATAGGTCCTACAGGTTGTGGCAAAACACATCTTTGCAGGACAATCTCAAATATATTGAATATGCCATTTGTAGTAACTGATGCGACATTATACACCGAAACAGGTTATGTAGGTAAAGATGTTACGGATATGTTGAGACTTATTATAAAAGCTGCCGGTAATAATATTGAACTTGCCAGTAAAGGAATAATTTACATAGACGAGATTGACAAGATTGCAAGGCGGGATCCGGGTGGCGGGCATTATACCGGGAGAGACGTATCCGGAGAAAGCGTCCAGCAGGAACTGCTCAAGTTACTTGAGGGCGATACCTTAAGTTTAGAAAGTATGAGAGCATCTATCTTTGATGAGTATTCTTCAAAAAATATAAACATACGTGACCTGCTTTTTATTGCCGGAGGTGTTTTTGAAGGACTGGAAAATATTATCGCTAATAGACTGAAAAAACAGAGTTCAATAGGATTTACAACGGAAAATCTAATAGGCAATAATGAAAAAGCAGATTTTCCATTACTTAAACACCTAATTACAGATGACCTTATAGAATTTGGAATGATACCAGAGTTTATCGGCCGTTTCCCGGTGATAGTTGTACTTGACTCGCTGGATAAGGACTCACTTGTAAGAATACTTACAGAACCTAAAGATGCCATAGCGGGACAGTACAGGCACCTTATGAAGGCAAGTGGTATCAATATGACTATGGATAAAGGAGTTTTCTATCATGTAGCTGAAGAGGCTCTAAAACTAGGCACAGGGGCAAGAGGGTTACGGTCGATTTTTGAAAAGATTGTTTCTCCTATTATTTATAAATATGCAAGTAATTCAGAACCACCAGAAAGTGTAAAATTAACTGTTGAGGATTTTTATAAGGAGATAAAAAAGGATGAGAGCAAAGTTGCCTGAATCAAGCGATGTAAATTTGAGTTCAATAAATCATTCCGATAGATCGGGACGCTACAGATTATTTGGATAAAGGGGACATATGCGTGAGATAGTTAGAGTACCGCCTCATTCCAGTGAGGCTGAAATTGCAGTATTGGGTTCAATGCTGATTGAAATATCTGCTATTGAAAAAGCCCTTGAAATACTTGAGGATAAGCATTTTTATGACAATAAAAATAGAAAACTATTCCAGGTAATCAGCAAACTATACGCCGATAACATACCGGTAGATTTAGTCAGCGTGACAGAGCAATTAAAAAAGGAGAAAATACTTGAGGATATTGGCGGTGCGGGATATTTAACCGAATTAATTAATATCGTTTCCACATCGGCAAATATTGAACACTATGCGAAAATTGTTCGCGAGAAAGCCGTTTTGCGTGAATTGATACAGGTTTCCACGCGGATTGCCGAAGAAGGATATAACGGGCCGGAAAATATAGATGCGTACCTTGACCATGCGGAAGAATCAGTATTCTCCGTAGCAAGAGTCAAAAGTCAGTCCGGGTTTATAAAAGTTAAGGATTTGGTGCATCCCGCTATTGACCATCTACATTCGTTAATTGTCAACAAGGAGAATCCTACCGGTGTACCGACAGGATATAAAAGCATTGATGCGAAAATCGGCAGATTACAACCGGGCGACCTTATAATCGTCGCAGGCAGGCCTTCAATGGGTAAAACTTCTTTTTGCATGAATTTACTGAGTAACGCCGCTATTAAACACAAATGTCCTGTCGGCATTTTCTCAATGGAGATGTCCAGAGAAAGTATAATGGTCAGGCTTTTATGTTCAGAAGCTCGTATAAGCTCACACGATTTTCGCCAGGGGACCATGTCCAATAAATTATGGTCAAAGGTGACTACTATCGTCGAACGCATTTATGAAGCGCCTATATGGATAGACGACACTCGCAATCTCTCAGTGCTTGATATACGCGCAAGGGCGCGGCGTCTTGCGTCCGAGATGAAAGCGAGCGGGATGAAACTCAGCGTAATAGCGATAGATTATATCCAGCAAATACGCGGCTCATATAGAGCCGAGTCAAGACAGCAGGAAGTATCGGAGATTTCACGGTCGCTTAAAGCGTTGGCGGGCGAACTGGGGATACCAATTATTGCAGTATCCCAGCTTTCAAGAAAAACTGAAGAACGGGGACGTGAAGGACGGCCGGTATTATCCGACTTGCGGGAATCGGGCGCGCTTGAACAGGATGCGGACATTGTTATGTTTATCTGGCAAGAAAGTAAGTATAAGCACGACAGGGAAGATTTGAAAAACAAAGCGACAATTATAGTAGCCAAACACAGAAACGGACCAACAGGCGATGTGGAACTTGCGTTTATTGAAGAATATACAAGATTTGAAGAACTTGCAAAAGAGTGAAAATGAGTTAACCAGAAGAATTAATTGGAAATTTCTCTAAAATATATGTAGAATTAGAACCGGGATAGAGGTAAAAAACAAATGCTAAATAGTCAGCAAGAATATTCAGATGAACAAATAGTTGAACAAATACAAAAAGGCGAAAATGAGCTTTTTGAAATACTGTATAACAGGCATGTAAATTATATAGCCGGAATAGTGGCATATCAAATTCATAAGTGTTCTGATAAAGGCGGAGCGGATATTGAAGACCTTGTTAGTGAAATCGTTACAAAGATATTCAAAAATATTGACCAATATGACCGCAATAGAGGAGCTACATTTAAAACCTGGATATCCAACATTACCAAGTACTACTTGATTGATGAATTGGTAAAAAAGAAAAAAGAACAAATAGTTTCTATTTATGAAAATGAGTCGGGAATTGATGACGAAGATGAAAGTGCAGGCAGAAGCATTATTGATAAAAAATCAGCAAAAGAAGCAGAACACGACGAAAAACTCGTGATTCAAGATGCATGTGAAACGATTTTTAACGCTATTCAGGGGTTGAAGAATGAAACTTTCAAAAACATTTTGATAAGCAGGTTTATCCTTAATATTCCCGATGATGAAATAGCGCAATCGCAAGGTGTCACAGAAGGTTGCATCAGGAGCCAGGCATGCTCGGCGGTACAGAAATTTGCCGAGGAGTTTATAAGTGCCAATGATGACTGCCCGGGTATCTTAGAAGCGATGGCGGATAAACTCAGGGGCGAACTGAACCTTACTGAAAAACAACTTGAATCAATTAGTAACGAAAAAGCCAAAGAAGCAATCCACTTGCGTGTATTTCACAAAATGCCTGTTGAAGATATAATCAAAAAATTGAAAATCCCAAGAAAAGCGTACTACGAGTTAATAAAAACCGGATTATCAGAACTTGGCAGGGGAGGGTTGACAAGAAAAATGAAAGAACCCAAAATCGAAGAGAAAATGTCTGATGAGGAAGTAAATACTGTTGCCGATTATATCGATTTAGTGCTTTCAAGCGATGAGTTGCCGAAAAAGACCCGGGCAATAAATGAATCGGACAAAATACGAAATATGAAAGCGGCTGTTGACCTACTGGCTATTGCCACAAAGCCCCTGCGAAACCCTTGCGGGGATATTCCGGATACGTTGGGAGCTATGGTTCAAAAGAAGATGAAGGAAAAAAATATCGATTTTGATAAACTATGCGAAAAGTTAGGGCTGGATATACACAGGTTTGCCTCGCTGATAAATGACAGGTTAAGTCCAAAATTGAAATCAAAAACGCCTTTAGTAGAGAAAATAGCGGATTTTTTGGAGATGTCCGCTGATAAGGTAATTGCGCTTGCCGGGGTATCATTTCATTCAGGGACCCCTAAAAATAAAACCAGACAGGGCATTAATTTAGACACAGATTTCCACAAAAGAACCAAAGAAAAAATAGCAAAAATACTCAAGGTAAAAACAAACACAAATCATGCCTGATTTAGCCAACCTGTTAGTAAAAGCTGACCTTTGCTTCAAGAACAAAGACTACGGAAATGCCGCGCGCCTATATATGCAACTCTTAAAAGAATCCCCGAAAGAAGTAACTTCCATAAAACCCAAACTTGCCGGATTATTCTGGAATTATGGAAATATCTTATGCCATGAAGGAAAAGGGGAGCCGGCAATTAAATATATCAAAGAAGCTATAAAACTGTATAAAGAGATGGACATGCCGTATAAGATATTTATGGCAACACGGAGATTAGGCCATGCGGAAGGAATGCTGGGTAACCACGACGAGTCTATAAGAATATATAATTCGCTTGTAAAGGATTTCAAAAAAATAATGAGCAAAATAGGGACTGATCACCCAAAAGGTTTTAACAAAACACTTGAATACGCAAAGATAATTTATTACCTGTCTATATCCTGGGCAAAAAAGGCAAACTGGCATAAAGCGAGATTTTATACGGCACTGGCAAAAAGATATTTTAAAAAAATCGGAGATTTAGATTATTATAATTCTTGTATTTACGGAGAGGGGATATCTCTTATCGAACTTGGAAAATGTGAACAAGCTATGAAGACATTGACTGAATGCCGTGCATTTTTTAAAGGGAGAGACAAGAAAAGAGTAGCGTTTATAGATGAATATGTGTCCGAGTGCCTGTATAAGTTTAAAAAATACGATGAAGCGATAAGTATAATTGATGGGGCGATTAAGGTATTTACAGCAAATAAAATAGAACGCTCAAGGCCGTACTTCCTGAAAGGGAAAAATTATGAAAAATTAGACGAGCCCCAAAAAGCATATAACGAATATTCAATTGCCATAAAAATCGTTGAAAACAAGCGGTCTGAATTGGAAGATATGGAATTCAGGACGACATTCTTTGCCGAAAAAATGGATATTTATAACCACGCTATATTAAATAGAATCAAACTTGATAAGATAGAAGAAGCGTATGACCTTGTCCAGCGGGCTAAAGCCCGGTGTTTTAATGAAATAATGGAAGGTGATGTGGTAACGCTCGCTTCAATGCCTGTAAATGGAATTCAAGTTCTTATTGATTCTAAATCTGCAGTGGTGGAGTACTATTGCATTGGAAAAGAACTTGTAATATTCTTGATAACAAAAACTTCATTTAATTTTATTATGGTTCCTTATAAAAAAGAAGATATTATTGAAACACCCGCAAACCTGAACGAATTCATAAAATGTTTTGATAAGGAATCACTTACCTGGTACATAGTCAAAATATCGGATTTGATATTTGGCCCCGTTGAAGCTAAATTAAACGGTACGAAGAAAATCATATTTATACCACACCTTGCCCTGCACCATATACCGTTTGCGTTGCTGGTTGATAATAACGGTAATAAAATTATAGAGAAATATGAAATTATCAACTTGCCCAGCCCAAGATTATTAAAAATATTAAAGGCCCGTTCATTTAACGAGAAAACAAACTGTCTTATAGTTGCAGACCCGACTGGAGATTTAATATATTCCGATAAAGAAGCGGAATATATAAAAGACATTCTGCCCGATTCAGAAGTAATATTTGGAAAAAGCGCTGCAAGAGAGGTTGTTCTTGAACTTATACCCGATTATTCCATACTGCATTTTGCCTGTCATCTCGGGATAGATAAGGAAAACCCTATTTTATCACATATGTGCATGTCTAAATCATATATTGAAGTTAGAGATATTTTAAAGGAAAAATTATGCGCGAATATGGTAGTTTTAGGCGGATGTGAGTCGGCATTAGGAAAGGTTGTCCCGGGAGATGAAATCACCTGTTTCGCAAGGGCTTTCCTTCGTGCCGGGGCGAACAGCGTCATAGTAACCTTATGGGAAATTGACGACGAATCCACCGCAGAATTCATGAAAGAATTTTACGGAAGGATATACAAGCAAAAAGAAAGCCGCTCCGAAGCCCTGAGAAACACCCAGCTGGATTTCATAAGCAAAGGTTTTGAACCGTACCACTGGGCCGCCTTTCAGCTGGTCGGTGGATAAAACAATTATTTAAAAAGGATGTTTCTATATGGAAAACACTACATTCGAAACAGCAAAAAAATTAGCAAGTAAATATTTAAAAATGTGGAAAGATATGGGTTACGAATCTGGTAAAGATAATTACAGTAAAGTAGGAAAAGGTATTTTTGGAGACTTTTTTGAAGATTTTATTAGGGAATTTATTAAAGAGCATACTAATAAGGACAATGTTGAAGTTATTAAAGGATTCATATTATCAGGAAAGGATGCAAGCCCTCAAATAGACATAATTGTTTGTAATGAAGGCAGCTGTATAATGCAAGCACCTAGTAAATATTATGGTGTAGTAAAAAAACAAGATGTGAGATTGGCTATAGAAGTTAAAGCATATTTAGATAAACCGACCTTTGATGGGGCGAAAAACCAGATAATGGAAATAAAACGATACAGTGATAAAACCTGTTTGTTTTCACATCGTACTATTTTAAATTATAAAAAGCAATATAATATAAAAGCCCCCGAAGAGCTAAAAATGCTTTTTAGTAGGTTTACTGATTATTTTGTAATTCTAGAAAAGTGGGAAAGAGGGAAAGACGAACCCAAATATGATTACGGTGATGGTATGGGTCAATTAATTCAATATTTAGAGTCATTATAAATTTTTAAGGAGCCTATAATCGGCAAATCAATTCTTTTCAATTGACAGGCTGATAATGTTTTAAGTATCACATACAATCTCTTGATATACGCTATTATTTCCGGTTCAAATAATCCGACCGATTTCTCTCCCCGTTCTTGACCCTTGGGTGTCAAACGTAAATAATATTTTCTTGCTGTTTCTACGTGTCCCTCTTCTTCAAGATTTTTCAGCAACTGATGAATATCCCCGTAAGAATCCGGTTCGAAATCAAAGAATGACAGTAAGGCTCTAATATGAAATTTGTCTTTAATTTCCCCTTTTAAAACCGCTAGCACTGCTAAAACGAATTCTTTTCTGTCCATGTACATAATATACGAAAATAAATTAAATATGTTTAAAAACGACCCCTGCCAGTTAAACAAATTGGCATATGTTTCGTATATATATGTAGGAGGCGCTTATGACAGGTATTAAAAAGACAAAGAAAGTTGTTGGTTTCTACAAAGATGTATATAAATCAGAAGCAATTAAGACCTTTAAGAAATTCTGGGGCTTTTTAGGAAAAAGAGACGCAGAAGAAAGAAAAAAGTATTATTATTGCATCAAAGCCCAAATAAGTAAGTATGCGTTATATTTAGATGAAAAAGTAATTGCTCGGAAGAAAAAGTGTTTTCATTTAAGAAAAAGATTCTTCAAGCCAGTAATAGTAAAAGCAGAATATCTGGGAGACGATATCGTCTGTTTAACAGTATCACGGGATTACTTTTTGAGCGAACCAGTAAGATATCTTTTAATTAAAGATAAAACAAAAAAATGGAAAATATTTAAAAAAGAGCGATGGTGCTTTTATTGCAATGGAGAAGTTTCGGACTGGCAGCATTATTGCGAAGAATGTCATGGGGCAGGTTGGATAAGGGATAAAATTTACTTAATTTAGCTTTATAGGATACAATATGAAACAATTAGGATATTTTGTAACAGAAAATGATAAATTATACTTTAGAAAATCAGTAGAAAAGAAGAAACCCGATATTCCAAAATCGGCAATAAATCCACTAGGGGTAGTAAAGTCACTGTTTGAACTATTATTGGCTATTATAGCGATTGTATGTTCTCTTGTGTTTTTACCTTTATCTGTAGTTCTGCTGCTGGGATTACTTGTCAGGGCTGAAAACATTAATAATAACCCCACGCTGTTTTATCCCAAACACATGAGATAAAACAATTCACGGGGGTAAACGACGACACGCTTTGCAGTCGTTTAGGGGGATTAAATGGTAAAACCACAATTTGTGCATTTACACAATCACACTGAATATTCACTGAACCGCAGCACTAGTCGTATTCTTGACAGGTTCGGCAGGCCATCCGGCATTGTTAAACAGACAGTTGATTTTGGAATGCCTGCTGTTGCTATTACAGACAAAGGCAATATGTACGGCGTGATAGAGTTTTATTGTGCATGTCGGGATATCGGGGTAAAACCGATTATAGGGTGTGAGATATATTTGCCGAGAATGTCACAAGTAACTCTGCTTGCTGAAAACAATGAAGGCTATAGAAACCTGATGCATATAGTCACATCAAGTAATCTTGATAGGGATGGGTTTGTTGACAAAGAATTTCTTGCGCAATATAGTAAGGGATTAATATGTTTATCCGGTGGTTTAAACGGTGAAATAGAAAAGGCGCTGCTTTGCAACAATAGAGAATTAGCGGACAAATTGGTTGAAGAATATAAAAGTATTTTTGGTAATGAAAATTTCTATCTTGAAATTATGGATAACGGCATTGTAGAACAAAAAACGCTCATACCACTAATGATTGATTTGGGTAAACGAACAAATACCCCCCTGGTTGTGACAAACAATTGTCATTATTTATCAAAAGAAGACGCTTTTTCGCATGACGTTTTATTATGTATCGGGGAAAGCGTTACTGTTGACAATCCCAAACGATTAAAATTTCCTACGGATGAATTTTATTACAAATCTCCGGAAGAGATGGTGAGTCTTTTTAGTTATCTGCCCGAAGCGGTCAATAACACGGTTAAAATTGCTGACAGGTGCAATGTAGAGATAGAGTTTAACAAATTGAAGTTGCCTGATTTTGAAGTTCCCGCTGGGGAAACCCCTGAGAGTTATCTCAAGCATTTGTGTTACGAAGGTTTGAAGAAACGTTATCCCGCAATTACTCAGGAAATAGTTGACCGGATTGAACATGAACTCGCAATGATTAATAAATCAGGTCTTGCTTCGCTTTTCCTTATGGTATGGGATTTTGTTAAAAATGCCAAGGTGAATAATATCCCGGTAGGTCCAGGCCGGGGGGCGGCAGCAAGTTCCCTCGTGTTATATTCGCTGGAAATAACAAATATTTGTCCGTTAAAATACGGGCTAATCTTCGAGCGGTTTTTCAATCCTGAGAGGCATTTGATACCTGATTTAGATATAGATTTTGCCGGCTATCGCAGGGATGAAGTAATAGATTATATCAGGCGGAAATACGGTAAAAACAATGTTGCGCAGATTATTGTTTTTGCTTCACTACATGCGAAACTTGTTATAAAAGACATTGCACGTGCGATTGGTTTTCCTGTAACTGAAGCGGACGGGATAGCAAAACTCATTCCGTTTGGGGGCTCAATATTCAATTCAACAAACACTATTCCGGAGTTAAATCAATTATACAAGAAAGATGAAAGAGTTAAACGGTTACTGGATGTAACACAGAAACTTGAAGGATTAAAGGGTTTCCAGGGATTACACGGAGCAGGCTTGGTTATTGCAAATGACGAGATTACTAATTTTACTCCGCTTACCAAAACAGCAAAAAAAGATGTCAAGGGGAAAGAAATCACGATTACACAGCACAATGATGATACATTGATTAAGTTAGGATTAATTAAAATAGATTTGCTCAATCTACAAATACTCACGATTATTCAAGACACTATAAAGTTTATAAATGATAAAACCGGTAAGCGTATCGATTTGGATAAAATACCGCTTGATGATAGAAAGACCTTTAATTTATTGAAGAAAGCAGAAACCACGGATATATTTAGTCTTGGAGCCGGTGGCATGAAAGACTTTATTATAAGGGCAAAGCCCAATATGTTTGAAGAAATAATAGCGATAATATCGCTTTACAGGCCGGGGCCTATGGGGTCCGGCATGCTTGACGAATTTATATTATGCAAGTGTCAGAAAACAAAGATTAAATATGACCACCCGTTGCTTGAACCGATACTTAAAGAAACTTATGGCTTAATAGTTTATCAGGAACAGGTTATGAGAATTGCCATGGAACTTGCCGGTTTTACCGCGGGTCAGGCGGATATTTTTCGCAGTGTAATGGGCAAAAAGATAAATGAGGAAATAATTCAGCAGGAAGCGCTTTTCTTAAGCGGTGCCCTTAAAAATAATATCAATGGAAAAATCAGCAAAAAAATATTTGACCAACTTGTCCAATTTGGCGGCTATGGGTTTAATAAAGCGCATGCCGTCTCTTATGCTTTACTTGCATACCAGTCAGCCTACCTGAAGGCGAATTATCCAAAAGAACACAAAAAAGCAATCAAAGCAGACAAAAACATTCATAAAGCAAATCAATCTAAATATAGTATTATGGAAAACAAAGATTTTTATGACCTTCTTGATAAAACTATAAATAATATTTTGGGATTTGATGAGTTAAGATAATAACCAAACAAGATAAAGAGAAACTGAAAACAGATTTAATTAAAGCATTAAGGTTTATTCTTAAAAAGAAGAAAATATCCTACCCTTTACTTAAAACAGAGGATTATAAGCCGGTAATGGCACCTGTTTCATATAAATTACTTGAAGAAAAAGGATTTGTACATATATACAATAGAAAAAAGGAATGGAAAATACACTTCGATAAAATTGAAAAATATATAAAAATGCAACAAAAAACGAATAGTGGAAATATCTAAAAATAAGATGTATAATGTAACAGAAAACTATAAAAGGATGAATTTATGGCAGAAGAAAATCAATTAATCAATGATTTATTTGCTAAGCTAGATAAATGGAGACTTTTTCCTAGTTATCAGTTAGAAAGAAGATCTGATATATTTTTTGCAGTTTACTTGCCTGATATTATTAAAAAAGTTTTAAAATACGAAGTGACTTGTATTATCCCTGAATTTCCCATTAGAATCGGTGAATTAAATAATAAAGAATTGAATCGTTCATTCAAAATAGATTATCTTGTTTATTGTAAAAAAGCCAACAGGGTTCTATTTATAGAATTAAAGACTGATATAACTTCAAGGAAACCCAAACAGGATAAGTATTTAGAAAAAGCAAAGGAAATAAATATAAAACAGTTAATTGAAGGTTTTATTAAAATTAGTAAAGCAACAAAATCAACTAAATATTTTAATTTAATTCAGGAGTTAGTAGGTATTAACTGGATTAAAATGGAAAGAAATGCTCCCGAGAATTCAAGCATTGATTATGAAATTGAAATTGTTTACATACAACCCAAAGAAGAGATAAGTCCTGGTAAAACAATAATATCTTTTGACGATATTATTGATACTCTTTCAAGTTATGAAGACATAATTACCAAAAGGTTTGTTGAGTCTTTAAGAAATTGGAGAACAAATCCGAATTGATTTTTAATATGATCAATATATTTGATACGAGAAAATCATGAACCTCATCGTCATACATTGTAGGGCCGAATAAATCGATAGGAATTAAGTTGTAAAATAAAATCATAGAGGTGCACAATGGAAAGCATTATTAGTAAAAATGGAATTGAAATACCAAAGAAAAGAATTAATTGGCAATCATTGAGAGGTACTAGCAGCGTAAATAGTGTAAAGGGCGGTTGGAATTTCAAAAAAAACCAGTTACATGTAAAAGCTCTTAAACAGATTCTGGAATGGAATAATTTGAATGAAATAGGAGAAAACACTGAGAAAAGTGCTCATCGTAGAAACCAATCTCAAAAAACCTATTTTTAAGACATTGAAACCGATCGAAAAATAAGTAAAAACAATGGATCCAATAGCGAAACAGTATTAGAGACCTCTATTTGGAATGCTTTTAAAAATAAAAAAATATCAATAGATACTTGCATTAATTTTCAGCTTATCAACTATCAAACTCCTTTAGCATCTCAAAAGGGAGCAGCAGAAAGAGCAATAGATTTACTAGGATTCTCTTCTGATAAAAAAATAGTAATAATTGAGTTAAAAAGAGAAGATAATATTAATGACAGCCCCTTTTATGCGATAATAGAATCTTTAGTATATTATTACACATTGAAAAAGAACGGGAGCAATTTTATCAAATCCCTAGATAAACAAAGAAATATTAAGTGTGACAAAAATATATTTAATGATGGATATATTATAATTATGGCTCCCAATGAATACTGGAATCATTGGTTAAATCCTCCCGAAATATTGACTGAATACAAGAAATTACAGGAATCATTATTAAAGATAACTAAGACTGAATTGCTATTTGTGACTTTTAAACCCCCTAAAATTAGTCGAAGCATACCAGATAAAAATGAAGAAATAATTTGCAAAATAATAGATAAGGAACTTGAGTTTAAAATAAAATTATGATACTAATCATACATCGCGGGGCCGGAGAAAGTGGTAAAGGGGAAATCGGCGGGAACTGCATTGAACTGCAGTCAAGCAAGTCAAGAATATTGCTTGATTACGGCGCGCCGCTTCCTAAAAGAAATGAAAAACAGGATAAGAATACCTTAAAAGGAATATTAAATATTCCGGGGCTTTATACTGAAACAACGAAGGAACTTCCTTTAACTGATATAATTATATCTCATTCACACCAGGATCATTATGGCGTTTTACTTGAAAAAGCCGTAAAGCCAAAAATACGGGTTTCCCGACTTCTGGAAGATTTTATTCGTATTTCTGCATCAAATCGGTATAAAACCATACCCAAAGAAGATAAAACAGACTACTTTACAAGATACGTTTCTTTTAATGCAGGAATAAACGATGAATTCCAGATATATCCATACCCGATGGATCATTCCGCGGCAGAGGCGTTTTCTTTCGAGATAAAAGTAGATGGGAAAACAATACTTTATACCGGTGATTTCAGGAATCACGGGCATAAAGGAGACACACTATTCAAACGTTTTAAAGAAAGAGTGGGTAAAGCAGACATTCTTTTAACTGAAGGTACAATGATGGGAAGGGACGATACAAGGATAAAAACCGAGAAAGAGTTGATGTCAAAGATAGAAAAAATATCAGCAAATTATTCTGGTCACATTTTTGTCTTGTGCTCGTTCCAAAATATAGACCTTATCACGTCTCTGATCGCCATAGCCAAAAACACGCAAAGGGAGCTCCTTCTCGGGCCTTACGCCACATTAATTCTTGATGTGATGCAGACCAGAATGGGATGGAAATCAAAGATCCCTTCAAGCAAGATTCCGTACTTAAAAATATTGCCTTTAAGAGAAGAGTTCAAACGTCTTAGAATTATGTTCAGCAAAGATAAGGATTACAAAGAAATATTAGACAGTTTTAAACCGGGCTCATGGGATAGTACTTTAAGTAGTAAAAACAAATATATTATACCAATCACTTCAAGTTATTTACGCTGGATAGCGCCCAAAATTAAAAGTTTCAAAGACAGCATTTTGGTTTACTCAATGTGGGAAGGATACCTTGAAGATCCCAAATTTTATGAAATAATCGAGTATTTTGAAGAAAAGGGCGTTGCTAAAACAAATCTGCATGTCTCCGGTCATGCGTATATAAAAACATTAAAAGAGGTTGTTGATAAAACAGACCCGGATATTATTATCCCAATCCATACGGAATACCCGGAGAAGTTTAAGGAATTATTCGGCGATAAAGTTCACACAGTAAAAAACGGAGAAGAAATTAAATCGTGAAGAACTTGGGAGAAAAATTATGTTAAATCAAGAACAAGTGGATAAAGAAATTAAAAGCATAGAAGAATGTTTTCGGATAGATGAATATCTTAAAGGTAAAAATGTAAACAAAAAACTATTTGGGGATGTTTTTGAAATAGCTTTAAGAAAAACATTAAGAAACTTGTTTAATCAGTACAAATTCAGTTACGGTATTATTATAAAAAATGAAAAAGAAAAAAGTCATGAAATGGATATTATAGTATACAATAAGGAACTACCATTATATGACGGGAAACCTCCGTTTATCTCGGGTGAATTTGCTATAGTAAGCCCTGATTGTGTAAAAGTTGTTATTCAAGTAAAACGTTACATAACCAGTCCAAAGGATTTTGATTCAATTAAAGATAATCTTGATAGTGCATATTTATTAAATCCAAAGATAAAAAAATATTTAGTTGCTGGGTGGCATCCTTCAAAAAAAACATTACAAGCATATAAAGATCAGTTTAGAAATAAAAGCATAAAATACTTCACTTTCTGGAAAGATGGAACATGGAATAGCATAAACATCGAAGGTTTTCAAGAATTTTTTAGTAATATTGATTATGATTTAAACAATAACTAGCTGTCCGCTCATACTTCTCCATCCCCCAAATTCACATCATTTTTAAACAAATCCCCGAGTCATTCGTATATATATGTAAGACTTGCTTGAAAAACGCATGGCTTAATAGAATTTATATGACTACTTGTTATAAAGACGACGATATAAACTACGAAGTTCATCATTTGCTTCAAAAAAATAAACCCGTAAAAGCGTTGTCTTTGCACTGAAATCATTTGAAGAGGGAGCAAGGTTTAACCGGAATGACCAGGATATTCTCTTGGGTTTAGGTATAGTAAATTTTGAGATGGATAATTATTCAGCAGGTGAAAAATATATACTTGATTTCAGGGATATCTATCGACCGGAATATAGGGAAATACAGAGCAGGGCTATTATGGTGTGTTTTGCGGGATTATTCTTGCCGGCAGTAATGTTTCTTGATATTATATTCATAAACCGGATTTCTTCTCTTTCTGGGCAGTGTGAAAAGAAAATTGAAATTGAAAAAGAGGGCTATCTGCACTCAATGGAAAACGGTAAACAGGATTATTAACAGGTCATCATCAATACTTATAACAACTGCCGCCGATGAACTCACGCAATAAAGAATTTTCAGGCACGATGGAATCGTTTTTTACTTCCGTTACTGATTTCAAAAGTTCATAGACGCGTTTTGCACGGATATAAGCATCAAGTTTCCTGGGGTCATTTTCGTAGGTTTTGATTATTTTGGGGAAGTATTTAAATAAATATTTTTTGTGGATGGGTAGTTCATAAGGCATTGCAGTGTTGAGTATGCAGTCAACCTTGCTTATAAATGGTACGATGAACTTCATCTCGCTTCTCCTGACATAATGCCAGTGCCCTACCGTATGTAAGGGGTCATACCCCCGGTGCCAGGAATCACGGGACATACGTCTTAACATACGCAAATCCGCCCACCTGACGAACTCGCCATTTTCATCTCTTGTCTGGCAGAGAGATTCCACATAAAGTTTATATTTTGCAGTATCAGGTATGGCTGATGTTATTTTATCGTAAAGTCCGTGCAGGCTGTCAATCAGTATAATCTGCGAGGGGTTTAATTTAAGTTTTTTTGCATTTAGATTTCTCTTTCCGGTTTTAAAGTTATATTCCGGCATAGTAATCGTTTTACCATTTATTAATTCCGTCAGGTGCTCGTTTATAAGTTGTATATCAAGTGCCTGCGGTGTTTCAAAATCATAATCTCCGTACTCGTCTTTTGGATGGCTTTCAAGGTTCTTAAAATAATTGTCTAAATTAAGCAATATAAAACTGATATTTTCTTTTCTTAGAATCTCACTTATCTTTGTTATTGTAGTCGTTTTACCGGATGACGAAGGACCGGCAGCGATGGCTATTCTAGTTCTGTCACGGTTTTTAATTATCTCTTTTGCCACCCTGTTTATTTCATTCTGGTATGTTTTTTCTGCTTCTATTACGAGTTGAGGTAATTTCTTTTTTGCTATGAGACGGTTAATCTTCTCAATAGTGTCACAGTGATGGTCAATATTCCAGGTAAAAACTTTCCACAATATTTTATAAGGCACATTGTCTTCAACGATTATTCTTGAATCCTTACCCTCACGAATTCTTCTGTGTTCTTCTCTATATAAAATATATGCTTTTGCAGTTTTGAAATGGAAATTTTCAACAAGAACCCTTTCTACTATATCCTGTATTTCTTCAACGGAGGGTGTTGATTCAACCGGGTGGGTTTGATTGATTATTTTTATTACTTTATCGGTCAATTTTTCTGCAATCTGTCTGTTGGAGCCACCTACACTCAGGGCAGAACGAAAAATAGAATTGACAACCCTCTCTTTATCAAAAGGGACTATTCTACCATCTCTTTTGATGATATTTTTTATCTTATAACCTGCAATTTCTTTTTCCGGGAAAAGAGATGGTTGTTCAATCATTTGGAAAGTGTTGAGGGATAATGGGCAAGGTGGGAGTTGAACCCACAATCCTTTAGGAATACGGTCCTAAGCCGTATGCGTATGCCAGTTCCGCCACTTGCCCCAAAAATATTTCGACAAAATGGGTCGCACAGGAATCGAACCTGTAACCTACGGATTAAGAGTCCGTTGCTCTACCAGTTGAGCTAGCGACCCGCTGTGTGAAATTGCATTGATATTACAAATACTTTCTTTCACTTGCTCTTTAGTAGCACTTTTTTCGTTTTGCTCAAGTGTCCAAAAAGTGTCCACTCCAAAGCGGAGACACTCTATGGTTGACTGCATAAAGTTAGGCGAAAGGTGGGAGTATCTAAGAGTCATTGCAAGGGTTTTATGCCCCAATAACCGCTGTATTGTTACAATATCAGCACCTGACATAACTAAATGTGAAGCGAATGTATGGCGTAGGCAGTGAAAACAAAAATCTTTTATTCCTAATTCTTTTATTACTTTATTAAATCTATGTGATATTGTATATTTTGCAAACTTATCACCTTTGCTATTACAAAAAGCATAAGGACTATCAAGATTACAGTTTTTCTTTAGATACTCCAAAGTATTCCTCAGTTCAGTATTCATTGGCAAATATCGTTTTTCATTGTTCTTTGTAATTCTCACGGTGATAATTCCCCTGGTGAAATCAATATCATCCCATGTAAGATTAAGTATTTCGCTTAAACGCATTCCTGTATATAAAGCAGTAATCACAATTGGTTTCATATAATCTTTGCAAGTATCCAGGAGCATTTTGATTTCGCCTTTTTCCAAATAGCGGACTCGTTGATTATCTTCTTTGAATAACTTAACCTTCTTTACAGGGTTTTCGGTTACTTTGCCCCATTCAATTGCTTTTGTATAAATATGTTTCAATAAGGCAAGTTCACGATTCACTGTTGATTTCGCCATACCATCATTTAGTCGTTTTGCTTTGTAATCTTCAATTGACTGGGGGGAAATCTCAAATAAATATTTATTCTTGAAGTATGGTATAAGATGTTTTAGACTGGTATCGTCTCTTATAGTTGACCTTTTATTTAATCGGGAATACCTTTCAAGATATTCTTTTGCCATTTCTTCAAATAGAACCCTCTGTTCTCTCTTTACATCAAAAAACTTATTTTCTGCAATAGCAACCTTAACTTTTTTCAGAGCGAGTTCTGCCTGTCTTTTATCGGGGCTGACTTTCTTGCGATACCTTTTTCCACGATACCGGTAGTCAATAAACCAATTTGCACCTTTTTTGAAATACGCCATTGCAACCATGGTGGTTTTACCTCCTGCTTATTCTACATATTTTTTTCAATAAAATCAAAGGTATTTTCTTTTTGCTTATGATTTTCAATCCATTTATCAATATCTCTCATATCAAACTTCACTAGCCGTCCACACTTAACAAATGGTATCCGTCGCTGACAAACCCAAGTATATAGAGTATTCTTACGCACCCCAATATATTCAGCAAGTTCATTTATATTCAGTAATCGTTTTTCCATAATTTTTCTAATCAAGAATTTCCACATTAATAACAATATTTTTTATGTAACCGTTCCTTATTAAATAAATCAGTAATCGCAAAAACTTAATTTGGGAATTTTCATGGCTAGCACTCATATATTCCATTGCTAATCTTTTTTTTATCTCAGGAGTAAAAAAATCTATCGGGGGCTTGCCTTTAACGCTGAACTCTATTCCATCCATGTTTTCTTCCTCCCTAGAAAGACAATTATTTTTAATAATTTCACTTCAATGTCGCTGTCAAAGTCGCTATTGAATCTATTTCTATTTTATTCATATTTTTAGGTTCGGGATAAGTGGAGTCCGCACTTAGCCTGCTCCGTAAAAGTAAAGTAAAGATGAGTAAAGAGTAAAATTGAGTAAATTGAGAATTAAATCACAATTTTAGCGTCTACACGACCTCACCCGACTAAATATACAATTCTTTTGCATTATTTCTTCAATTCATGAGTAAAGAGTAAAAGGAAAACCCCATAAGTAAAACCAAAATAAAGGGTTATTTAGAGTAAAGGAAACAGTCTTTACTTACCTTTACTGGAACTTAAGGTGCCAGATAAAATAATAAACCAATCCCGATAGTCTTTATTATTCGTTTGACTATTGTCCTAAAAACTCCTTACATTCAATTATAAAATAAAACTAAAAACTAAAACGAAAAAAACGGGGCGATTTAACCACTTGGACCCCCTAAACTAGTTCGGCTCGCCATAATTCCGCATTATTTCACTAAACGAAAACTAAAAACTAAAGACTTTACCTGAAAACTAAACGAATTCTAAAGGACATTTTAGGAAAACCAAAAAACCTTTTATAATTCAAAACGGGAACCCAAAGTTCCTAATAAAATTGGAATTGGGAACCATACATTCCAGTTTCTTACCCCCTGCTACCACCATTTCTGCGATTGATTCGTTCTGAATCAATTGCGTTCAATAGACAATTTTCCGTTGGTTCAGAAATTACATGGTCGTCAAAAAGTGTTTGTGCCATCTCGTCAAGAGCTAACCCTCTTCTTCTCCGTAGATACAATGGAATCGTTTTATATTCTTCCAATAGTTCTATTTTCCCTGTTAAAGGACTTCGTCTATATGACCTGATACCCCCACGGCTTCTTACTTCTGTGCATACATAACCATTCATATTGAAATCAGCTCCTTTTATACCTTTTTCATATTCAATTCTTATCCTATATACTACGAAGAAGTATATAGGAACTAATATAAAATACATATAAAAAAATGAATACCAGTTAATGATTAATGTGTAATACTTACTTGTAATTATTATTATATTCATTACTTGCTGTTATAATATTATGTAATACTATGTAATACTTGGTCCTATATTACTTTTCTCATACCTACTTCGTAGGTATTCATAAAGATAATATAGGCATTTACCAAGAAAGACATTTGGTAAATGCAAGTTTTTCTTCCGAACAGGGAAGAAAGGGCAATACCTAATAGTGGAAATAGAATCGTTACTTATGAAAAAAACGTTGAATTCGGGACGACTCCCTATTGGCAAGTCTTTCCTTTCTTGTCCGTTCCCTTGTTTTATCAAAATATGATTAAATCCGTTATCCATTCTAAGACCACCTAATTGTGCCTGTCACACCTCATTTATTTTCACTTTCTACAAAAAAAACCTCAACTCAATCAACGATTTCGGAGCCAAGGAGGGGTTACCCGTCTATTTATATTCTTCCCTAATCTGAAATCGTATAGTGGGCATTTTTCACTCTTGGTTCCATCAAAACTGCAATTCTTAATATCTTTACAACTACTTGAACAATCCTTACACCTCATCTTAATCATTTTAAGTTTTCTGCCCCTTATAATGATCGGGAAAAACTGGACCAAAATTTAGGCTGACTTAAGGTGAAAAAAGTAGTATAATAAAGTCTGAAGGGGGGTCTGGTATGATGCGGAAGAAATTTGAAGCAGGATTTAAGGCTCGGGT
>Ga0210016_1000665_pt1 | contig 30794 bp, 18 predicted proteins | sample CryGeyCG2014_300_FD_185454 | JGI IMG/M metagenome (GOLD analysis project Ga0210016, IMG submission 185454) | Groundwater microbial communities from aquifer - Crystal Geyser CG02_land_8/20/14_3.00 (SPAdes) (version 2) | ecosystem: Environmental > Aquatic > Deep subsurface > Groundwater | place...
CGGATCACAAAGAGCATGGACTTCTTGTCCTCTCTGGCTTAGCCTGTCCTCGCCTGTCAAGAATCGACAGAATCCTTTCTTCTCCTTGTCATTCTGGCTTGTCCAGAATCCTGTCATTCTGGCTTGTCCAGAATCTTTCTTCTTATCCAACCACATTTGGTGTACTCAACAAAGAAGGATTCCCGACAAGCGGGAATGAAATCACAAAGGGCATGAACTTCTTGTCCTCTCTGCGTTCTCTGCGTCCTCTGCGTTAAAAAAATTTCCGATTGCACAGCTCGAGTTATTTTTCAATACTTATCTTAAAATATCAAGGTATTTTTGCTACAAGTGGAAACCAGAAAGCTTTCCGAAAGCTTTCTCTTCTATCTTATAGGTAGAGGAGGATAAAAAGATGAGGTGGAAAAATGGTTTTAAGAATTTTCATTTACTCTTTTTTACAATTTCAATTATTTTTATTCTCGGATGTGCCAGAGCACCTGAGGAAGAGATACAAGAGACAAGACGGGCATTACACAACACTTTATTATCTGGAGCTGAAGAATATGCACCTGCAGTCCTAAAAGAAGCTCAGGATATTCTGATTAAGGCTCAAGCTGAAATAGAGAAGAAGAATTACAAGATAGCTAAGAAATTAGCCATCAAGGCGAAAGAAAAAGCTGAAGAGGCAAAGAAAATGGCAATAGATGCCAAAAATAAAAGGAGGTAATTTAGAAATGAAACATCAATTTAATCAAAGGAAAGTATTTTGGGGGATGTTGTTTTTAGTAGGATTACTGACCATTGGGCAGGCAAGAGTAAGTTTTGGAGCAGGTTCAATAACTTATAGCTCTGCTACTCTAACACCAACCCAGTATCCATCTGGTATAGTCTCCTATTGGAAATTTGAGGAAGGTACCGGATCAGTAGCTCATGATTCTATTAGTGGAAATCACGGAACCATTTATGGCGCAAACTGGTCAACTGGCCAAGTTGGAGATGCACTGACATTTGATGGTTTAGATGATATGATCGTAGTTCCGCACTCACCAAGTTTAAGCCTTGAGGAATTTACCATAGAAGCATGGGTTAAACAATATTCAAATCCTGCAGCTGCAGGCGGATCGGAAGGTTGTATTCTTGTCAAGAGGTACACAGGATCGTGGATGGATAATTATGCAATGTGGATTGATAGGGACGCAGCAGCTTGGAGTAGCTTCTATAGTATGGACATCCCGGGCTGGGATAGCGTGTCAAGCATAGGAAAAATATCTTTTGACAGATGGTACTACATAGCAGCCACTTATGACCGCACGGTTCTCAAGATTTATATTAATGGAGAATTGGATAATTCAAAGAATATGAAATATATGCCATTTCTAAACAACCTCTGTCCATTAGTGATTGGTCGTGCAACTGCGGGCTGCCCATGCGAGTTTAAGCCATCTAACCCATCTATTAAGGGCATAATTGACGAAGTCGCAATTTACAACAAAGCATTAACACCAGAAGAAATCCAGCAACATTATCGAAATGGACTACATGGTTTAGGCTATGAAATAGTTGTTATTTCCGTAGGTACAATCACAGGCAAGGTAACCGAATCCAATGGCAAAACACCTATTGAAAAGGTGTTAGTAGAGGCGTTGCAAGGAACGGTTACTATTGGAAGCACTACAACTGATGCCAATGGAAGTTATGCTATCGCCCTTGCAAAAGGAAGCTATACCGTGAGGGTATCAAAGCAGCAATATCTATCCACACAAACTACTGATATAGTGGTTAGCCAGGACACAACTACCTGCCTTGACTTTATCCTCTATTCTGCCAGAATAAAGCCAATAGTTTCCTCTCCTCAATCTGCCGGCTCTGAGGTATTGCTCAAGATTCAGGTTGGGGATGAACAAGAGCCTGTTGAGGATTTGTTCACAATATTTGGCACACTTACCTGGACATCTGCAAACGATATTGAGATATTAAATATTACACCAGGGGATTTTATTGGTAACGACCTCCAGATATTTGATATTGTTAAATCAGAAGGTAAGGTACAATTTATGATGCGGAGAAAGACAGGGACAGGTGGTGCTACAGGATATGGCAGTGTGCTTGATATAAAGCTCAAAATATCCAACCAGGCACAATTAGGAACAATCACCTTTAGTTTAGACGGTCTTGAGGCTTATAATAGCACTGTTCAATGGATTAGCCTTTTGCCTGAGTCTAAAGAGATGAGAGTCAACGAGGTTGCTATCAAACCCATAGTTTATCCTTCGATATTACCCGGACAAGAGTTTATAATGGATATTCAGGTTGGGGATATCGATAATCCAGTCACGGGATTAAAGAGCCTATCCTTTGATGCAAAGTGGGAAGGATTAGAGACTGTTGCCATTGAATGGAAACCGTGGACTGCACCTTACTGGGGAATGATTGAGCCACCCTGTCCGGATGCCGTCTATGCCGATGCTAATGGTGATGGTGTGGTAGATCTAATTGATGTGCATGCTATTATCCAGAACTATGGTAAGACACATCCAAAGACATTAGCACTATCTACACCAACAATGAAAACAGATAACACCTTAATTGATGCATATCGTCAAGTCCTAAGAAATAGACCTGACCTGCTTGAGAATGTTAAGAATGTTCTTGCCAGTTTAGAAAACAGTCCTGAAATTCAGCAGGAATCTCAAGAATTCATAAAGGTATTACGAGAGATTATTGAGCCATTGCCATTAACAGAATTCAAGGTCTATCCCAATCCGTATCGACCAACTACTACTCATTCAGGAATTACAGGGATTACCTTTGCTAATCTGGGAAGTAACTGGCATATCAGGGTATTTAATCTGGCTGGTGAATTAGTTAAAGAGATAGAAGGTAATCAGGACAGTTATACATGGAACGAGGCAAAAGACCTCGCCAGCGGATTGTATATCTATACAATCCATAGTAGTACCTTGAGCAATAAGAAAGGCAAGATAGCGATAATTAAGTAACGATACAGATTATATGCAAATAATCTGTAACTTAAAGGAGGTAGATTAAAATGGGTAAAAATGCGTTAAAGGTATTGGTAGGAGATAAAAATGAGGCAGATTATTTTACTTTTTTTTATTATAATTATAACAGGAATAGCAACCCCTGTATTTGCTAATGAAGTCCTCCTCTTAGATGATTTCAATGATGGAAGCCTGATTAATAATCTTGGTGGATCAGGAGGGGGATGGGGTAGCCTGCCACCAAATAATCTTGCTACAGGAACCTTCATTACCAGGGTTTATAATACTAATCTTGATAATGTTAAAGGAAGAGCCGGCTTTTCCCTGGAATTGATATATGATGTCTCTAATTCTGAAAGCTCTTCTGGCTACTTTAGTAAGCTGGAAGGCAAGGATTTGAGTAAGTTCAAATATTTGTCTTTTTGGGTAAAAGGAATTAAAGGTGGCGAATTCTTTAAGATAGAGCTTAAAAATAATGGTACAGATACTGATAGAAACAAAGCCGCAGTTTATGTTACTGATTATTTGGATAGTGGTGTAACTACACAGTGGCAGAAGGTGGTTATCCCTTTAGATGCCTTTGCAAACATTGATGATTGGACAAGTATGAATGAATTCGTGGTTGTCTTTGAAAATTATCAAAGCACTGTTAATGGTAGCCCACTGAATAGCATAATCTATATCGATGATATCTTGTTTGGCACCTATTTTACCGGCTGTGTACGGATAGACCATTATGGTGATAAATTAGGAATAAACGCATTGGGTGGGAATATGGGAAATATGGATAGCGAGGGTGGGTCAAAGACCTATTCTATCGCTACCTCCACTTATCACAATACTCCAAACAGCTTATTATCAGAATATGATGTAACAAGTGGCTGGGCAGGTGTGTTTAAGATATTTGGTGGTGGAGGAGATGGTTGGACGGCTATACAGCATAACTTTAGTGCCTATGACAAACTTACCTTGTGGGTAAAGGCAAAATCAGAGACTGAAAATCCAAAAAAGGTAAAGATAGAACTTGGGGATCGTTACTGTAACTATAATAGATTCAATCGGATTGATAACATCACTACTGATTGGCAGAAATTTTCTTTATTGCTCACAGATTTTCCTTCACTGGATAAAGAAAGTATTAAACACATAAACTTTGTATATGAAAACAGTCAAGTAGTTCACAGGATTGGTGGTGTTTACATTGATGATGTCCAATTTGAAAAAGAAGGATATGCCCCGGATACTACTTTCCCTACTTCACCAACTAACCTCAAGAATAACGGCGTATCTATAGCGAATGGGCATATCTTTGGGATGAAGAATATCCTGACTGTCAACGCTTCCTCTGGGGCAATAGATGATACATTAGAGGGTGTTCGGTTTGAATACTCTGATGATAACGGAAACATCTGGCATACCATCGGAACTGACTATGAACTAATTAACGATACTTACGAGCTCGTCTGGTATATCTCAGGGCTAAGATTAGATAAAGAATACTCCATAAGGGCAGTTGCTCAAGATTTTGCTGGAAACCAAACCCCAGGACAATCTTACCATAACTGTCCAATAGAATTTACAGGAGGTCTCAACTACATCTTTAATAATTTTAATAGCAAAAATGTATGGTTTAATGACTTCTGTGGTAATTGGGGCAAACTCAACGGTGAATTTATAGAGTCAACCTTTTCTACTACTGTTCATTATGGGACTCAAGGAGCCTCTCTCAAAATGGCATATAACCTGCCGGAGACTGGAAGTTATACCGGCATCTGGGAATCTCTGGATTACCCTGAATATTGCCTCAATTTTAATGATATATATGGCTCTTTAGAAGAAGGTGCAAAGGATTTTGATTTGCTCATCTTTTGGGTTAGAGGGAGCGGCATCAGTAATAATCAACACATCATTAAACTCGAACTAAAGGATAATAGGTCAAAGGATGAAAGGCATAGTTACACCGCCTATAAATATATCTCCATAGATGATAAAGATACAGAATGGAAACCTATAGTTTTAGATGCAGATGTTACCAATTCTAAGTTTTGGTCGTATAATCAACATCCCCCTGACCCGACTAAGATGAAAGAGATGGTCTTTGTCGTAGAGAGTGCCTATAATGGGACATCCGGTACATTCTATATAGACAATATTTCTTTTGTAGATGAAGATGATGTGCCTTTTGTGATTACTGACAATGATAGCTTCCTTGAGTTTATTAATAAGAGGACATTTAAGTATTTTCTGGACTGGGCAGAGCCAAAAAGTGGGTTGATTCTGGATAGGTCTACCTTCCCTGACCTTATTAGTATTTCGGCAACCGGTTTTGGCTTAACAGCATTATGTATCGGTGCAGAGAGGGGATGGATTAGTAAAACTGATGCTTATAATAAAACCCTTAAAATTATCAAAACCTGTAATAATATTACTGAAAAACAATCTAAAGACCCATATAATTATGGTAAATGGGGATTCTTTTATCACTTTTTGGACCCGGGGACGGGTGGGGCTACACCAAAAAGGAAGGGAGATAGTGAACTATCTACTATCGATACAGCATTGTTAGTATGTGGTGTTTTGACAGCAGGAGAGTATTTTGGGGAAGAGATAAAAACAGAGGCAGATAAACTTTATAGAAGTGTTCTTTGGGATAAATTTCTTTATACCAAAGAGAAGGCGGATAATAAGGGTTGGCCATGGTATGGGACCTATTCTAATCAGTTCTTCTCTGCCTGGAAGCCGGGGAATGAATATGCAACCAGTTCTTATGGAGATGAAGGAGGGAGATTTACTAATCGTTCCTTTGATAGACCTGATGAACCCTTTGTATGGGATTATTCCACTGATGAGGTAATGCTTCTTTGCCTTCTGGGTATTGCTTCACCAACCCATCCTGTAGGCACTAATACCTTTTATGCATGGAATAGGCAGTGGGGAACATACAGCAGTTATTCACTCATTCAATCTCACCCAGGCTCTTTATTTACCTATTCCTTTGCTCATTGCTGGCTTAAACTTAAAGACCTTGGGTCTGATAATCATCCGATTATCCCGATTAATTGGTGGGAAAATTCCGTAAATGCAGCTGGAGCTAACTGGCAATACTCTAAAGACAAAAACTATGAAGCTTGGGGGCTGACTGCCTGCGAAGGACCAGATATTCTCTATCCTCCGGAGGAGCTCTATCATGCCTATGGTGCACCACCCTCTGCTGAACTAAAAGACGATGGCACGATAGCACCTTATGGGGCAGGAAGTAGTATCGCATTTCGTCCTGATGAGTCTATTTCTGCACTCAAACATTATTTCCAAAATACAGACCTATGGAGATACTTGTTTGGTTTTGGAGATGCCTATAATCCGTCCAATGCCACCGTTACTACTAATTATAACGGTTCATGGTATAATCATATTTATTTTGGCATTGACCAGGGACCTATGTTGATTATGATTGAGAATTATCGTAGTGGATTAATCTGGAAGTATTTTATGCAGAATGAGTGGATAAGAGATGGGTTGCTCAAGATTTTTTCGACAATGAGCCCTCCTGATGTCGTAATTACCAAAGCGGCAAGAAATATCTCTGTTGAGGGGACTGGAACGACTTACAGCGATCCTACTAGTGGTATTCCTGGTCAGGTAATTGAGTATCAGGTCGAGCTGGAAAACAAAGGTGAGGCTACAGCCGTTGAGGTAGTATTAAAAGATACCTTGCCTAGCGGAATAAGTTATGCTACTGGCAGCTTAAGGCTTGGGACTAACACCTTAACAGATGCCTCTGGTGATGATGAAGGCGAGTATAAAAATGATGCTATTACTGTAAATATTGGTCAACTATTAGGCGGTAAGAAGGTGTATATCTATTATCGGGCTAAGATTGATTAAAATCGAATTTGGGGTTTGGAATTTTATTGCAACCAATGAAATCCCAAAAGAGTATAACTCCATAAAGAGGTAAAAAAATGTGGCAAAGGAAGCCAGATAAAGTACGAGAAAGAAGGTGACTCTTTACCTCTTAATATTAAAGCAGGTATAGCATATAGATACGATAACCTATTGTTAGCCTTGGATATTAACAAACCCATAGAAAATAAACTACACTTTAATGTAGGTGGCGAATATTGGATTGCTAATTTATTAGCTTTACGAGCAGGATTAAACCTTAGGCAAGTAAATAACAAAGCGGATATAGGTTTAACCGTAGGCACTGGATTCAAGATAACCAACTATCAATTTGACTATGCCTATATCCCTTATGGTGATTTAGACAACACTCATCAATTTTCATTTATCGTAAGGTAACTACACTTTGTTAAATTTGAAGATTAACCGCAGAGAACACAGAGGGCACAAAGAAGAGGAATAGAAATAAATCGTAACTACTCAGGTAAAGGAATTTACCACGGAGAACACATAAGTTGATAGGTTGATGAGTTTATAGGTTAAAGGAACACAGATTCATAATTCATAAACATTTCCTATCAATTCATCCACTTATCAACCCATCAACTATTCAACTTATCAACTTTTTGTGTCTTCGTGCCTTTGTGGTGAGTAGTTACAATAAATCACAGATTACACAAGATTTTCACAAGATGTTATTATTTCCTCGTGTTAATCTCGTGAAATTTTCCCACCTGTGCAACCGATAATTCCGATTGCACAGGTCGACATTTTTCATCTTCCACAAATTCCCTGATACGCCAGATGCTGCATATAGTGATCCAGCAGAATGATAGAAACAAAAGCCTCAGCCACAGGCCAGACTCGTGGCACAATGGTTGGATCCCGTCGGGTAACCGCAGATAATATCTTGGTTTCATGGCTGACCTTATCAATCGTAGACTGTGACTTGGCAATGGTTGGTGTAGGTTTTACAGCCAGCCTGACCACAAGTGATTGACCAGTAGTTAATCCACCAGCAATACCACCCGCATGGTTTGACTTAAAACAAACCTTGCCAGCCTCACCATACATTTGATCATTACATTCTGAACCCCGCATATCCTTAACCTTATATCCATCACCAACTTCCACTGCCTTTACTGCGGCAATACTCATCATTTTTCCCAATTCACCATCTAACTTTCTGAAAACCGGCTCACCCATGCCTGCGGGTAATCCTGTTGCCACAACCTCAACCAACCCACCACTCGAATCACCATCCTGAGTAATCTCTATAATTCGCCTATACATCTCATCCGCAGCCTCAAGGTCAGGGCAATTCAGCTTTGAGTGAACGCCATATTCCTTGCGAATAAATTCCTCATCCATCTTTTTGCCCTGAGCATAGAGTTCAGGGATTTTTGGTTCAAACTCAGCCAGAATACACATTTTTTCCAACAATCTCATCTCCGGTCTAATCAACCCCTGTCCAAATATAATATCATATACCGGATCATGCTTTTTCCGCATTTCACGGAAGGCAGTCACCTTTTCTCTTATTTTTTCAATAGGCATATCCGGCGACTGCACACCAGCTGCCTCCTTGATATAACCCGTAACCTCAATACCATGCCTTTTCAAAATCGCTTTTGCCACTACACCAGCAGCCACAATGGTACAGGTATATCTTCCGCTGAATATCCCCGCACCAATAGCATCATCACACTCCCCATATTTTTGATATGAGGCATAGGATGCGTGACCCGGACGGGGTGTCCGATTTGTCTGCTGATACGCATCAATATGCTCAAAATGCCTGTCCATGTTTGGGATCAGGATAACCATGGGCGTACCATTGGTCAACCCCTTATTTGAAAACCCCGGCATAGTATCTGCTGCATTTATCCCACTATAAATAATCGGAATATCCGGCTCTCTCCTTGGAGAAGTCAATTCATCCTGCCCCGGCTTTCTAAGCAAAAGATCTGCGTATATCTCCTCCTCTGTAATTTTAATACCCGGTGGAATCCCCTGAATATGCGTAGTATTCCCATCCTGATAAGAACCACCCGCAACTGTTACCTGAAACAATGTCCCAATACCACAACCTAACATAACGCTAATCTCCTATTTGATTTTTTAATATTTTTTTCACTTCACGATCAAAGTCCGATTCAAACATACGGTCTTGAATAACCCGATATTTTTCATATTCACTTTCAGCTAATACTATTGCCACTGCATGACTGATTTTACCACTATCCTGCAAAACTTCTTTTTCGTTGAATTGCAAAAAGGCATCCAATTTCTCCACCCAGTCTTTCATATACATCACAACACCTTTTTGTGCCTGCATTTCCGCATAGTCAAGATACATGGTTACAATTCTGTTTAATCCATCCAATTCTTTTTCATTCAGGTAATTTTTAGCAATACTGACATCAGTTTTTCTAATGTCTCCTTTTGGAGCGTTTTTCCAAGTGGTTAAGCCCATATTTGGTTTTTCACCCCCAACCCTTTGATAAATAATTTCCGCCGCAGTTTGACCGGTTATCGCCCAGTGGAGTTTGTTTTGCACGGTAGCAAAAAATTGCCTTGTAATTTCTTCGTTTGGATCATAGTCAGCACTACACTGAGCGTAAATGTCGGCAATTTTCTGATAGAATCTCCGTTCGCTGGAGCGGATATTCCTGATTCGCGATAATTGTTCTTCAAAATAGTCCTTGCCAAAAATATTGCTGGGATTTTTCAGCCGTTCGTCATCCATGGCAAAGCCTTTGATAATATATTCTTTTAAGATCTGTGTTGCCCAAATACGAAATTGTGTGGCTCGCTTGGAATTGACCCGATAACCAACCGCAATAATGGCATCAAGGTTGTAAAAAGTCGTGAGGTAGTCTTTTTTATCAGAAGCAGTTATTCGATTTTTTCGAATAACTGAATTTTCCTCTAATTCACCGCTTTTAAATATTTCCTTGAGATGGTAATTAATGGTGTTTATTTCAACTCCAAACAACTCTGCCATCATTTTTTGTGTCAACCAAAGCGTTTCGTCTTGCAAAAATACTTCCATCTTGACATCACCATTAGGCGTAATGTAGAGAATTATTTGTTTTTTATTTGATTGCAAGTCATTCTTTTTCATACTTGTATAGCTCCATTCATCAGTCGCGGCAAGGCATGGTTCAAAAAAAGTAACGCATTTTTCCGCAATGTCCCCTGCTGGCGGTGGTAGGAGGGGACGCCCTCCTTATGATTCGTTATAGAACCTCATTAAAGGGGGCTTAGTGGGTTGTTACAACAGCAACACTGCATTTTTCACTCCCCCCATTGATAGAATGAGACAATCTCGAACAAATTCAGAGTGCGGGTTACCATGGTAATGTCTCTGATTTTATACCGACTGAAATACCATCCTTCCCCCAATATCCTGCATCAATTGGGCAAAATCAGGAAATGTTATGTTCATAGATTCCGCAGTATCAATAATAGTTTGCCCCTTTGCTGCCAGTCCAGCAACAGCCAAAGCCATAACAACCCGATGGTCACCATGCCCATGGACAGAGGCACCATGGAGTTCGCTTTCCTTAATTTCCAAACCATCTGGCAACTCCAGTATCCTTGCCCCCATTTTCGAGAGTTCCTCACACATTACCTTGATACGATCTGTTTCCTTGAGTCTTGCCTGCGGGACATTAACCAACCTTGTAACCCCTTGGGCAAAGCATCCTGCCACAGCCATGGCTGGCAAGGCATCCGGTGTGTCCTTAAGATCAAACTCAGCACCATGTAATTGTTTATTATGAATACTGATGTTTCCTCCTCCATAATAATCATCAGATGGGAGAACCTCTATCTCTGCACCCATGTGACTCAGCATACCCACAACAGCCTTATCCCCTTGTGAATCATTCATATCCAATCCTATAAGCGTTATGTCTGAATTAGTAATTGCCCCAGCACAGAGAAAGAATGCAGCCGAAGAAAAATCTCCTGGCATCCTTTTCTTGAACGAACGATACCTCTGTCCACCCTTTATGTGAAAATAATCCATACCCTTATGCGAGTATTCTATGCCCTGCTCATCAAGCCAATTCATGGTCATCTGAATGTATGGTTCTTCAGTAACATTTATCACGCATATTTTTGTATCATTATCAGCTAAGGGACAGGCTATGAGCAGACTGGAAATGTATTGGGATGTTTTACTTCCATCAATGGTTATCTCCCCTCCCCTCATCCTGCCTTTCACAACAATTGGGGCACAGGAATTTCCCCTTGTGGAAAATACATGAGCACCAAGGCTGTTAAGTCCGTCAATCAAGGCTTGGGCAGTTCTGCGTCTGGTCTGTTCATCTCCGGTAAATACAGAATACCCATCACTCAAAGCAGCCATAGCAAGGGTAATATACAAGGTTGTGCCAGAATTCCCTACATCAAGAATATTCTCCGGGGTCATGATTTTTCCGCTTGTTCCATGGACAATCCAGCTTTCCTCTGAAAATGCGCCATTCTGAGATGATACCTCTCCCTCTGTGCCTTTGTGCCTTTGTGCCTCTGTGCCTTGCTTTTCCCCCAATTCTATCCTTACCCCCAACCCCTGACACACGGTTACCGCTGATAAGGTATCACTTGAATACAATGGATTGATAATCTCTGAGGTACCCTCAGCCAGAGAAGCAATAACAACGGCTCGGATAGTATGTGATTTTGAGGCAGGTATTATAACCTTGCCATTTAATTCGGATGGGGATACAATAAGATTCATAGTACCTCGTATTGCAAATCGTTGTATGGGCAATCTCTTGCGGTTACCTTTTGGTTACTTTCTTATTCATAATGGTTGTTAATATCAATAATTTCTACCGTTTCTTTGTCTGCAAATACAAATACAGCACGATATTGCAAGTCAACACGAAATGAATATATGCGCAACTCTTTTGGCTCTAACATTTCTGTTCGTAATCCTGTATGTCTCCAATTTTGTTCAAATAACTGTAGTTGCTTTTGCCACCTTCTTGTCAACCTATGTTTTTGCAAATATCTTTCTAAAGCAGAATGAAGTGGTAGAATTTTCATCCAAATGTTTTGGATTGCTCCATCCTCTTTCGCAAAGAATCAAGAAATTCCTTGTTATATTTACCTGTAGCTCCCATCTTCTCCATAACGGTATCTATCTTCCGAATTGGTGGTGACTCTGCAATTAATTCTTGATCAAGCTCAAAAAAGCGCATCATCTCGCCTCGAACTGCTTTTTGAATCAACTCAAACAATTCATTCACAGAAAGCGAGCTTACTTGTTGGGCAACTAATACAGACATTATTTCTTCTCCTTTTTGTCCTCAGTAGCCCAACCCGCAAAATCTTCAAATGCATTGGTCTCGAAAATAATCCGTTTCATTGTAGCGTATTCTGAGGGACTTCAATCAGATTCCGTTGATTATTTATACTCAAGTGGGGCATAAATTACGATTTTTTGGTAAGGATTAATCAAGGAGAGCAAGGCGTGCAAGGTTCGCAATAGTGTACTATTGCGAACCTGAACAACGCAGCTATCGTTGATTAAGACTAGCGAAAAACACAATTTATGCCCCACTTGAGTATATATTCTGAATAGATTGCAATAACCGCTTTTTATTCGGTTCTGATTGCATCAAATAAGCCGTTTCATCGACATCATTTACTGTAATTTCGACTTCTCTTTCTACTTCCACCTTGTCCCCTCAGCCGTATCCTCAAGGGTAACACCCAATGCCTTTAGCCTATCCCGAATGATATCAGCCATTTGGAAGTTTTTTGTCTCTCTGGCAGTCTGACGAAGGTCAATGATGAGTTGCATCAACCCATCAGTCAATGTCTTCTGTCCATTACATCCCTGTCCCAATCTTTCCCTCTGCACACGAATTCCCAGCACATTTTCAGCCAATTGGGTAAGCAGACAGGCAGAATATTTCAAGCATTGCTTTCCAGCCGCCACAATTGCAGTTGCCTCATTATCAGCAACTGATGAAACATCTATGGCATCCAGCAATGAAATGAGCTTGTTGGTTACAGTGATAAGTTCATGTATGACAGCCAGTGCCTCTGGAAAGTTGAAGTCATCGTCCATAGCTGCCTTGAACCGTTCCTCTGTTTTCTGGATTACTTGGACACATTTATATGCCTCTGGATATGGATGATGTTTCATCACATTATCCCTGTCTATACTTTCTTCCATATCAAACCCAAAACACCCCATCTCCCTCAACTTATCCGTAAGATTATAAACCCTCTCCAAACTTGCCTTAGTCATATCCAACTTATCCGGACTAAAATCCATTGGTGAACGATAGTGGGTAGTTAATAAAAATAGCCTGACTATCTGTGGATGATATTGCGAAAGTGCCTCTTTGAGGACAAAGAAATTGCCCAAAGATTTTGACATCTTTTCTTTGTGGACAGTAACAAATCCATTATGAATCCAGTATTTTGCAAATTGTTGTCCGGTATAGCCTTCAGACTGGGCTATCTCATTTTCATGATGGGGAAATATCAAGTCCTGTCCACCACCATGAATATCAAAGGTATTCCCCAGATATTTTTGCGACATGGCTGAACACTCAATATGCCAGCCGGGTCGTCCCTTACCCCAGGGGCTATCCCATGAAGGCTCTTCTGGTTTAGCATTCTTCCACAGGGCAAAATCAGCCGGGTGTCTTTTTTGTTCATCTACCTCAACCCTTGCCCCAGCCAATAAATCTTCAACCCTTCTGCCAGAGAGTTTGCCATATTCAGGAAAGGAAGATACCTCAAAATAGACACTTCCGCCCAAAACATAGGCATGCCCCTTATTTATCAACACCTGAACAAATTCAATGATTTCAGGAATATGCTTAGTAACCTTCGGGTATTCATCTGCCCTTTTTATCCCCAAGCTATCCATACAAGTAAAATATTCATCCTCGTACTGTTTTGAGAGTTTAGAAGGCGATACATTCCTCTCCCTTGCCCTGTTTATTATCTTATCATCAATATCTGTAAAATTTTGAATGTGCGTAACAACATACCCGCTATATTCAAGATACCTTCTGATAACATCAAAGGCAACATAGCAACGGGCATGACCAACATGGCAAGAATCATACGGTGTAATGCCACAAACATACATTCCCACCCTATCTGTGATCAAGGGAATAAAGGGTTCTTTTGTTTTAGTAAGGGTATTGTAAATTTTCAAGACTCCTGCTCCATCTCTTTCAGCACCTCTTTTATCTGCTGCACAAGATTATCCATGCCAACCGGTTTTGGAATATGACGGCACGCACCTGCCTGAGTTGCCCTTTCTACATCCTTTATGTCACACCTGACACTGAACATAACAACAGGGATTTTTTCAGTCTCTTTTTCTGCCTTTAATTTCTGACAAACCTCAAACCCATCCATGCCTGGCATAAGAACATCAAGCAAAATAATATCCGGGGTTAAAGATTGGAGCTTTTCAAACATCTCATACCCGCTCAAAGCAGTATGCACCTCAAATCCCTCTAATTGAAAAACAACCTCTACCACTTTTAATATCCCTGGTTCATCATCAACACATAGTATCTTTTTCATTATTGCACCCCTTGATTATAGAATAGTCTATGGCATTATGATGTTTATCCCTGATTTTACGCACCATTTTATACTCAAGTGGGGCATAAATTGCGATTTTTTTGGTAAGGATTAATCAAGGAGAGCAAGGCGTGCAAGGTTCGCAATAGTATACTATTGCGAACCTGAACAACGCAGCTATCGTTGATTAAGACTATCGAAAAACGCAATTTATGCCCCACTTGAGTATAACTACCATTACAGACAATAAAAATAAGATTAATCCTTATAAAAGTTCCTTAAATTTCTCAATACTAATACCTGCATCTTTAATAATACCCCCCATTGTATAGGCGTCAACTGGATTTGCTCTTGGAATAGTAATGATTCGATTTCCATTAGTCATTGTTATGTGCTTCCCTTCTCTTGCAATCCAAAAATCTACTTTTTCAAAAACTTTTACAGCTCGCTGATGATTTATCCCGGGCAACTTAGGCATAACTTACCTCTCCAATCTCTATATATCGTGAATCATTGTCTCTATTTAGTTCTTCAACAGTTTTTAGATATGATTGTATAGCATCGCTGATATTTTCTAAAGATTCTTCTTCTGTTCTTCCTTGTGACCAACAGCCAGGAAGACCAGGTACCCATACAGCGTAACCTTCATCGGTTCTTTTGAGATTTACCTTGTATCTCATAGAATTCATCTTCCTCCTTAAACTTACTATTGCCTTGTCAGATATCCCCCATCGCAGCCAATGCCGCAGTTGCAGTTGGATCCCCCGGGGATAATTCCAATACCTTGTTATATGCCTGCCGTGCCTCCACCATTTTCCCTATCTTTTGATAAGACATGCCCAAACCATGATATGCGGCTATATTATTTGGCTTAAACTCCAGAGACTTCTTAAATTCAATTATTGCCCTTCGATAATCCTGCATGGATCCATATATTGCCCCAAGGTTATACCTTGCATCCCCATCACGCGGGCTGATATTTACTACTTCCTGAAAATCAGATAATGCCAGAGGCATATTCCCAAGATTCAAGTTCGTATTTCCACGGTTGCTGTATGTCATGGAATATATCTTTATGGTTTCCAATCCCCTGCGATCAGTTATACCCCCATCCTTAACACCTCGCAGGTAGCGAAGTTTTTTATTGCATATTTGAGATGCAATTGTCCCCATGGAAGCATCTTTGGGCAAAACCAGACTCAAAATGCCTACCGGAGTCAGGGTGTAACGACTGGAGATTGACTCTACAAAATAAGAATATACTGGATTTGCCATGAAATTTTGCTGCACAAGTCCAACTAAGTTTGTACGGCTGACATCATCCAAGCCATCCGAAACAGTAGAGGTAACTAGTGCGGCAGATTTGGGAGGAAGGATGAGATATGGATGATTTCGCTTGTTTTCTTCTAAATGCCATTTATTTTGCAGCAGAATAAGATTAAACAAAGCCACATCAGTGCGATAATTTTCAACCCTTTGATGATACCATAATGGAAATAAATCATCATCCCCTTTGGTAATAACCACAGCATTTTTCTTTAATGGATCCAACATATTCAGCCCCATGTCATAAGCCAGATAATATTTACTCCGATTATTATGAGAGTAATGGAGTAAAAATGGAATAATAAGCAATATCAAAAATATTCCAGGGATAATAAACCTTGGAATAATGGAACAAAACTTAGGGAATGGATGCTTTTTCTTTTTTTGCTGTTCCTCTAAGAGGCTGTACCCTCGCCGCATGATATTAATCAATCCAATGATACCATATCCAATCCATATAGAGATAACCATATATGTTGGGATGTAGTAATCCTCAATATTGGGAATAGTGTATCGAATAGAATGGCAAATATCAGCAATGACAATAATTGCCAAAAAGATAAAAAAGTGCCGATTAGTCATAAATACAACAATCCCGCCAAATATGCCAATTAAAAGAAAGATAGTAGTAAACTGTTTTGGAAAAAACTGTATATGATTCATGAGATTAGCCAGAAGTGTTTCTGCCGAGAAAAACCCCTTGTATGCCGCAGCACTAATGTGGCTGATAAATCGTTCAAGGGTTTCTGGATCGCCCCAATTTGCTATAGGATGGGCAGATGCTCTCAAGGGTAGATAAAGATAGAGAGCAATTGGAATAAAGAGAATGCCAACTGTTTTTAGCAGGGTATCTTTTTTTATCCTCTTAATATCCTGAAAATTCGCTACCAATAGAAAATAAAGGGCAGCCGGTACAATAAATATGGTCTGAAGATGATGGGTAAAACTCAGTCCCAGAACAAGGGCAAAGACATAGAGTATTCGATTGGTATGCTTATGGTTATATCCATATTTAGGGTCACGGATTATCTCTTGCCATTTCAAAAGGATAAAGATTAAAATAGCCAGAAAGAATGCATTAAGGGTATATTTTTCAGCAATAATCGCTTGTTCCCAGAATGTACTTGTCAATGCCAGACTCAGTGCAGCAATGATTGACGGAATTATTTGCTGTGTTGTCTTGACAAGGATAAAATATATTACTAATACTGCTAATGCAGCAAAGATAGCAGACATAATATTTAATCTATAAGCAATATTTCCCATAGAAATAAAGGTAAACAGCTTGCCAAGCAGACAATACAATGGATATCCCGGAGGATGAGGAATACCCAGACCATAAGCAGCAGTTATCATATCACCACTATCATGAAATCCTATGGTTGGAGTCAGGGTGTGCAGATACAAACCAAGGGTAACTAAAAATAAAAGCAACCCTATGTATAATTGAGTCATATTTAATGGAGAAAAAATAGGTCGTGTACTCAACATGAATACAGCTGCCTGGTGCCCCTGTATTTTGCTTGGAGTCAAACGCAACTCAGACATTTTATTTTTGACATATGGTTCACTTTGTCCAAGCCGTCTTGCCATACTTGAGATAGTTATCTTCTGGTAATTTTCCCGTATAAACTGTATTTCCCTTTTTTCCTGTTCCGTTTTACTCAATGCCCTTTCACCTCATATGGAATTATATACTCAAGCAATTTCATAATTCATATCATACCATATCCCTATCTATTTGTCAACCAAAAACCTGTCAAGATTTTTCAAGCCACTCTTCCCTCTGGCAAACAGAAGGTAAATTTACTCCCCTTACCCAATTCACTTTCAACGCTGATAGAGCCGTTATGTTTATCAATAATGCTCTTAACAATTGATAATCCAAAACCTGTGCCTGATGCAAATTTTTGTCCTGAGCTTGCTCGGAAGAATTTATCAAACACCTTTTCCAATTCCGCTGTAGGGATACCTATCCCTGTATCACAAATACTTACCCTGATATTTTCGTTTTCAAGTCCTCCTGCTTCTATGGTTACACAGCCATTTTCTGGGGTATACTTAATGGCATTACCTATTAAATTATCTAATACCTGTCGCAAGCGATCTTTGTCTGCTCTTATTTGAAGCAATTCATCCTGAATGTTTAATTGTAAGGCAATATTCTTTCCTCGAGATATTTCGTTAAATCCTTTAATTACGGAAACAATCAATTCCTTAAGATCAAATTCTGTATATTTCATCTCAAACTTTCCTGATTCTATTCTGGTCACATCAAGAAAATCTGTAATCAAATTCAGCAACTTGTCCGAACTCTCATCAATTGTATTCAAAAACTCTTGTTGTGTTTTGCTGATAGTCCCTGCATCTCCATCCAGCATCAAGGCTGTATATCCCTTAATCACAGTGAGTGGGGTACGAAAATCATGAGCTACCATGGACATTAAGTCTGATTTTAATTGATCAAGCTCTTTTAATCTTCTGGTAAGTTCAGCAATAGCCTCTACCTGTTCTATCATATCCTCTTTTTTTCTGGTAACCTTGAAAAACTCAAGTATCTTTTCGGTTAATTTTTGTTCAACTAAAAATATCTTCCAGAAAATAATACTTATAGCAACTAAGAGTATTACTAAGACAAGAGGGATAAAAGGAACATGCAGATGAAGGTGATAAAAGGCTGAAAAGCAGACAATGGCAATGTTTGCCAGCAGTAATCCTATAACTATTATCCCATGCCTGATTTTTAGCCCCTGAATAAGTATCGCTGTGCCTAAAGATAACAAAAGGATTAAGAGGATAATGCTGAGTTTATTTAATGGGATAATATAATTTCCTTTTAATATGGTTTGAATAATATCAGCATGAATCTCTATTCCATTGGCAAGGGGAATGCCTTTTGAAAATGGTGTTAATCGGATATCCCCCATACATTTAGCTGTGGCTCCAACCAGAACAATTTTTCCCTTAAAAAAATCAGCTGGGAATTTACCAGATAATACTCGCCAGTAGGATATTTGTTCATAGCTTGAACCAGTAAAGTTTATATACATGGGCCGCTTTGGTAGTCTTAAATTTCCACAAGCAATTGAGTCTTCAAGCTCATCTATCTTTTTAACCCTCAAATAGTTACGGACTATTTCCAGACCAAAGGCATAAAACCTCTCCCCTTTAATCTCCCGAGCTAATTTAATCCGTCGCTGAACACCATCTGTGGGCGACTCTAACTCGCCATGTCCCAGCCCTGCGGCTGCTTGTGCCAGGCAAGGGAATGGTTTAATCCATTTGAGTTTCCCTTCAATAAAGTTGCAAGCAGTCAGATAAATAATGTTGCTTGATGCTTTCGTGGCTTGAACCAGCTTTTTATCGCCATCAGGGTCCTGCCATTCCGGTTCAGCCAGAAGCACATCAAATGCAATTGTTCTGGCACCTGCTCGAGATAATTTATCAATCAACTCAGCATGGCATCTTCTACTCCATGGCCACCTTCCAAGATCTTTCAGGCTCTGCTCGTCAATGGCAACAATAACTATATTTTTGTCTGAAACCATCTTCCCTCGAAGTTGGAATTTCAGATCATACACTACCCATTCTAACCTATCTAACAAGCCGCTGCCATATAGACTTGAGACAAGGATACCAACCACAAGACTGATTAATAACCATGGATATTTTTGCTTTTTAGTTTTCATTGTTCTCCCCACCAGTCTCCTTGAGTTAACTATTGTTGATGAGTTGAAGGAACACAAATTCATAAACCCATAAACTCATCAACTTATCAACTCATCAACCTTTCCCTTTGAGTTTCAAAAACACCTTGACAATCGCAGGATCATGTTGTTGCCCGGCATTAGATTTAAGTTCCATGCAGGCATCACTATTGCTCATCCCTTTTCGATAAGCACGGTCAGAGGTCATAGCATCATAGGCATCAGCCACAGCAATAATTCTGGCAACAAGAGGAATATCTTCACCTATAAGGTGTTCTGGATAGCCTTTGCCATCATATCGTTCATGATGATACTTTACCCCGTCTATGATAGCGTGTATATCTTTGAATCTAATATCAACAGGAGTCATTATCGCTTGAGATTCTTCCATAGGTTGAAGGATATGAACCCCTTTCATGGGATGCTGTTTTATCTCTTCCCAATCTTCATAATCCAGCTTCCCTTTTTTATGAAGGATGGTTTCCGGAATACCAATCTTACCTACATCATGCAACACCGCAGCTAATTTAAGAATAGTTTTTTCTTCCTCTGGCAATCCAAGTGTTTCGGCTATTTCTAAGGAGTATTGTGTAACCCGCTTTGAGTGTCCGTGTGTATAAGAATCCTTTTCATCAATAGCAAACGAAAGTGATTCAATGGCTGAAAAAAACAGTTGTTGGAGACTGAGATATAGCCTTGCATTTTCAATGATAAAAGAAACAATAAAGCCAAGTGTCTCTATCAATTTCAGTTCTGTAGAATAAAATGAATCCCCATCCATCTTATTGCATAGATAGATAACACCAATTTGTGTATCTTTAGCCTTTAGAGGAACGACCATGATAAAGGAATCCATCTCAGAGCCGATAATTGATCTGGCACTTTGGATTGCCTGATTAATCAAGCCTTTTTCACAACTATATTCAATGAGTTTTTGTGGTATTTTATCTACTGGATTTGATGCCTTTAATTCCAATTTGCCATTTAATTCATCAATCAGGAAAATCCCACCCCATTTAACCTTAGAAGTAGTTACAGCTTCATCTACGACCTTATCAAAGACCTTTGTTAGATCAAGCATACCCCCTATCTTTGAGATAAGGTCATAGATAAGGGTCAGCTCCTCGTATGTTTCGAGAAGTTTCTGGGTCATCAAAGAAAGTTCGCCATTCGTTGTGTTATCCATAATTATTCACCTGCCATCTGTTGGACTATTTCCAAAAGCCTGCTCGGTGCAAAGGGTTTATTTACAAATACATCTGCCCCAATTTGTTTAGCCTCTTCTTTTTGTTCATCTTCACCCCTGGCAGTAAGGATTATTGTCGGAATATCCTTATATCCGGACAAACCCTTTAGTTGGCGGATAAGTTCAATACCGGTCATTATCGGCATATTAATATCAGTGATAATCAAGTCTGGTTTATCCTCCAATATCTTGCTTAAGGCATCCTGACCATTAAAAGCACAAACAACCTCAAGTCCAGCCGCCTTTAGCTTAAATTCGATCATCCTGACAATAGCAATATCATCATCAACTGCAAGAATCTTTTTGGGCATAATATCCTCCTGATATTTTAGGTGTTTGGTAACTATTAGGGCAGGGCGGCAAACGCATCTAATTTTTTGCCAGATTTTTCCACCCACTAATCCTTGCCAACGGGGGACATTTCCACACAAGCTTAACTGGCAAGAATAAAAGGCAGCATTTTTTGTATTTTGTCCCCCGCTGGCGGGGATTAGTGGGTGGATTCCCCCTTAATAAAGGGGGTTAGGGGGTAATTACAACAGCAACACTACATTTTTCACTCCCCATTGCTGGGATAAGACGGTCTCGAACAAATTTAGATGTGTTTGCCATGGGCTATTAGGGTTTGTCACAAAATAACTGTATTCGGTTGCCACTTCATCTCGTCCAGCGGCGACAAAGCGACTTAAGGCATAGTTCACCATGCCTTAAGTCACGCGCCTTGCCAGCCAAGCGTCTTGAGTGACTCTTGGCGTACAACTTATTTTTTTCTTGACTCCTAACAATTTACCTAAAACCCTACTACCACAGATACCCGATGGTTATACTTAGAACCATCTATCTCCTCAAAATCACTGAATGTATCCGGAGCAAAGGCATAGTCTATGCAGAAGGTTTGTTTGGTAAATAAAAGTAGCGGGAATTTGAGACTTAAACCTGCGGTAGGAAATGTATCATAAGCAGAAATAACACCCAGCCTGAAGGCAATATTCTCGTTCAGGTTATACTCTCCACCAAGGTGCAGCCTTGACTTCTTATTGTGAGCCACTTTCTCAACATCAAATGCTAAAAGCAGATTATTATCCATCAGGCGATAGGCAGTGCCTGCCTTAATTACTACTGGTAAGCAATCCTTATGCCCAGTATTCCATTTCAACGAGCCGCCAACATCCTGCAAGAGAAGTCCAACCGTAAGATTTGGCTTTGCTTTCCATAGCATCCCCATATCAATGCTAATCCCATAGGCACTTTGTTTGCCTTCTGATGGGTTCATACTCTGGGTGATATACTTCAGATTACCACCAAGCAATAATCCATTTTCCATATTACCTGCATAAGACACAATAAGGGCATTCTCCTGATCATCAAACATGCCTATATTTTTATCTTCTGGTGATTTTGTCTCACGAATATCCCCTACCCCAAAATCAACAACAGAAACCCCAAAGCATCTGTCATCCTTCAGCGGCTGGGCATAATTTAAGAAGTTATACTTCCTGTCTATGGAGAGCAAGGAATACATTGCCTGTACTTCCTTGTTCTTAAGCTGCACCAAACCAGCTGGATTCCAGTAGCAAGCAGAGGCATCATCAGCTACAGCCACGAATGCCCCACCCATACCAAGTGCCCTTGCCCCAACACCTATTCGCAAATACCTTGCCGCCTGACCAGCATCCTTTACTGCAAGAACATTGGACACAAGCACATTGGTCATCAAGAACAAACTTGTTATTACTATTAATATACCGTTTAACATACTTTTCATCGAACTCACCTTCTTTTATGTCGGAGGTTAGAACATTACGACCATACGCAACCTGCAAGGTTGCTCACGACAATCCATCCATAACCTAAAGCCGGGTGGTGGCCCCCTTGTTGGAGGAAAGCGGGACCACCACCAATACCCGAAAATCTTTTCTACCTAATGACTGCTATCTTGCCAATCTTCACTTCTCGCTTGTCGTTATACTCAACAATCATTCTGTAGATATACACACCATTAGCTACTTCACGATCTGCTTCATTTCGACCATACCACGGAACCTCTACAGGCACGCTCTTGCTATCCACACTATCTGACCAGACAGGATCCCCTGCCACATCATACACATCCACACTCACCTTAACACTACCCGCTGTAAGCGTACCTTCATTATCGAACTCACATCTGAATGTGGTGATGCCATTATATGTCGGGTTCGGATAGTTGTAAGTATCCACCACCCTATCTATGGTGATCATCCTCTCTATCTGCGATGCCCACTCACTGCTAATCACCGGATTCACCATCTCTACACCCGAGGCATCGCCCTCTGCTCTCATCATATTCTTATCATACGCCTCAATCTGGTACTTATACTCACCTGACTCTCTGAATATAACCCCTTTGTACTCATACAGACCATTATATGGTTGACCACTTCCGGCAACAAACTGCATGGCAAACGGACTACCTGTTATTGGTGTGCCATCACTCTTGGTAATATACAACTTTGGATACCCGGCTGCCGGTGGATTATTATCTTCATCCTGATACCTTACCAGATACTTGAATGTTGTCTTCTTCACCACACCACTTTCTGGATTGACACCATCTGTTCCATAACCAGTATCCGCAGCCCATGAAAGTACCGGGGCATTGGTAACGATTAACCCATTCTTCAGCTTAGTTGGTATACCAGTGGCTAATAAATTGCCATTATCGTATGCCTCAAACTTGTAGCCGTAGGCACCAACCGGTAGATTTATCGTATCTGTGGTTGCAAATACCGCACCTTGTGCATAGCTACTTGTACCAACATTCACCATTTGATAGGTACCAACCGGTATATTTGTATCCTTATAGATATATACCTTTGGATACCCATCCTTTGGTGCCTGACTCTCTGGATCCTCATATCTGATACTAAATACCAGATTTGTAAGCGGGGTGCCAACATCCGGATTAACACCATCTGTGAGATAGCCAACAGATCCAACCCAATTTATCTTAGGTGGCCAATTTTTACTCCCACTTACACTTGGACCCTGATATTCTGTTGTTGGCATGCTTGGTACACCGAGATAATTCTTAGCCTCAAAGTAATAAGTATAAGCATCTGAAACATACGGCAACGAACGAATACATTTATACTGCTTACCTATTTCAGGCTTATTTCTATCATTTGCGGTCATGACAAATGGACTATTTGGTATATCTTTACCACCACACAAGATATGTATCTTGGGATAGCCAGGATATGGTACAAACTTTCCTGTATCCGTATATTTAACCTTAAAGGTAAATCTTGTCCGGCTCACTTGACCTATAGAAGGTGTATGCTCTCCCTCAGACAGGGATGGTGCATATGCCACATACGGACCCTTTTTTATACTGCGAGGAATACCGGTAGCTAATAGACCGTATGAATCTTTGGCAGCAAAGCTATGATAGTATACACCTGAAGACAGTCTAATCTCAGCCCGATATAACATCCCTTCTGCATTCGTCCCTGTTCCTACAGCTATCATTGGATACTCTGTAGTCACCCTATTTTTTAGAATTTTAACAACTGGATAATATTCACCTGGTGCATCATTATTAATGTCTTTATACACAACCTCAAACACAAACGGAAACTCTGGTTCACCGATCACAGGCACAACACCTGCCTTTTTACCAACTGGCCAGGAAAGCGTTGGTCTAACATTCCTGCCACTTACAATTGGTCCCGGCATCCTCGTACTTGCCGCACCACCAGCAGAAACACCATACTTATCCTCACCCCTGAACTCATAGGAATACTCTCCATTATTCATCAGTTTAACGCTATAAGAGTAGATAACACCCTTCTTATAATCCTTATTCACTGAGGTTAATGGCTTCATAATATAACCAGCCTTCTTCGGCGTTACATCCTCTCCACCTACAAACAGATGCACTCGTGGAGAATCAGTATCCGGGGCATCACCATCAATATCCATATACCGTACCTTGAAGACAAAATTTGTCCCAAACTTACCTTCATGAGGCTCAAGTCCATCATATTCATAGCCCATATACTCTGTACCAAGCCACTCAATAGCAGGTGCACTACTAACCACTGGACCCTTTTGCTTGACTACTGCTACCCCTTGAGCCGGAATATTATTAATATCACAGGCTACAAATTGATAGCTGTAGACACCTGTTATAGGTAGTTTTACACTATATGTATAAAGCTTACCATCTTTATAGTTATTGTCTACTGGATCAACATGAGCCATAGTAAAGCTATCAAACAGGGTATCTCCAGCAAATATTGCCACCTGTGGATAACCTGGTGCCGGTGCATCATTATCATAATCAGAATATTTTACAGTAAAGGTAAAGCTCGCCCCACACTGACCACTATCCGGATCAACACCATCACGAATATATCCATTACTCATCTTAGTCCATTTTAAGACTGGTGGGGTACTAATATCCGGAGCATCCATCATCCTGCTCATAGGCTCACCAATTGCTGGCACACCCCATCTATCTGTAGCCTCAAACCTATAGGTATACTCCGAACCACCAATTTTGAATGTATTTGCTACCTTATAGACAACACCACTCTTATATACAGCATCTGTCTCACCTACTGTAACCTTAATCATACTCTTTGGGCTTTCTCCAGCCAACTCTACCCCACCCTTATAGATGTGTAATTTAGGATAACCAGGATATGGCTTATCCCCATCAGGATCAGTATATCTTACTTGATATATAAACACAGTATTTTTGGCTGAACCAAACTCTGGATCTATCCCATCCTTTTCATAGACTGTACTACCTATCCAACTCAATTCAGGTGCACCGCTAACCGTTGGACCATTATTTGTCGCTACTGGCGAACCAATAGCTGTAGCACCAACAGCATCCTTTGCCTCAAACTTATATGAATACCTGCCTGAAACAGGGAAGGTTGAGGTAGCCAGCCTGTATATAGCACCAGTACTCCAACTGCCTGACTCATACTCCATAACAACACTACTAATTAACTGACCAAAAGGATTATAGATAGATACCTTTGGATACCCATCAGCTATTGAGTCATTATTGACATCTGTATACTTAACCTTGTAAACACATTCCTTGCCTGATCCAACACCATCTGGATTTACTCCATCATTTTCATACCCAACCTCACCAGTCCATGAAAGATTTGGGGCAACATTAACACCACCAACCGTTGGTCCTTGAAATACATCTGTCCTTGCCGGTTCATTATTCTTATTAAATGCCTCAAACCAGAATGAATACTGACCGCTATAAGGCAACGAACCCTTATACTGATACGCCTTGCCATCTGTATAGGTCGTATCCATAAAGTCTACTGGTGACATTAGTCCACCCTTTACCTCTTTTTCACCAAGAAGAATATGTATCTTTGGATAACCTATCTTTAGAGCCTGATTCTTTGAATCAGTATAAATGACACTATAAGTAAACACTGTTGTATTGGCTGTGCCTGTATTCAGATCAACACCACCACTACTCAAGCTGCATCCAGTAGTTACCACTGTTGGACCAGCAAAGATACCAGTCGGTGTACCTATAGCATCCGCACCCTTACCATCCTGTGCCTCAAATCTGTAAGAATATGTTCCTGATGTCGTAAGATTAATCGTTGTTGAATATACCCCAGAGGTAGCTGTCCCACTCTCAAGCACAAGGTCATAGAGCATAGAGCTGCCATCAGCTGCCTTTATTACTACCCTGATATATGCCGGAGCATCGCTATCATCTGTATATTTTACTTTATAGATAAACTTGTCACCCACTGCCCCAATCAATGGCGATACTCCGGAGGTACCATAGTCTATACCACCAGCCCATGAAAGAACAGGAGATATATTTACCTTTGGACCAGACATTATCTGTATAGGTGTACCAGTAGCTATCATCCCATTCGCATCTTCGCCACGGAATGAATAGCTATATATTCCCTTACCACTTAGTTTTGTTGCATAGCTGAACTCCACACCATCGGCATAACTTGTCCCTGTACCAAACATCTTACCCTCTATGACCTCACCACCGGTAGAGGTAATAATTACCCTGGGTGAATTGGCTGCCGGCGGAATCATGCCTGTATACTTCACCTTGAATGTAAACACAGTATCTTTAGTGCCATCATCTGGTGAAACACCATCGCTTTCATAACCAGCAGTCTCAAGCCAGCTAAGAGTCGGTATGGTGGATACCATTGGACCAATCCGTTCCTTTATTGGCTCACCACAAGCAGGAATACCCTTAATATCTATTACATCAAACCGATAGGAGTAGCTACCCATATTGGGTAAGGTAGTTGTCGTTGAGAAGACAACACCCGATGAATAACCTGTACCACTACCAGAAAGTATCAGACTGCCTGCCTCAATTCCATCCTTATAAAGAATTACCCTTGGATAGCCTGAAGCAGGTGCAAATACATGTGTATACTTTACCTTAAATGTAAACAATGTCTCCGGAGAGCCTGTATCTGGTGATACCCCATCTGTTTCATAGCCCATACTGCCAGTACCAACCCAACTCAGGGTAGGATACACTCCAACCCATGGACCACGATGGAGTGATGTTGCAATACCAGTAGCTGGTACACCATGAATATCCCTTGCCTCATATCGATACTCATAGTAACCCGATTCACTCATTGTCTGCTTTGCTACCCAGTATGAGCCTGTATAATGTGGAATATTGCCCCACATTTCCATAGGTACCGTTGCCCATACATCCCCGTTCTTATAGATTACTACCCTCGGATAGCCATTCTGTGGAACCTCACCATCCTTTTCCTGATATCTACAACGAAACATAAACTGTGTTCCAGCAGCAGCACTCTCTGGACTGAGGCTTTCCTCAAACAATACTGGGGCATTACTGACAAAGTACACATTCTTGAAATCATACGACCATTTCCCGCCACCCTCAGTATCTACACTTATCCTCAAGGTCTTTGACCCAAGCGGCATAGCCGGAAGCGTCATCTCTATGGTTACCGTACCATCTACAGATATTCGTGTTGTCTTATATAGCGTATTATAGGTACCCATATTGTTTGATACTTCATGCACCATCAAGATATTATCATACTGGTCAAGCTCCATGCCCTTGATTATTCCATTGCTCGGGAATCCAGTAGCATTAAACGAAATCTTATACCCTGCACTTGGCGGACCAGCCATATATTCACCCAAATTAATACTTGGTTTAACCTCATACATGCCAAGGAAGTTATATTTTGCCTGACCAATCAAAATGGTAATATCATGCATTCCAACTGGAAGATTAGGTACGGTAATAGTCATTGAACCAAATGTCCCGTCTTGTGCTATGGTAATTACCCCATGAGCTACTGTCCTGCTTCCAATCATAATAGTATTTGCATCGATGAATTCACCAAACGCAAAGCCCCTGCCAGATATTGTTATCAAGTCACCGGGTAATCCATAACCAACCTCAGGAGATATATTGACAACCATTAGTCTCAAATAAGCCTCAACCATAGCATTTGTGGTAAGACCTGTTGCCGTTATCTTTACCCTGCTTATCTGTTGTGAAACAAGGATAAACTGAATGTTAAATGTTCCATTCTCGCTTGCCTTGCCGAAAACCATACCGTATCTCTCACCAAAGTCAACCCGAATATTCTCATTTGAACCAAACCCTGTACCAATAACTGAGACAGCCTCACCAGCACTCCCATAATCAGGAACAAGAATAATGGCACTAAGTATCTTCAATGAAACAGTGTCTGTCAATGTATCCACACTTACAGTTACAGTCTTGCTGCCTATTATCTGGCTATCCACTGTCCATGTTATCTCAAATAAACCACGATTATCTGTGGTAATGGTAGCTATTGGATTTGTTATCCCAAACGCAACCTGTACCTCTTGACTTGCACCATAGCCAGTACCCATCATCTTAATTATGCTGCCAACCGTTGCCTTAGTCGGGGTCATATAGGCGATAACATGGTTGATGAAGAAGGTATTCTCATCACCAGATGAATTTGCCCCTGTTACTATTATTGTGGTTGTTCCATAGGTTTGAGTATCTACTGTCCATATTGTGGTAAATGAACCATTTGTGCTGGTAACTGTTTGTTGGATAGCTGGATTGATCCCAAACGCTATGGTTATATTATCATTGCTCCCGTAGCCTGTGCCGCAAATTGTTACTATTGTGCCAACCGTGCCTGCTGTTGGTATCACACTATACACTTGCGGAAGAATATGAAATACATTGGTTGCAACACTCACACCACTGGCTGTAATGGTTGTTGTTCCATAGTGTTGTGTATCAACTGTCCATGTTGTACTAAATGTTCCATATTGACTGGCAACTACTTGTTGGATAGTTGGATTGATCCCAAACGCTATGGTAATATTATCACTGCCACCGTAGCCTGTGCCGCTTACTGTTACTATCGTGCCTACCGTACCATCTGTTGGTGATACACTAACAACCTCTGGCAAGATACGGAATATGCTGACTGCAACATTTACACCGCTTGCAGTAACAGTCGTTGTACCATACTGTTGTGTATCAACTGTCCATGTTGTGCTGAATGACCCATAGCTACTGGCTACTGTCTGCTGAATGTTGGCATTTGTCCCAAAGGCAATGGTTATATTATCATTTGCCGCATATCCTGTGCCAGCTACAGTTACAACCATACCAACGCTGCCAGCTGTTGGCTGGACGCTGATAACCTCAAGCAGGATATGAAACATATTTGTTGCACTACTTATACCACTTGCTGTAATTGTAGTCGTTCCATACACCTGAGTATCCACTGTCCACACAGCAGTAAATGACCCATACATGCTTGCCACTGCCTGCTGGATGTTTGTATTTATCCCAAAGCTAATGGTTATATTATCATTGGCTCCGTAGCCTGTACCACGAATAGTTACTATCGTACCAACCGTGCCAGCTGCTGGCATCACGCTATATATTTCAGGCAGAATACGGAACGAATTTGTCGCTGCTATGTTTACGCTTACGCCGCTGGCTGTAATGGTTGTTGTGCCATAGGCTTGAGTATCTACTGTCCAGACGCAGGTAAATGATCCATTTGTATTTGCTGCTGTTATTTGAATATTGTTGGTATTCCCAAAGTCTATATTGATACTATCATTTGCTGCATATCCTGTGCCAAGGATGGTTACCATCGTCCCAACCGTGCCTTGCGTAGGTTGGACGCTGACAACCTCTGGCAGGATACGGAACGAATTTGTTGCCACACTTACGCCACTGGCTGTAATGGTTGTTGTGCCATAGCTTTGTGTATCAACTGTCCAGCTGGTAGTCCATGATCCATAACCACTTGCTATCGTTGTCTGAATAGTGGCATTTGTTCCAAAGGCTACGGTGATGTTATTATTTGTTGCATAACCTGTGCCACTAATGTTTACTATTGTGCCAACTGTGCCTGCTGTTGGCTGGACGCTGACAACCTCAGGCAAAATACGGAATGAATTTGTTGCCACACTCACGCCACTGGCTGTAATGGTTGTTGTACCATAGCTTTGTGTGTCAACTGTCCACACCGCAGTCCATGATCCATTCGTATTTGCTATTGTTGCCCCGATATTGTTGGTATTCCCAAAGGTTATATTGATATTATCATTTGCTGCATAACCTGTGCCAAAGATGGTTACTATCGTCCCAACCGTGCCTTGTGTTGGTTGGACGCTGACAACCTCTGGCAGGATACGGAACGAATTTATCGCTGCTATGTTTTCGTTTACGCTTTTGGCTGTAATGGTTGTTGTACCAAAGGCTTGTGTATCAACTGTCCACACCGCGGTAAATGATCCATAAGAGCTGGCAACTACCTGCTGGATGTTGGCATTTGTCCCAAAAGCTACGGTTATACTATCATTTGCTGCATAACCTGTTCCAAGTATAGTAACTATCATGCCAACTGTGCCTTGTGTCGGTACTACACTGTAAACCTCTGGCAATATCTGGAATACATTTGTTGCCGTACCTGCACCACTAACAGTTATTGTTGTTGTGCCGTAGGCCTGTGTATC
>Ga0210016_1000672_pt1 | contig 30654 bp, 28 predicted proteins | sample CryGeyCG2014_300_FD_185454 | JGI IMG/M metagenome (GOLD analysis project Ga0210016, IMG submission 185454) | Groundwater microbial communities from aquifer - Crystal Geyser CG02_land_8/20/14_3.00 (SPAdes) (version 2) | ecosystem: Environmental > Aquatic > Deep subsurface > Groundwater | place...
TGAACAACAATGTGGAATACGACGCCGGGGAGTTGCTGGTCGCAGGGGTCCGCCTCTCAAATTACCAGGGTGTCCAATTCGATCCTGCGCAGGGGGGGGGAAACGGCCTGACCTTTACAAACAATGACGATGGACTTCCCGCGATCGCCTTTCGCGGAAACGGCCTCACGCGAAATAACGCGGGAGGCTTTGGGGCCGGGACGGCGTTTTTCAGCAATACAAACGCCAGGACCCTTAGCGTTGTAGTAACTGCAGCCGGCAATATAAGGATCAATTAGCTCTTCAGGCTTACGATATGACACACATAGAAAGATCAAAAGGTTTCACGCTTGTTGAACTCATGGTGGCAATGGTGATTGCAGGGCTGGTGGCCGGGGCCATGTTCATGTCCTATCGTTCTCAGCAGGATTCCTATGTAGCTCAGCAGGAGGTATCCTCCATGCAGCAAAACCTGAGGGCCGCGCTTTTCTTTATGGAGCGTGATCTCCGCCTGGCAGGATATGACCCTCGTGACAGCGGCAACTTCGGCATAACGGATGTAACGCGGAGAAACATCAACGATGCTGCCGATTTGAACGGCAATTCCTGTGTAGAGATGACAATAGACAGGCCCCCTGAAGACGGAATTTTGGGAGGCGGTGATGAAACAGTCTATTACTGCATCTACGATAGCCCTGTGGCAGCCCCGGACGGGAATCTCGACCTTGCCCGAAGGGTAGGGCCACGGGTGGGCGGAGGAGGAAGACAGCTTCTTTCGCAGAATATTATAGCCATGGGTCTGGCCTATGCTTTTGACAACAACGGGGACAAGATTCCTGATGTTAGTGCGGGAGGAAACATCATCTGGGCCTTTGACAGCAATAACGATAACCTCCTTGATAGCAGCCTGGATACCAATGACGATGGTAACATTGATCTCCTCGATAACCCCGCGGGAACAGCACTCCCATCACCAGTTGCCTTGAACAGGATAGTCGCAGTGAGGATATGGCTCCTTGCAAGAAGCGACAGGCAGGACCAGAAACATCTGGATAACACCACATACGTTGTCGGAAACAGAAGAATAACGCCAAACAACGGCTTCAGGCACAGGCTCTTGACCTCCATCGTCAGGTGCAGGAACCTGCTTATCTGAAACAGGTTAACAAGGGAAACCTAGGCAATGAAAAGAATATCCGTCCGCAACGCCGAAAAAGTTGATTGCGAAGGTTTTACACTGGTTGAGGTAATGCTCGCCGTGGCAATATTTGCAATAGGAATCCTTGCCATAGCATCCATGCAGATAGGCGCCACAAACGCCAATTCGTCCGCCTATCGTCTGACAGAGCGCATATCCCTCGCCGAGGCCAGAATTGAATCTCTTCTTTCCCTCCCCTATGGCCACCCGGATCTGGCGCAGGGAAATCACCAAGACCCTAGGCCTCCCGCGGGATATGTCATCACATGGAACGTTGTTGATAATGCCCCTGTTGCCAACTCAAAGACGCTCAGCGTTTCATCCTCATATCAGGGAAGGGATGGAGTTGCGAGGATAATCACACTAACATACGTTAAACCAAGTATTTAGATTATTATGACAAGACAGACAGCTAAGGCGGAGAAAAGTATGAAATGGAAGGCTTTGCTTCAGGATAGAGGCGGATCAGTCCTGGTTCTAGGGATGCTCATGCTGGTGCTTTTATCCATTCTTGGTATTGCAGTAGTAAATACCTCGACAATAGAGGTGCAGGTGGCCTCCAATGAAAGATCCTATAAGGAAAACCTCTACGAGGCGGAGGCAGGCGCCATTGAGGCGGCACAGTCACTTCAAAACTCCGATCTTGCTAACGTTGCCCCCGGCTGGTTGCAGGGTATAGGAGGGATAAATGAAGCAAACGACATGTTCAGGGACACATTTTGGAATAACACCGCAGTGCCGTCTGCCGGTCTTCCAGGTGCAAGGCTAAGCGCAGCCTTTCAAGGTTTCGCTCCTGGAAGCTCTCTGTCTGTATCCAGTTCGCGGATACATCTCTACTCGGTCTATGGGAGATCAAATAGAAATAACGGCAATGCCATAGTAAGGGTTCAATACAGAAAGGCCTTTTGACGGAGTATAGGCACGAGGGAGGCATGTAAAGGAGATCACGATGATGAAAACCAGGCATATCGGCGGGTTGATCGCCTTATTGTTGGTGATGTTTTTGTTCCTGATCCCGAAAAGCGTTTCGGCCGATGATCATGGTAACGATTGCGCCTCTGCGACCGCCGTGGGAAGCACAAGCACTAGTTCTGGAAACATAGAGACGGCGGGAGATATTGATTTCTTTAGATTGGATTTGTCGCCCAACGGCTACCTGGTCCTGCAGTCAACCGGCAACACAGATACCTTCGGAATCCTTTATGATTCCGAATGCAGCGAGCTTACATCGGATGACGATGCAGGCGCCGGACGCAATTTCAGGATAAGGCTGGATGTAGCCGCAGGGACCTATTATGTCGGAGTCCGCCATTATTATTCAGACAGGACAGGAGCGTACCAGCTCTCAGTCCAATTCCAGCCTGACGACCACGGAAACGACTGCGCAACCGCAACCGCTGTGGCCTGCGGGAGCACTACCGCCGGGAATATCTTCAGGCCGGGAGACGTGGATTATTTCAGGATAGATCTTTCCGGTAATTCCCTGCTTAATGTCCATTCAGAAGGCGGCACCAATACCTTCGGCACCCTTCTTAACGGGGCATGCCAGACCATAGCCTCAGACAACAACAGCGGCCCAAGCACCAACTTTCTTATAGAAAGAAACCTCTCTCCGGGGGCCTATTATGTGGCGGTAAGGCACTATAACGCCAGCTCGACAGGCACCTACAGCTTTGTAACGGAATGCACCGTATATCACAACATAAGCGCCTCGGCTGAGATAGGAGGAAGCATAAACCCGGCCGGAACCATAGTCGTGAGGGAGGGAGACAGCCAGAGCTTTGCCATAACTCCCTTTGCCGGAAACTCCATCCAGGATGTCATCGTTGATGGGGTCTCAGTAGGCCCGTATCAAGCTATACATTCACCGGCATAACAGCGGATCATTCAATCCTTGCAACCTTTCTGGTTCCCCCAGGGGCCTGCCTCGACATCGCAGACTATCCAATTGATGCCAGGGTGGTTGCTGCGCCCGCAAATATCATGTTTGTGCTAGACGACTCAGGCAGCATGGACTGGGAGATGCTCGCGCCCGAGCAGGACGGTCTTTTCCAGGGCCATTCCTATGTCTTTGATGACCCTGGAGATAATGTCTATAAAACAGGCACCTACTCGCAGATATTGAGCGGAACCAACCGTATGCTCTGGAAATCCCAGTGGCACGGCTATAACCGCATGTACTACGACCCGGCAGTCAACTATGAGCCGTGGCCCACGATGCCGGCGGCCAATCCCGACAATCCGAGGTCTCATCCAAGCGCGGCGACCCCTACATTCAATCTCAACAACACCTATTACTCGCTGGATGCAGGGATCATAATAGACAATCAGGATACGGCCTTCACAATGACAGGGGCCTGGTCTTCCGCGACCAACACACAGTCCTATAATAATCATTACTGGTGGACGCCATCGGATGGCCCTTACACCGCCACATGGACACCCGGCCTTCCACCCGGATCATACCAGGTCTATGCCAGGTGGACCGCCAACAACTATAGATCCACTGCCGTCACCTACAACGTATCCCATGTAAGCGGGAACACACCGGTCACGGTAAACCAGAGGTTGAACGGAGGACTTTGGAACCTCCTGGGTACATTCACACTGGACCCGAGCACCGGCGTCGTTTCACTATCCTTCACCAGGACGGGTGACTCTGACAGGGTATGCGCCGATGCGATAAAGTTTGTGCCTGCTTCCGGCCCCACCATAGCCATTAAAAACGCCCACTACTACGCATGGTCCGCCTCTGCAGGAAGACCATATCTTGTTGTGCTGGATGGTGATGTAAAATACTACGAGATTAACGACAGGGACGGAGACGACCGCGTGGAGGAGGGAGAACTCCTCCCGACAACCGCCCCCCCCGTAGATGTAGTCACCTCAAGGAGCTACGCGGAGGAAAAGCAGAACTTCGCTAACTGGTATTCTTTTTACAGAAGAAGAGAGCTTACCGCAACAGCCGCCATTTCAAAGACCATAGTAAATCTGAGGGGTGTCAGGGTAGGCATCAGAAGCATAAACGGCTATCTGATCCAGCCCGTCCTTAACGTCATGGTTGGAGAAACCGATGAGTCCGTGGAACTTCTAAATAAAATATATACACTTGGAATCGTCCTGCGGGCCGTGGGTACCCCCCTCAGAAAGGGTCTGAAATATGTGGGCCAGTACTTCCACACGACCGACGGACAAAACGGCGGAGTTGGGCCTTCCCCCATCTCAAGTGCGGAAGAGGGGGGAGAGTGCCAGCAGAATTTCGCGATTGTGATGACCGACGGTTATTACAACGGCAGTGATCCCGGTTTCGGCAATGTGGATGGGGATAACGGCGCTCCTTATGCGGATACATATTCCAACACGCTGGCGGATGTGGCCATGTATTATTACGAAAACGACCTTGCTAGCGGGCTCAATAACCTTGTTCCCGTCAATGAATTTGACAGCGCTACACACCAGCATATGGTTACATACAGTGTCGCCTTCGGTGTCTATGGCTCACTTAATCCGGCTGACTATGACATGGTAAACGGACCTTTTCCGACCTGGCCCAATCCGACCGCCAATTTTGCCAATAAGATTGATGACCTCTGGCATGCGGCGGTAAACGGGAGAGGCATGTTTCTGAGCGCATCCAATCCCACGGAACTTGTTGACTCGCTTGTTGCCATAATACGCAATATTGAAGCAAGAATCGGTTCGGCGGCATCCGTTTCCATAAACGGAGACGAACTCTATGAAAAGATCAGAGACGATATACTCATGTTTCAGGGGACCTATTACAGCGACGGCTGGGCAGGGGATGTCAAGGCCTACCGTCTGGATCCCCACACTGGAGTAGTGAATACGACCGATCATGTCTGGTCGGCGGCCGACAGGCTGGCGCTCAAGACATGGGATAACCGATTGATAGCCACATACACAGGGTCGGCAGGGATACCATTCCGATTCGATAGTTTCACCTCCGAGCAAAAGACTGCTATTGATCCACTTTGGGCGGCAGATGATACCCTGGCCCGAAATCTTGTAAAGTACTTGAGGGGAGACGGCTCTAACGAAAGGCAGAACGGAGGGGACTTAAGGACCAGATTCAGAAAATTGGGAGACATCGTCAACTCCGCCCCTGTATTTCACAAAAGCGGAGATTATTCCGGATTATATGTAGGAGGCAATGACGGTCTGCTTCACGCCTTTAACCCGGACACCGGGGACGAAATTTTCGCCTATGCTCCGAGCTTTTCCTTTCAGACCCTTCACGAACTGGCTGAACCCTCATACTCACACAGGTTTTTTGTGGACCTCACCCCTACCGTAAAGGGTAAGGTTTCTGTCGGCGGAAACGAGATTTCCCTTCTGGTGGGAGGCATGGGAAAGGGAGGAATGGGTTATTTCGCTCTCAATGTCACTGATGTAACAACCATTACCGACGAAAGTACGCTTGCATCCAGGGTACTCTGGGAGTATCCAAGGGATGCCACACCCCAGGCTGAAAAAGACGGCATAGGTCTTACATACGCAAGGGCTACCATAGCTCAATCCAATTCGGGTTCGACTCCATGGATAGTCATCTTCGGAAACGGTTATGAGAGCCTGGCCGGAAGCGCCATGCTCTATATACTTGATGCCGGGACGGGAACGCTTGTTCGCAGAATAGACGTTGGGGCAGGCTCATGCAACGGGTTGTCCACCCCTGTTGCCATTGATGTTGATTACGATTCCAGGGTGGATTTTGTCTTTGCGGGAGACCTAAAGGGCAACCTGTGGAAGTTTGACCTGAGGGACTCAAATCCCGACAACTGGCACGTCTCCTTCTCACAGAGCGGAATTCCAAAGCCCCTTTTCAGGGCGATGGGCCCGGGTGGAGCCAGCCAGCCTATAACATCCAAGCCTGACGTAATGCTCCACTGCTCGATGCCGGGATATATGGTCGTCTTCGGAACCGGCATGTACCTGGGTGAGACAAGCTTTTCAAGCACCGCGACTCAGACCATATACGGAGTCTGGGACTATAGCGATCCGAGCGACCCTTCCGAATATCTGGGCACGTTTATGAGAGGGGCATTGCCGTCTCTTTCAAACCAGCCGGACACGGTTTCGCTTCTCCAGCAGACAGAGATTGATTCCAGGGTGGTAAACGGCTACGGGCTAAGGACACTGAGTGATGGACAAGCCGTGTGGAAAACGGAAACTGATCCCCAGTCAACGGAGATGGCGCCCATGCTGCCGAATCCTTCTAGCACCGAGCTTAACCATGCAGGATGGTACTTTGACCTCCCCCTGACGGGAGAGAGGGTCATAAGCGACGTGCAGATAAGGGAGGGAAAGGCTATTGTCATCGCCTTTACCCCTGCTATCACCCCTTGCGGATCAGGCGGAGAGTCTTTTGTGATGGAGATGGATGCCTGCAATGGCGGGAGGCTACCCAGGCCAAACTTCGATATAAATAATGATTTGTTCATAGACACGGACGACCAGATCAACATAGGTACCGAAGAAAATCCGGATCTGGTCTCCCCAACCGGCATTCAAAGGCCCGGCAGGCTTCTCCCTCCGACCATTCTTATACGAGGGGTGGATGAAATAAAATACTTCAGTTCCTCAAGGGGTGTCATAGAGATGGTCAGGGAAAGGGCCGCGAGGGTAGGGATCACTTCCTGGTTTGAGGTAACACAATAGATTAGCGGCAACTACTCAGGTTCAAAGTTCAAGGGTTCACGGTTCAAGGTTAGAGAGCGATGAAGATTGAACGGTTTGAAGATATTATGGCCCGGCAACCGGCACGTGAATTGACCCGGAAAGTGTATTGGTTAACAAAGAAGCCAGGATTAACATTCGTGGATTCATCAACTATCTCAAGGAATATGAAAAAGCCAACTAACCGTGAACCTGACAGCCTGAGCAGTTACGATTAGCGTTTACCCCGGAACTAGGAGCCTGACATGATAAAAAATGGTTATAGAATATTGGCTTGCTTTGTATTCCCCTGTATATTTGCCTTGACTCTGTTAACTCCTGATCCTTCCGATGCCCAGAGAAAATACAGGCCGGAGATGGTGCTTCCATCTTATTACCCCAATGAATTTGATGGTTTCGGCAGAGTTGACCGGATAGAGGGAGATGAAATTGTAATAAACGACCGGCTCCTAAGACTCTCCCCCCGCTACACCTTTTCAACAAAGAGGAGTCAGAGGGCGGCCAGGGAAATCCTTAAGGCAGGTGACATGGTAGGATTTACTATAGGCTCAGATGGCCTTGTTGCTGCCCTCTGGTTGATCGAGCCGGAGCATTCACTTAGATAGTGTCCATCCGGCAATGGCTATTTTCACCGATTTTGGGCGTTGGGCTCAAATTTTAATCCTCGAAATACGTCTATGTATTCCTGTGGCTAAAATTATCGCCCGCCTTGAACGCGACGAAACTATCTCATTTCCGGATGGACACTAGATAAAGGTGCAAGCCTCTCTTTGACTAACCCCCACCCCTCCCTCCCCCGTCGTGGGGGAGGAATAAAGGGAAGGGGCATTTCCACATAAACTCCGGCAAGATGATAAACTGCCGGCAACGGTTCAGGGAGTCATGAAATGCCGGGCAGCTCCGAAAATACCATTTCACCGCAAAATGTTTGTCGGATACTCCTCGATCAGGGTCTTATTTCCGAGGCACAAAAGGAAGAGATACTGAAGAAGAGAGAAGGTCTCCAGAGAAAACTCGAGTTTCTGGCGGCTACCGGCAGGTCTTCCGGCAAGACATGCGCCCGAGAGGCGGGACCTGTAACCATCGTTGATGTAATTATCGCCATGAGGCTTGCAAGAGCGGACCTCCCTGAAAGGATGCTGGATGAAGATGCAGTCTATCAGGCCATGGCCTCCTCCTGGGGCATAACCTTCAAGAAGATTGATCCTGTAAAGCTTGACATGAACGCTGTAACTGGCTCAATTACCCGGTCTTTTGCCGTTAAACATCTCACTGTGCCGCTTTCATCGGAAGGCGATAATCTTACCGTTGCGACAGTAAATCCTTTCAACCTTGAGGTCTTGGAAGATATCGGAAGGGCCAGCCACAAGAAGGTTGTGCCGGTGGTGGCCCCAAAATCCGATATACTTAAGACTATCGAAGAATTCTTCGGCTTCAAGAGGTCTATAGAAGCAGCCCAGAACCAGATTGCCGCACCCCTTGTTGATCTGGGAAACCTTGAGCAATACGTGAAGGTCAAATCCACCGAAGAACTGCCCGGTAACGATCAGCACATTATAAACGCGGTAAATCACCTTCTGAGCTATGCCTTTGAGCAACGGGCAAGCGATGTCCATCTGGAGCCAAAGAGGGAATCCACAATAGTGAGAATGCGTATAGACGGAATACTCCATAAGGTCTATACACTACCCAAGGTGGTACACTCCGCCCTTGTGAGCAGAATAAAAAACCTCTCCAGGATGAACATGGCCGAAAAGAGGCGCCCCCAGGACGGAAGGATAAAGGTGCAGAGAGGATCGGTTGAGGCGGAAATAAGGGTTTCGACCATACCCGTTGCCTTCGGGGAAAAGGTGGTAATGCGTATAATGGATCCGGCCGTGCTATTCCAGGATCTGGAAAAGCTGGGTTTTACGCCGCTAGATCTGGAAAGATTCGAGCAGTTTATAGGAATGCCGCATGGTATAATCCTGGTATGCGGACCTACCGGGAGCGGGAAATCCACCACCCTCTATTCGGCCCTGCGCCGCATCTCAAGCCCTGAGATAAACGTGGTGACAATTGAGGACCCAATTGAAATGGTGCACGAGGACTTCAACCAGATAGCCGCCCAACCGGCCATTGAAGTCACCTTCGGGAGCATTTTAAGAAACGTCCTGAGACAGGATCCCGATGTCATCATGGTTGGTGAGATAAGGGATATTGAGACAGCGGAAAATGCCATACAGGCCGCCCTCACAGGCCACCTCGTCCTGTCAACCCTGCATACCAACGATGCCGCATCGGCCGTAACCCGAATGCTCGACCTGGGATTGCCTCCCTTTCTGATAAAGGCATCCCTCGTGGGTGTTGTCGCTCAGAGACTTGTCCGAACTATCTGCCCCCATTGCAGGGAGTCCTTCAGCATGGCAAACTCCGAACTCTGCACTCTTGGTATTGACCTTGGCGGAGATGAGGATATGATTCAACTCGAAAGGGGAGCAGGATGCCCAAGATGCAGGGGCACCGGCTATCTCGGAAGATCAGCCGTCTTTGAGATACTCCCTTTTTCCGATTCAATCAGAAGACTTACCACATCGAATGCAGACGAGTCAGCCATCAGGCAAACGGCAAGGCGGGAGGGAATGGTGAGCCTGAGAGAAAACGCACTACTGAAACTGAAAGAGGGAACCACAACCTACCAGGAGGTCTTGAGGGTGACCTGGGAGAATTCCTAGCAACATGCTTGCGCATCTGAGCATAAACAACCTTGCTATCATTGACGATTTAAGCATCCCCCTCCAGCCAGGCCTCACAGTAATATCAGGCGAAACCGGCGCCGGAAAATCCATCCTCATAAACGCGGCAAACCTGATCCTTGGAGGCAGGGCCTCTTCCGAACTTATCCGCACGGGATGCCGTGAGGCCAGGGTAGAGGCCCTTTTCATCCTGCCTGAAAACAGCCCCATGGAACATATCCTTGACGAAATGGATATTCCCTTCGAAGGAGAGCTTCTCATCAAAAGAACCATGTCCCAGGAAGGCAGAAATCGCGTTTTCATAAACGGAGCCATGGCAACCCTGCAGATGCTATCGGCGGTCGGAGGAAGGCTTATGAGCGTATCGGGTCAGCACGAATATCAGCTCCTCCTAAAACCGGAAAACCATCTTTTTCTGCTGGACGAATTCGCAGCTCTGTCAGGCGAAAGGCAAGAGGTAAGCGATTTATATAAGGCTTATCAAAGACTCTGCAAGGATGTTGAAACTCTTGGACAGGAGATATCCAGGTGTAAGGCTGAAAAAGAGCTTTCGCTTTTCCAGATGGAAGAGATCGAGACGGCCTCACCGTCGCCCGGCGAAGACCTGGAATTGAATGAAGAGAAGAAGAGGATTCAAAGCTCCGAAGAACTCAAGAAAACCGCTGAGGAGGCATTCAGAACTCTATATGAAGATCCTGAATCCATAACATCTTCCATTTCCCAGTGCCTTAAGAGGATAGAAAGGGGAGCAGCGATTGAAAAGGCCTTTGCTGAAATAGCCATCCTCCTTCAAGATGCGGCGGCCAGGATAGAAGATGCCGCCTTCACACTTAGAGGCCTGAAGGAAAGACTCCACTACGAGCCCGCAAGGCTTGACCAGATAATGGAGCGACTTGAAATACTGGCAAGACTGAAGAGAAAGTACGGACCAACCATAGAAGATATCCTGAAAAAAAAGGATGCGCTAAAGTCCCTTGAAAGGGAGGGGGAGGAAAAAGAATCCGTCTTGAAGGAACTCCTTGCCAGGCAAGAGGAAACCGAGAGAAGGCTTGTGGAAGCCTCCCGTCGGCTTTCAGATAAGAGAAAGAAAGCAGCTCTTGAGATGGAAAAGGCCGTTGAAATGGAGTTGGATCAGCTTCATCTGAAGGCAATGAGGTTTAAGGTTATCTTTCAGGATAGAGGCTCCGAGGATAGATCGAAGACCGGACTAATCGGGCCGGATGGGATGGACCACGTCGAGTTCCTGATGGCAGCCAATATCGGCGAAGACATAAAGCCCCTTTCAAGGATAGCTTCCGGAGGGGAACTATCTAGGATCATGCTGGCCTTGAAGACCATACTTGCAGGAACCGCATCTATTGAAACAGTGGTCTTCGACGAAGTTGATTCGGGGATAAGCGGGGCGGAGGCGGATGTGGTGGGGGAAAAACTCCTCACGCTTTCCCGATTTCATCAGGTCATTTGTATCACCCATCTGCCGCAGATAGCCAGCAAAGGCCTTTCGCATTATCTTGTGCGGAAGGAAATTGCCGATGAAAGGACGCGCACCACCGTATCATCTCTAAATCCTGATGAAAGGGTGCTTGAGATAGCAAGGCTTCTTGGAGGCCGAGAGATAACCCGGAGCGCGCTTGAGCATGCAAGAGGCCTCCTTGGCTACGGTCTGAAATAGACACTTTCCGCATAGGAAAGATCCATTTCCATCAGAGGAGAGGCCATCGAGCGGTCGGACATCACAGATACTATCCTAGCATAACCGAGCTTCCTTCCAAGCAGATACACAGGTTTTCCGTTTCCGGAGATTATCTCCTCTCCCCGTGAAAAGACATCCAGTATGTCCCCCGGCTTGAGTCCCACATCCTCGCCCCCGGTGATTTCAATTTGCCCTTCCTTAACGGCCAGTACTCGTCCTGACCAGGCAATAGCGGCAAGCCTCTTCACCGCTGTCTTTGCCTGCTTCGAAAATAGCTTGGGCATAATTTCGCTTGAAATCTGCTCCATGATCTCCTTGATATCCTGATCCGAATCCTCCTCCACCCTTACTGAAATCTCGTCTTCCATCAGCCCGCTCTCGGCAAGCGTGCGGGTGGAGGTATCGAAGATATCCAGGAGCACACCGGCCCGGTAAAACTTTTTAACCCTTCTAAAGGGCCAGATACCAGTCTTCCCGGTAGTTATCTCAAGCGCATTTATTCGGACTGAGACAACCGCCTGCATGCCCATATCGCTTGCCTTCCGAAGCACTGAAAGAGGTATGGCATCGGGCCCTTTATATCCGGCCGAACTCTCGCCGGGCTTGAAAGCGCTGGTTGGCTCAAAGACAATCAAGAGTGGAGAAGACCTCAAATGATTTATAAAGTCGCTGCTGAGCTTTTCCAATGTCTTCGTGGAAAAGCCGGCCTGATCCTTGAAAGGAAGCACCAAAACTCTCTTCTTAGGAAGGGCTTTACCGGGTGAAATAGCCTTTATTATGCTTCCCGGGCCGGCGCAGCCTCCAGCAATTATGCAACATGCCAGAAGAACAGCAAGAAAAATAAGATTAAGTCTTCTCAATGTCTCTTACCTCATCTCGAAATAATAAAGGAGTCAAACTCCCCTTTCCATTTTTCTTCCGATATCTTTACCCTGTCAACACGAGCGGCAGGAGGGCCTTGATGCGACCATTCAATAAGCTTATCAGCAGCATGTGCCGGTCCCTCGGCAAGCACCTCAACCGAGCCGTCCGGACGGTTTCTTACCCACCCCTTGAGGCCCAGTGCCTGCGCCTGCCTGCGGGTAGATTCCCTGAACCAGACCCCCTGAACCCTGCCCTCGATCCTAAGCCTTATTCGGGTGTTTTCCATAAGCTATATCTCCAGAAGCCTAAGAAAACCGTCTTCGCTTAGAATGGAGACGCCCAGCTTCTTAGCTTTATCCAGTTTGGAGCCAGGCGATTGCCCCGCGACCAGAAAATCCGTTGACTTGCTTACGGTGGAAGAAACCCGGCCTCCTCTTCTGACAATTAGTTCCTGGGCCTCTGATCGCTTCATTGATTCAAGGGTGCCTGTGATTACAAAGCTCTTACCGGATACGGGAGATTCCCTGACGAAAGTCTCCTCGAAACTAACCCCTGCGCCTAGAAGCCTGTCCACCATATCCCTGGTAGTAGAATCATCAAAAAAAGAAATAATGCTTCCTGATATCTCAGGCCCAAGACCCGGAATGGCAGTCAAGTCCTCCTCTGTGGCCTTTGTGAGCAAACCTATGTCTCCGAAGGAATCGGCCAGCAACTGAGCCACACTCTCGCCTACATGCCTTATACCGAGAGCATATATAAATCTTGAAAGGGTTGTGTACTTGCTTTTCTCTATTGCTGCGATCAGATTCCCCGCCGCCTTATCCTCTATCTTATCCAGTTTCATGATGTCTTCAAAAGTAAGGGCGTAGATATCCGCAGGATCCTTAACCATGCCCCTTTCGTAAAGCTGAGTTATGATTTTGTCTCCAATACCGTCAATATTCATTGCCCTCCGTGAAACAAAATGCTTCAGGGCCTCCCTGACACGGCCCGGACATCCCGCATTCGGGCATTCAACGATCTTCTCATTAGGACGCCTGACTACAGCGGTTCCACAGAGCGGACATTCCGAAGGCATGGAAAAAGGCTTTTCCGTGCCGTTTCTTACAGAATGTATTGCAGTTACTACCTCGGGTATGACATCGCCCGCCCGCTGTACCACGACCCTGTCGCCTTCCCTGATGTCTTTCCTGGCAATCTCCTGCTCATTATGAAGGGTAGCTCTCCTTACGACCACGCCCCCGATTGAAACAGGCTCAAGATGGGCAACAGGAGTCAGGGCTCCGGTCCTTCCTACCTGCACCTCTATCTTTGTTATCCTGGTAGTCTCCTGATTGGGCTTGAATTTATAGGCAAGCGCCCACCTTGGGGTTCTTGCCTTCTCTCCAAGCAAATCCTGCAGATCCAAACGGTTTACCTTGATCACTGCTCCGTCTATCTCGTAAGGGAGACCTTCCCGGTCCCTTTCAATTTCCCCCAGGCAGAGAATTATCTCCTCCGGGTTCCTGCAGACCTTGATCAATGCTCTGTTGATACGCAATCCCCAACCCTGCAGCCTCATCATAAGCTCATACTGCGTAAAACATTCCGCCCCATCAGGAGAGCCTACTCCGTAGCAGAACATCGAAAGGGACCTTCTAGCGGTGACCTTCGGGTCCAACTGCCGCACCGACCCGGCTGCGGCGTTCCGCGGGTTGGCAAAAACGGACTCGCCATTTACGGTCCTGGATTTGTTGAGGATATCAAAGGCCTCCTTTTCCATATATATTTCCCCCCTCACCTCGAGGAGATCAGGTATTGCAGTGCTTCCCGGCCTCTTCTCTAGCCTCAAAGGGACGGCAAGAATTGTCTTTGCGTTTGCGGTAATATTCTCCCCCACGTAACCGTCGCCCCTCGTTGCCGCAGATACGAGCAATCCCCCTCTATAGACTAGTTCAACTGCAAGACCGTCTATCTTAGGCTCTACCGTATATTCGAGGGACTCCGATTGCCCGATAGCCGAGGCTTTTACCAGAAGTTTTTTGACCCGCTGGTCAAATTCCTTTACCTCTTCGTAAGAAAAACAGTTTTCAAGGCTTAACATCGGCCTTCTGTGTTTTACCTCTGAAAAGGCACTCTGGCTCGGTGCGCCTACCCGCTGTGTCGGAGAATCAGGCGCTGCCAAATCAGGATGCTCCTTTTCAAGTAACACAAGCCTCTTAAAAAGCCTGTCATACTCGGCATCTGATATCTCCGGAGAGTCAAGGACATAATAACGATAATTATGGTGCTCTATCGCCTCCCTAAGCTCTTTTATCTCTTTGTTGATATCTTCCATAGCGACAACCCTGATTTACTGCACGAATGGAGAAAACCCTTCTCCGGAGGCCGATCCAATCATTATGAGACAAGCTTGCCTAGTGGCGTTCTTCAGCTCACGGCTTCCAAAACCGTGTTTCCATTTAAGAGAGGAAAGTTCGTCTGACACCGTTAAAAGCCCTGCAAGCGAAACCCCTCTATAGGCCGCTACCGTTAAAAGGGCCGACATCTCCATCTCCACCGCCAATATACCTTTCCTCTGATAGTAGGCCACCTTGGATGCGGTCTCTCTGTAGAGTGCGTCCGTTGTCCAGACCAATCCCCTGTGTATCTCTATCCCGCGAGCAGCCGCCCCAGCGCAGATCATGCCGCCCATCTCCATGTCGGGGCCGGGAATTGTCCCGTCTGATGAATAATGGGCGGAAGTTCCCTCTTCCGAGACCGCCCCATCCGGAACGAGCAATGCCCCTATCCTTATCTCATGCTGCAAAGAACCGCACCAGCCAAGGATCCAAACACGGCTTGCTCCCCGCGCAATAATCTGCTCCATGCCGATAACCGCCTGGGGTGCACCCAGAAAAGGGCCTGCGATATCAAAGGAGCGACCGGCATCCCCCTGCCCCGAGCGATAAATGCTGTAAAGCCCTCCAATTCCGCCCGCAACCTTTTGAGCGCATGCCATATCTACCAGCATGGACAGGTCCCACCGGGTCATTGCCATAATAACATCGGAGGCCGACGAAGGAGCATTGCGCCCGGCCGCAGGAAATATGATAGCCCTTTCAGCATCTTCCATACTCATCACCTGTCTGCCTTTACCGCACCTGCAGGCAGATCGGTAAATGGCCCTGTCCTTTAAAAGCCGCCAAGGGTGATATTAGAGATTAGCCGATGCCTTGGCAACTGCAAAAACACCTTTGCTTGAGAACGGAGCAAATGATCTAATAGAATATAAATGTACCAAAATCGAGCGCAGCGTTATGGTATTCCCGTAAAATGCTATTGACAGATTTGTATTTGTGCTAATATACTGTTCGTTTACAACTAGGTAGTGCCCATCCGGAAATGGCTATTTTCACCGATTTCGGCGTTGGACTCAAATTTTAATCCTCGAAATACGTCAATGTATTCCTGTGGTTAAAATTATCGCCCGCCTTGAACTCGACGAAACTATCTCATTTCCGGATGGACACTGGGTAAAGAAGGCTATGTTCGAGAGTCTGACAGATAAGCTTAACCGTGTTTTCAAGAAATTAACAGGCAGGGGGAAACTGAGCGAGGCCAACATTCAGGAGGCGCTCAGAGAAGTTCGCCTTGCCCTGCTTGAGGCCGATGTAAACTACAAGGTAGTAAAGGGCCTGGTTGAGGAGGTTCGTAAGAGGGCCGTTGGGCAGGAAGTTCTCTCCAGCCTGACCCCTGGCCAGCAGGTGATCAAGATCGTCAGTGAAGAACTGGCAAGGATCATGGGAGGCCAGGAAGAGGGACTGAAATTTTCCGGGAAGCCCCCGCATCCTCTAATGCTGGTCGGTCTTCAGGGATCCGGCAAGACAACCACTGCGGCTAAGCTTGCCATGCAGTTGCACAGGAAGGGCAGGCATCCATATCTGGTTCCCGCTGATGTTTACAGGCCGGCAGCCATTGATCAGCTCACCACCCTGGCCCGGCAAATAAATGTGCCCGTTTATCCTTCAACCACAGCGATGAAGCCTGAAGACATATCCTTGGATGCTCTCAGGAAGGCTTCTGCGGAGGGGGCCGACATCCTTATCATTGACACTGCGGGACGGCTCCACATTGACGAAGAGCTGATGAATGAACTGGTGCGCATCAGGGATGCCGTGCACCCGAATGAGATTCTCCTTGTGGCAGACGCAATGACCGGCCAGGATGCTGTGAACGTTGCAAAGCACTTTGATGAAAGGCTTACCCTTACCGGGATAATACTCTCAAAAATGGAGGGAGATGCCAGAGGAGGGGCCGCACTTTCCATAAGATCGGTCACCGAAAAACCTATTAAGTTCATAGGGGTAGGCGAAAAGGTAGAGGCCCTGGAGACGTTTTTTCCGGAAAGAATGGCCTCTCAGATACTGGGAATGGGAGACGTGCTCTCCCTCATTGAAAAGGCACAAAGCGAGCTTGATCAAACGGAGGCATTGAAGCTTCAGGAAAGACTCAGGAAGAGCAAGTTCGATCTTGAGGATTTCAGAACTCAGTTGCAGCAGATCAAGAAGATGGGTTCTCTGCAAGAGATTCTCTCAATGCTCCCCGGCATAGGGCAGTTAAAGGCCCTGAAACAGTTGAAGCCTGACGACAAAGAACTTGTAAGGACGGAGGCCATAATCAATTCGATGACGAGGCAGGAGAGACGCAATTACAAGATCATTAACGGGAGCAGGAGGCTCAGGATCGCAAAAGGAAGCGGATCAGGCGTTCAGGATGTAAATAGACTGTTGAAAAATTTTGCTCAAACAAAGAAAATCATGGAAGAAGTGACAAAGAAGGGTTTCAAAAAACTGCCATCTCTTCTCGGCTGATTATCGGTTTATTTGAAAATAGATAGTCATACCGGCATAGCCTGTCCTGGACCCCGATCCGGGAGCCGGTACCCAGTCTTTTCCCGGCCTGCGCCGGAATGACGACCCGGATTCCGGACCGAGTCCGGAATGACGTGCGGCATTTCAATACTTCCCATCCCTCCCCCGTCGAGGGGGAGAGGTAAAGGAAAAGGGGATTTTCATATAAACCAAGAGAAGATCCGGCCGGAGACCGAATCGGCACCGGGGCGGGAGTTTGAACCAAGTCTTTTCCCGGGGGCCTGATAAACTCCGGCCTGGCAAACCGATGTATTATCATTAGAACTTAACTTATCAAGGAAGGAGGTGGACTCAAACAAATGCAGGTTAAAATAAGGCTTACTCGCATGGGATCCAAGAAAAAACCTTTCTACAGGGTGGTTGCAGCATCTTCCGACTGCCCCAGAGATGGTCGTTTTCTCGAGATTCTAGGCTATTATGATCCGACGAAAGACCCTGAAGTCTTGAAGATAGAGGAAGACAGACTCAAGGACTGGCTGAGCAAGGGCGCTCAGCTTTCTGAGACTGTGGGCTCTCTTATCAAGAAACGGGGTTTGGCGTCATCTCAATCGAAGGCGGCTTAAGCTTGCGTCATGTTGAAATGATACATGGAGGTGGTCGAGATGAAGGATTTGATCGAGTATATTGCTAAAGCGCTGGTGGACAAGCCCGCTGACGTTGCCGTCAAGGAAATAGAGGGAGAACAGACATCTGTTATTGAACTTAAGGTCGCAAAGGAAGATCTTGGGAAAGTAATAGGTAAGCAGGGCCGCACAGCCAGGGCCATGCGTACTATTCTCAGCGCTGCTTCGACCAAGATCAAGAAACGATCACTTCTTGAGATCATTGAATAATATTGGGCGGTATCTCATCCGATGAATTGATTCTGATTGGGGAAGTCAGGTCTTGTTACGGCCTCAAGGGGGCCTTGATCATTGCCTCTTTTGCCCAATCTGAGGATTCTTTTTCAGAGGTCGGCACTGTCGTAGCCGAAAAGGGTTCAGGAAAGACCGGTATCTACCCCGTTGAATTCGCTCGCCTTTACAGAAGCGGGGTGCTCCTTAAACTTGGAGGAGTGGAAACCAGAGAAGGGGCAGAGGAATTCAAGGGGGCCAGGCTTTATTTTCGAAAATCCGATCTCAAGCGCGGAGAAGACGAATTTTACTGGTTTGAGATAGTCGGTCTTGAGGTCTTAGATACGGACGGAAATTTTCTGGGATTAATTACCCGCATTCTGCCCACAGGAGGGACGGACCTATTTGTCTTGAACAGCGGCAAGGATGAAATCTTTATCCCTGCCACTCAGGAAGTAATCAAAGAGATTGACCTGAAAGGGAAAAGAATTGTTGTAGCTCTTCCGGAGGGGTTGATTGATCACGATGCGTTTTAATGTGCTCACCATATTCCCCGAGATGTTCTCCGCCTTCCTGAAAGAAGGGATCACAGGACGTGCCGTGAAAAGCGGCCTTCTTGATGTCAGAGTGCTTAATCTAAGGGACTACGCAAGAGGAGCGCACAAGACCACGGATGACCGTCCCTATGGGGGGGGTAACGGCATGGTAATGATGCCTGGTCCAATCTCGAGGGCAATGGATTCCTTAGAAAGAAGGGCGGAGAAGAGTCTTGTCATCCTCCTTTCACCTCAAGGGGAGAGATTTAATCAGAAACTGGCTTGGGAGCTTTCCTCGCTCAATGAGATAATTCTGATCTGTGGAAGGTATGAAGGTGTTGATGAGCGTGTCCGGCTCCTGTTTGTTGAAAAAGAGATATCTGTGGGGGACTATGTCCTTTCGGGAGGGGAGCTGCCCGCGATGATAATTATGGATGCGGTATGCCGTCTCCTGCCCGGAGCGCTTGGGGGCGAGAGGTCGAGCCTGGAGGATTCCTTTGAAGGTAGCCTTCTGGAGTATCCTCACTACACGAGGCCCAGGGTATTTGAGGGGTTAGAGGTACCTGAAATCCTTCTTTCAGGAGATCATGCCAGTATAAGGTCATGGAGAAGAAAGGAGGCCTTGAGGCGCACATTTGAGAGAAGGCCCGATCTTCTCGAAAAAGCTGACCTTGGGAAAGATGATCTGATTTTTCTGGAAGGATTGCGTGCAGGAGGTCCCGGATCGCTTGAATCCTTTACAGCCGCATAAGCACTCGAAGTTTGAGCGGAGGTAACGCCCAGGTGAGGTTGTATCTCGGCCTTGTTCATTATCCTGTTTACAACAAGGAAGGGAAAACGATAGCTTCAGCGATAACCGTGGCAGATCTCCACGATATTTCGCGAGCTGCAAAGACATACGGCGTATCGAGATTCTTTGTTATTAATCCTCTGAAAGACCAGCGGGATCTTGCCGAGAAGGTCAAGGCCCACTGGACTTCGGGTTTCGGCGCTCAGTACAACAAAGACAGGAAAGAGGCGCTTGAATTGATGTCGGTTGTGGACTCTATTGATGAAGCCGTAACCGATATAGAGTCCATTGAAAATGAGGCACCTACAATAGTTGCGACAGATGCCTCCCGCCATGAGGCCAAACCCCTTTCCTATGGAGAGGCCAGAAGGTTTGTCAATGAAGGCAGGGTGCTCTTTCTCCTTTTCGGAACGGGCTGGGGGCTGGATAAGGATTTACTGATGCGGGCCCAATACACCCTTGAGCCTGTTATGGGAAGGTCGTCATACAATCATTTATCAGTGAGGAGTGCTGCGGCGATAATCCTTGATAGAATTGCGGGATAGCCGACAGGAGTTTTTGAGGAGGTCATTATGAACGTTGTTGAAATTATCGAAAGAGAGCAGATGAGGGGCGATATTCCCTCCTTTACAACCGGAGATACCGTCCGCGTCTATGCTAAAATCAGGGAAGGCGAAAAGGAACGAATCCAGGTCTTTCAGGGAGTTGTCATAAGAAAAAGAAAAGGCACGGTTGGAGCGACATTTACCGTAAGGAAAGTGTCTTACGGTGTCGGGGTTGAGAGGATATTTCCCCTTCACAGTCCCTTGATTGACAGGGTCGAAATTATCAGCAGAGGCCGTGTCAGAAGATCACGTCTGTATTATCTAAGGGATCTGAGGGGCAAGGCGGCAAGGATCAAGGAAAAAAGATAGCCCGGGCATGCGGTCGGCAGGTTTACGCTCCATCAGCAATGAGCGGCTCCTGTTTTCGGAGGGAGAAGTTCAACTCCCGGGAGACACGCTTTTCTACGAAAGGGCGCTCGAAAACAGAGGCTACCGGCTTATCGCTGGGATTGATGAAGCGGGGCGAGGGCCTCTGGCGGGACCTGTGGTTGCGGCAGCGGTTATTCTTCGCTCTGATCCTGAACTCCCAGGCGTTCGCGATTCCAAGACCATGACTGAGAAGGAGAGGGATGATGCCTTTCCGGAGATTCTGCGATCTTCTCTATCCGCTGCCGTCGGGGTTTCTTCAAACGCTGAGATTGACGACAGCGATATACTCAAGGCAACCCTTGCCGCTATGAAAAAGGCGGTTCTAGGGCTTGATCCCGAACCTGACTTCCTCCTTGTTGACGGACTTCAGACCGTTTCTCTATCAAGGCCTCAAAGGTGCCTCACCAAGGGCGACCAGCGCTCTTTGAGTATAAGCGCAGCATCTGTAATCGCAAAGGTTTACCGGGACAGGGTAATGCGATCTTATCATGAACTTTATCCCGGCTACGGATTTGACAGGCACAAGGGGTATGGCACAAAAGAGCATCTTGCCGCCATAAGACGATTAGGCCCCAGCCCGATTCACAGGAATAGCTTCAAAGGGGTTCGCAGCCTTGACAAAGGAGAGACTGGATCTAGGACGCTGTGGTGAGGAGTTGGCCTCCGTCGCACTTGAACGCGCAGGCTATAGGAAAATTTGCGCCAACTATCGCTGCCGACTAGGCGAAATAGACCTCATAGCCACTGAAGGAGGTGTGCTGGTATTTATCGAGATAAAGACCAGAAAGGGATGCCCCAGCGCAGCCGCAAAAGAGGCCGTCAATCATAGAAAACAGCGTCAGATAACAAAAGCTGCCCTGAATTATATGAAGACAAACGGATGTCTCGACAAAAAGGCGCGTTTTGATGTGGTGGCCATCGGACTTGGCGAAGACGGCCCTGATATCGAGATTATCAGAAACGCTTTTGATGCGGCCTACTGAAGAGTCCGTTGTGAAGCAAAGCAAAGACTCAGGCGTCGTTGAGAGCGGAACCCTTTATGTGGTGGCAACCCCTATTGGTAACCTTGATGACATCACGGCAAGGGCTCTGAGCATACTAAAGGCAGTGGGTCTAATTGCTGCCGAAGGCGCAGACCACACCAGGCAATTGTGCGCCCACTACGGGATATCCGCAAAGATAACAAGTCTCAACCAGCACAACCAGAAGACAAAGTCCGATCAACTTCTGAGGATACTGAGACATGGCCGCGACATAGCCCTTGTCACCAATGCAGGGACTCCCGGCATATCCGATCCTGGCTCTTATCTTGCCGACGCTGTATTGAAGGCCGGCCTCAGGTTAAGCCCTGCCCCCGGGCCTTCCGCCATAATAAGCGCCCTTTCGGTCTCTGGTCTTCCTGCAGAGCAATTTGTCTTCGCAGGCTTTCTCCCGAACCGGAGCGGAAAACGCAGACAGCAGTTGAAAGACATGGCTGAGGAAGCCCGCACCATGATATTCCTTGAGGCGCCCCACCGAGTGGAGGTCATGCTCAAAGACGTGCTGGAGATTCTGGGTGATCGAACCTTGACTATAGCCAGGGAAATGACAAAGATATTTGAAGAGATAAAGAGAGGGACGGTCCTTTCCGTACTCAAAGACTTATCCGCTGAAGCCCCGCGAGGGGAATACACCATCGTCCTGGAGGGAAACCGTAAGCCTGACGGGCAGAGCATGGACGATACCAAACTGGGACGTATCCTAGAACTGGTTTTTGAAAGACCTCACAAGGGGATGAGGGAGATCGCGCTGAGGATAAGCGAAATCACAGATATACCGTTTAGAAAGGTTTATAAGGAATGCCTGGCGAGAGGAAAACCCGCCTGGGGCGAAGAAGGGAATGGAAGTCATAAAGAATCTGACAGTCAGCAATAAACTAGGTATCCACGCAAGGGCCGCCGCGCGGATAGTCGAACTGGTAAAAAAGCACCGCTCTACCCTGATTCTTGCCAAAGACGGCAAGGAGGCAGACGGATCAAATATTCTTTCCATCCTGACCCTTGCCTGTCCGAAGGGGACTGAAATAAAGGCAAGGGCAGCAGGAGAGGACTGCGAGGAACTGATTGTGAAACTATTTGAGCTGTTCGACAGCAAGTTCGGTGAGGTGTCGTGACGAACACTCAGCTTCCTGAAAAAAAGCTCCTCACGGGTATTCCCGCTTCGCCCGGCATAATAATTGGAAAGGCCCATCTTGTTGACAGGTCAAGGGTCAAGATACTCTATCAATACCTGATAAACGAAGACCAGATAAACAGGGAAGTCGAGCGCTTCAAAAAGGCGCTCTGCATTACCGAATCCCAACTGCTGCAGATAAAGAACCGCATGCCCGAGCGCATGAAAGACCATTCATTTATTCTGGACAGCCACATAATGATCATCCATGACAGCATGCTAAAGGATGCTACCGTTGAAAAGATTAGAAAAGAAAAGATCAATTCTGAGTGGGCGCTCAAAAAATCCTTCGAAGAAATAAAACTTCTTTTCGATGAGGTAGATGATTATTATATAAGAAGCCGCCTGACCGATGTAGAGAATGTAACCGAGCGGATTTTAAGGAATCTCTCGGGAAATAACGATACCAGTCTCTCACAGATAAACGGCAGGGTGATCATCGTGGCCCACGATCTATCCCCGGCAGACACTACCGAACTCAATATAACCAGGGTGATGGGTTTTATTACGGATGCCGGAGGCAGGACATCCCACACTGCCATCATGGCACAGGCACTTGAGATACCGGCCGTTGTAGGTCTGGAGCAAGCCACAAAACAGATAAGGGAGGGAGATCTCCTGATCGTGGACGGCAACTCCGGTCAGGTAATATTTTCCCCTGATGAAGACGACATAATCGCCTATCAGGGAAAACAGCTCAGACACGAACAATACAAATCCTTCATTGCGAGAACAAGCCATCTGCCGGCCGTAACCCTGGACGGGCAGAGGGTTTATGTGATGGCCAACATAGAATTCCTTGAGGAGGTGGCTGCGGCAAAGGACTATGGTGCCGATGGAATCGGCCTTTACCGGACGGAGTTCCTATATCTTAGAAGCAAGGGCATTCCAAGCGAAGATGACCTCTTTGAGGACTATAGAGAAGTAGCGGAGATAATTGCCCCCATGCCCGTCACCATAAGGACCTTTGATTTGGGAGGCGACAAGTTTATGGCCGGCCTAAAGACGGCACGGGAGATGAACCCTGCCCTGGGGCTCAGAGCCATAAGATTCTGCCTGAAGGAGACAAAGATATTCAAAAGCCAGTTGAGGGCCATCTTGAGGGCCAGCACCTTGGGAAATGTCAGGCTTATGTTCCCAATGATCTCAGGAGTCCAGGAGGTATTGGACGCCAAGGCCATCCTGCATGAGGTAATGGCGGAAATGGAAAAGGAAGGCATACCTTTTGACCATCAAATAAAGACGGGAATAATGATTGAGGTGCCATCGGCTGTTGCCATGGCCGAGGCACTTGCGGAACAGGTTGACTTCTTCAGCGTAGGGACAAACGATCTCATTCAGTATTCCCTGGCCATAGACAGGGCAAACGAGCTGGTGGCGGGGATGTATCAGCCTTTTCATCCAGCAATTCTAAGGATGATTCGACAAGTGGTTTCAGCCGCAAAGGGCGCTGGAATTGAGGTATCGCTTTGCGGAGAGATGGCCGGCGACCCCTTGTGCACGGCGGCCTTGCTAGCCCTGGGAATCAATCAACTCAGCATGAACGCGAGGGTGATACCGCTAATCAAGAAGATCGCCCGCACCATATCCTCTGAGGACGCGCGCGATGACCTTGAAAAGGTCATGACACTTAAGACGGCAACGGAGGTTCGGAAACATCTTCTCAGAACCATGAGCGAACTTCTCCCCGAACTCGGTGAAGAGGGAATCCTCGATCTTTCAGGGGGGGCAAGGTGAGTCCAAAAAAAGACCATGATCAGGAAAAGAGCGATATAAAGATCGTGTGCCAGAACCGCAAGGCATCTCACGAGTATTTTCTCGATGAGTTTATGGAGGCAGGCATGATCCTTTCCGGATCAGAGGTCAAATCACTCCGGGAAGGACGTGCAAGCCTTGTTGACAGCTATGGCAGGATCAGGAAAGGGGAGCTTTTTGTCCATGGACTGAATATTACCCCTTATCCACACAGCCATCACCTGGAGCTTGATCCGATCAGAATACGAAAACTACTCGTACATAAATCAGAGCTTAAACGTCTTATCGGCAAAACAGAAGAAAAGGGCTACACCCTCATACCGACCAAGGTCTATTTCAAGAAAGGTCTCGCAAAGATCGAGCTTGCACTTGCAAGGGGAAAGAAGCAATACGACAAGAGGCAGGTACTCAAGGAAAAGGAACTTAAGAAGGAGATGGATCAGGCAAGAAAAGAACAGAGACATTGACTTCCAGTGCATAATGTTATATCTTTTATAAATCCCGGGGGCGAACTGGGTTCGACGGGAATAATTGAGGTCTAGGTTGCATATCGAGGTTCCATCTGCTCGTAAAACGGGTGGGCTAAACACAAACGCAGACGATTATGCGTACGCTCTAGCCGCATAGGGCTAGCGTCTCCCTGCTCCAAGCCTGCGGGAACAGACGAGGCGCCGACTAGCAGGCTGGCTGATCCGATTTGCCTGAAATCGGTTAGGCGAGATCTTTTCAGGCTTGCCCTGAGGTTGACCTGCCGGGTTGGTAGCCGATGGGCGAGAACTGATAATCCGGAAAAATATGTAGACGCCTAGGTCGAATGTTTTCGGACGCGGGTTCAACTCCCGCCGCCTCCACCATTTAGAAAAGACAGACCCGTCCACTAACCGCGTCCGGTTATTGGGCTGGTTTTGTTTATCTGCGTATTTTAAGCTACTTACATCGCTTTCAGAGTGTCCGCGCTGCCGCCCCGATCACTCCCTTTTCGGGAAATCCGTCACACTCCGCTTCTCTTTCGCCTCGAAATTCTCCGCATTCTTAACCCCATTCTCCGGACCTCGTCCGGTTTCCTGCATCTTTTCCTACAACCGCTGCTCGGCGGGATCAAAGGCAAACTGGTCGATACTCTTCATGATTCCGTCAAACAGATCATTGATATCCATGGTCGGTCGCTCCTCGTTGTGAATTCTGATTGCTTCCCCGCTTACTTACCGGAGAGACGAAGAAAGTGTCGGGCGTCGGCTGCGCTTTTTTTTCGTGTCTGCTCTGTTGGCCCTTACTTACCGAGGAGGCAGCGGGATGTGTCGGCGAGTGTTTGAAATTGCCGTGTCGCACGAGGATTTCCGCAAGGATTTCAAGGTCGCACTTGACATTTGCGGCACCATGGATGATATATCAAGTGATCAATCGGGCGTTATGAATGGTGCCGCCAGTACATCAGATAGATTCAGCAAGGAGAAATCCATTGGACGAGCAACACAGCATGGCGAGGCTGGTCCGCGCGCTGCGGGAACTTACCGGCCTGACTCAGGAAAAGTTCGCGGCCAGGCTCGGGGTGACCTTTCCCACGATCAACCGCTGGGAGAACGACCGCGCCAAGCCGTCGCCGCTGGCGCTGGAGAAGATCGAGAGCCTGCTGCGCAGCCTGGGGAACAAGGGCAAGGCCCTGCACAAAGAATATTTTGGGAAGGAAGCTTGAAGATGGCCCAGCTTGAACATATCGAAGCCATTGAAAAGCGGCTCTGGAGCGCGGCGGACACCCTGCGGGCCAACTCCAACTACGCCAGTAACGAATATTTCCTGCCGGTCATGGGCCTGGTTTTCCTGCGCCATGCTTACAGCCGGTATCTTGCCGTCAAGGATGCCATCGAGGCGGGCCTGCCAACCCGGGGCGGCAAGACCCGGCCGCTGACCAAGGAGGACTTCTCGCAGAAGAGCGCCATCTTCCTGCAGTCCAAGGCCCAGTTCGACACCCTGGTGGCCCTGCCCGACAGCGCCGACCGCGCCAAGGCGATCATCGACGCCATGGAGTCCATCGAGGCCGACTACGAGAACCTGCGCGGCGTGTTGCCCAAGAGCGAATATCAGGAGCTCGACAACGCCGTGCTCGGCCAGCTGCTGCGTACCCTCAATCCCGAGGAGCTCAAGCGGGTCTCCGGCGATGTCTTCGGCCGCATCTACGAATACTTCCTGACCCAGTTCGCCGACCAGAAGGCCCACGACGGCGGCGAGTTCTTCACCCCGGTTTCGCTGGTCTCGCTGATCGCCAACGTCATCGAACCGGCGGGCGGCACGGTGCTCGACCCGGCCTGCGGCTCGGGCGGCATGTTCGTGCAGAGCGCCCGGGTGGTGGAGCGGCGGCACGAGAACCCCACCGAGAAACTCACCTTCTACGGCCTGGAAAAGAACGCCACCACCATCCGCCTGGCCAAGATGAACCTGGCGGTGCACGGCCTGGAAGGCGACATCCAGAAATCGATCACCTACTACGAAGACCCGCACGAGTTGCTGCGCCAGGCCGACTTCGTCATGGCCAATCCCCCCTTCAACGTGGACGAGATCGACGCCGACAAGGTGGGGAGCGATCCGCGCCTGCCCTTCGGCCTGCCCGGCGTCAACAAGAAGGGCAAGGTCAGCAACGGCAACTACGTCTGGATCAGCTACTTCTACAGCTACCTCAACGTTCAAGGCCGGGCCGGATTCGTCATGTCGTCCCAGGCCTCCAGTGCCGGGCGCGACGAGGCCAAGGTGCGCCGGAAGCTGGTGGAGACCGGCGACGTGGATGTCATGGTCGCCATTCGGTCGAATTTTTTCTATACGAGGACAGTTCCGTGTGAATTATGGTTTTTCGACAGGGCAAAACCAGCAGTCAACGATGTGACCGAACCCTCATCCCCGGCCCTTCTCCCAAGGGGAGAAGGGAGTCACTATCGGGGAGGGTATGATTTTTCTGGATTGAGTGAACGGGCACGGGAGTTGCGCAAGAAGCAAACTCCAGCGGAACAGGTGTTATGGGAAATGCTGCGTGACCGTCAATTGTTGGGATTCAAGTTTCGTCGGCAACATCAAGTAGGTGACTACATTCTCGACTTCTACTGCCACGAGGCGAAACTGGCAGTGGAGCTTGATGGTGCAGTCCATGAGCAACGCATTGAAAAAGATGCCAAACGGGATGCCTATCTGAAATCGCTGAGAATTCAGGTTCTTCGAATTTCCAACGACACCCTGCTCCATAAAACCACTTCGGCTATAGAACAAATCGCCGCACTTCTCCCCTCGCCCTCTGGGAGAGGGGTCGGGGGTGAGGGTAAGAACGTTGCCCGCAGGCACAAGGGCAACGTTCTGATGATCGACGCCCGTCACATCTACCGAAAGGTCACGCGCAAGATTTTCGATTTTTCCCCCGAGCAGGAGCAGAACCTGCTGGCCATCGTCCGGCTCTACCGGGGCGAGACCGGGCGCTATCTCGATCTCGTTGCCGGTTATTGTAAGCGCATGATGGTTGAGGGCGCGGCTTGTTTCAGAATGGATGGTGATAGCGATGATGGACGGGCGACCGGCGGGTCGCCCCCACGGGATTTCATCGACGCATTGGCGACCCTGCGCGGCAGCATTGAACCCTTCCTCAAGACCCTGGCCAAGGACGCGCCCCACATCGTACGGGCGACCGGCGGGACGCCCCTGCGGGAATTGGATGATGCCATCCCGCTATTCAAGGCGGATGTGGAGACCTTCCGGCAGACCGTCAGCGAACAGCAGTCGGCCTGGGAAACACAGAAGACCACCAATGGCGAACTCAAGAAGGCCGTGGACCGCCTCGCTACCCTGGCCGAGACCAGCCGCGATCTGGTCAAGCAGACCGACATGCTGTTTAAGCTCGCTTCCACGCTGGTGGAAACGGCTCAAACAGCACCCTCACCCCGGTCTGACGACCACCCCTCTCCCAGTGGGAGAGGGGACGGGGGTGAGGGTGCGCCCACACTTTCCATGCTGCGTAAATACCTGCGCGAACTGGATACGTATCGATCCGCCACTGTCAAACAACTGAAGCTTGTGCGCTACTTCTGGAAACAGGCCCACTGGCTCACCGAACGCTTCCCCGAGGCCCAACTACGCGACGTGGAAGGGCTGGTCAAGCTGGTGGACCGGACCGAGATCGAGGCCAACGACTGGAGCCTCACCCCCGGCCGCTATGTCGGCGTCGCCCCGGAGGAAGAGGACGAGGATTTCGATTTCGAGGAGGCCCTGCGCGACATCCATGTGGAACTGGAGGGCCTGAACGCCGAGGCGGTGCAACTGGCCGCGACGATCAAGAAGAATTTCGAGGAGCTGGGGGTATGAGCATTGCCGAACTTCTCAAAGCGGATGAAGGCAAAACCCTTGAGTTCAAGCAGGATCTTTCTTCCCCGCGTAATATGCTCAAAACGCTGGTGGCCTTTGCCAATACCGCCGGCGGCCGTGTTGTCATCGGTGTGGCGGACAAGACGCGGGAAGCGCTGGGGATTGACAACCCGCTGGACGAAGAGGAACGCCTCTGTAATCTGATCGCCGATTCCATCAGCCCCCGCCTGGTGCCCAATATCGAAATGACCACGGTTGAGGGCAAAACCCTGCTGGTGGTCAAGGTCTTCCTGAGCAATTCCCGTCCCCATTATCTGCGCAACGAAGGGCCGGAAACCGGCGTCTATGTCCGGCTCGGCTCCACCAGCCGCCAGGCCGACCGGGAGCTGATCGGCGAACTGCGCCGCTCGGTCGAAGGGGGTTCGTTTGACGAACTACCTCTGCCGGATTTGTCCATTCATGATCTGGATATCGCGGCAGCACAAGCAGCATTTGGCGATGGGCGAACGCTGGATGAGCAGGCCCTGACAACCCTGAAATTGCTGACCCCTCATCAGAAGAAACTTGTGCCGACCAAGGGTGGAATGCTGCTCTTCGGCCGGCAGCGGGCGCAGCATTTTCCCGACGCATGGATTCAGTGCGGCCGTTTCTTCGGCACCGAGAAAATCGACATTTTTGACCATATCGATATCGACGTTCCGCTGCCACGGGCCGTGGACGAGATCATGCTGTTTCTGAAAAAGCACGCCTACCGTGGCGCGGACCTCTCCGAAGTGCGCCGCAGGGATGTCTGGAGCATCCCCCTGGGGATTTTGCGCGAGGTGATCATCAACGCCCTGGTCCACAGCGACTATTCACAGCGCGGCGCCCCCATCCGGATCGTCTTTCTCGATGACCGCATCGAAGTGGAGAGCATGGGCATTCTTCTGCCCGGCCTGACCATCGAAGAGATGAAACAAGGTGCCTCCCGCATCCGCAATCCGGTCATCGCCCGTGTTTTCAAGGAGCTCAACCTGATCGAGCAATGGGGCACCGGGGTGCGCCGCATCTTTACGGAAGCCCGGGAGCTTGGCCTGCCTGAACCCAAAATTGAAGAAATCGCCCTGCGCCTGCGCTTTACCGTCTATCTGGCAGAGCCGCATTTTATACAGACCGGGAAAAAAGAGGCACAAGTCGACCCTGCAACCGAACAAGTAACCGAACAAGTAAAACGGTTGCTGTCCATCTTGAAAGGCAAAGAACTCGGAAGCAAAGACGCAATGCAGGCGATGGGCCTTAACCACCGTCCGACCTTTCTGTACGATTATCTTCAGCCCGCGCTGTCAATCGGGCTGATCGAAATGACCCAGCCGGATTCCCCGAAAAGTCCGACCCAGAAATACCGCCTGACCGAAAAGGGCAAGAGTGTGCTGGAGGGGGATAAATGAAGTTTGAAGTAAAAAGTTTGAAGTGTGAAATGCAGGAAGGGCGTAATGTTTCAAACTTCACCCTTCACCTTTCAAACTTCCTTCTGGCTGCGATGATCAAGAAGAATTTTGAGGAGCTGGGGGTATGAGCTGGGCAGACCGAAACCTTGGCGAATTGTGCAGCCTCATTACCGACGGTAAGCATGGAGACTGCAAGAACGAAGAAGGCTCCGGTTTCTTTTTCATTAGCTGCAAGGACGTCAAAGATGGCAGGCTGAATTATGACAATGCTCGACAAATAGTACGAACCGATTTCGCAGAAACCCATCGCCGGACCGATCTAAAGCCGGGCGATGTTTTGCTCACTAACAGCGGAACAATCGGCAGACTTGCTATTGCGCCCGATGACGACAAGACAGAAAGAACCACCTTCCAGAAGAGTGTCGCTGTACTAAAGCCAATTCGCGAACTGATAACACCTCATTTCCTTTATTACAAACTTGCAGCCGAAAACACTCGGCTTATCAATTCTGCTGGAGGGGCCGCCCAAAAGAACTTATTGCTGGGAGAGTTACGGCGATTCTCTATACGAATTCCGCCCATTGCGATGCAATGCAGCATCACCTCCACCCTCTCCGCCTACGACGACCTGATCGAGAACAACCGGCGACGGATTCAGTTGCTGGAGCAGGGGGCGCGGCTGCTCTACAAGGAATGGTTCGTCCACCTCCGCTTCCCCGGCCACGAACACACCCAAAT